>OGCG01000278.1_pt1 | contig 34239 bp, 34 predicted proteins | sample 1570061 | NCBI WGS metagenome assembly OGCG01 (sample SAMN06268698, study PRJEB24515) | hot springs metagenome | isolation source: Joseph's Coat, Yellowstone National Park, Washington, USA | place: USA:Joseph's Coat, Yellowstone National Park, Washington, USA
GTTCTACCTAAAGAAGAACTGATCAGACTCTCCTCATTTTTAACAACTCGTCTATCAAGGTAGTCGATTTTCCGTCTTTCTCTATTTCCTGAAGCGCCGGAGGGTAGTCGAAGTAGTTCTCTATGTACTTGACTAACCTGTCCTCGTAGGTCTCCTCTAACGGGTTCTGGTAGAACAGGCCGATCGGGATCCTCTCGCCCCACTCGAAGGACTTCATTATCGCCTTCAAGGCCTTCTCCTGAACTTCCTCGGGTTTCCTCACCACCGGGTCCCAGTCCTTCTGTTCCTCCAACTTGTAGACCCTCCTGTCGTAGAACTCCTTGGTGTTCACGTCGTTGTAGGTCGGGCAGGGCTGGAGCACGTCGATCAAGGCCATCCCCCTGTGGTTCAGGGCCCGCTTCATGAGCTCCTTGAGGTGATTGACGTCGTAGGCATAACCTCTGGCCACGAAGGTGTAGCCCGAGGCTATCGCTACAGCTAAGGGGTTCACCGCCTCGTTGACGTTCGGCTTCGGCAGTGACTTAGTCTTAACCCCCTTCCTAAGGGTCGGGGAGGCCTGGCCCTTCGTCAACGCGTAGACCCCGTTGTCGTGCACTATGAGCACCATGTCTATGTTCCTCCTGCCCGCGTGGACGAAGTGGCCCATTCCGATCCCTAAGGCGTCGCCGTCACCGGCGTTCACTATTACCTTGAGCTTCGGGTTGGCTAGCTTAATTCCTGTAGCGAAGGCCAGAGCCCTCCCGTGTAGGGTGTGGACTCCGTTTATGGGGACGTTCATGAAGTGAGGCAACTTACCGGAACAGCCTATCCCGCTGACCACCACCACGCTCTTCGGGTCTAGGCCTAATTCCCTGATGGCCAGCTCCTCAGCCCTCAGGATCCCGAAGTTGCCGCAGCCGGGACACCAGTCGGACCAAACCGGTTTATGCGTCTTGACGTCACTGGCCTGCACTCAGCACCACCCTCCTCTCGCCCTTAAGGGCTCTCTTAACGCCCTCCACCACCTCGTCCGACGTGATCAGCCTGCCGTTGTATTTAAGGACGTAATGCGTCGGGAATACCCCGGTCTGCTCCGTCATGACTTCCGCCCCCTGTGCCTGGTAGTTGCCCTCCAGGGCAATGATGGCCTTCTTCCCCTGTAAGAGCTTCCTCATGAGGTTCCTTGGGTACGGGCTGAACATCCTAACTTGGATAGCCATAACACCCATTGCCTGAAGCTCGTCCAGGACGTCCAATATCGCGCCTTTAGTGAAGCCCCACGTCACTACGGCGTAGTCCCCCTCGCCGAACACGTTGACCCTCTTCTCCTCCGGTATCTCCCGGTCGGCGGTCTCGAGTTTCCTCATCCTCTTCTCGTACATCGTCCTCCGGTTAGTGCTGGCCTCGGTTATGTGGCCCCACTCGTTGTGCTCGTCGCCGGTGTAAAACACCCCCGCCTCCCCCAGCCTCACTCTTGGGGAGATGCCGTCCTCCGTCACCTGGAACCTCGGGAAGTAGTCCGTCTCCGGCCTCACTAGCTTGCCCCTGTCTATCACGTACTCGCCCCTGAAGTTAGACTCCTCAGTCACCACGTAGCTGTTGGCTATCGCCTTCTCCAGGAGGTGGATCACGGGGGTCTGATACCTCTCCGCCAAGTTCAGGGCCCATATGGCGTCCCAAAAGGCCTCGACGTGGTCTCCCGAAGCTATAACAATCCTCGGGAACTCGCCGTGGCTCACGTTCAGGGCGAACTTCAGGTCGGCTTGGCCAGTCCTAGTAGGCTGTCCCGTTGAAGGGGCTCCCCTCATGTAGTAGGTAATGACCACCGGGACCTCGTTCATCCCGGCCCAACCGATCCCTTCGGCCATTAACGAGAAGCCCGGCCCGGAGGTGGAGGTGGCCGCCCTAGCGCCAGTCAGAGCGGCCCCAGAGGCCATGTTTATCGCCGCAAGCTCGTCCTCCGTCTGAACCACTACCACTCCCCCCTTCTTGAGGACATCCACCTCCATCTCGACCGTCTCGACTGCCTCCAGGTAAACCGACTCGTCTGCCGCAGGGGTTATCGGGTAGTAAGACTGGAACCTGAGGCCCCCCGCAAGCTTGCCCAGGGCTACCGCGGTGTTCCCGTCCATCCAGACCCTCGGCTCCTTCCTTTCGAGGGGTTTCAAATCGTAAACGTTGGGCACCTGGTCGTAAGCGAGCTCGGCCGCGAGCGAGTTCATCCTAATGAAGAGCTCGTTCTTGAACGCGTTCCTTACGGCCTCCAGGAGGCCATCTATAGGCAACCCCAAGACCTTAAGTGAGGCACCTACAGCCGCGACGTTCTTCACCCTTTCCGCCACCGACCTCGGGACGTTGACTTCCTCGGCGGCCTTCACCACTATGGAGTCGTAGTCCAGACCTATCGCCTTGGCCCCTCTCTTCACTGCGTAGGTTATCGCGTCGTTCAGAGTGGGCCTTAGCCCCTCGCTCTCCAACAGTTTGGACTTCTCCTCAGCTATCTCCGGCTCCATTGACCTGACGAAGGGAACGCTGACGCTCGCCTGAGAAGGATCGTAAATCACTACCTTCCTAACCTCGTCGAAGTGCTGAAAAACCGTCTCGGGTTCGAAAGCTACTAGGATGTCGGCGTAGGAGACTACGCTGTGCACGGGCTTATCGCTCAAGACCGTTTGGAAGTAGCTGTGCCTGCCCTTGATGTTGGAGTAGTACTCCCTGTTGCCGAAGATGTAATAGCCCGCCTTGGCCACGGCCTGCCCGAAGAGGTTGGCCGAGGTGTCGACTCCCTGCCCCTGAGGCCCTCCTATCAACCAGCTAATCCTCAACGTGAACACTCACGGTGTTTTGGGACAGCGAGATAATAAGGTGACTTTCTCATTCACCTCCTCAGGGCCCTGACAGCTAGAAATATCAGAATTATCGAAAGCATGATGGCCACCACCGCTAGCCCCGTCAATAGGCTACCCCCTCCGCCAGCGGGAGGCTGATACGAGTAAACAGTTATGCGGGCGGGCCCGTAGACCAAGAGGGTTAGGTAATGGTTGGAGTAGTTCTCGTACAGTATGCTGCCCTGTGGGGTCGAGCTGGAGTTGACGTAAACGCCCAGAAGGGGTATTTTGAGCATGACTGGTCCTTCCGTCGTAACGTTTGTGGCGATCACCGTGTAAATCCCCCTGGGCGTAGGCACTGAGTATGAGCTTACGCTCGGCGTCTCCTCGGTCAGGCGGTATACGTTATTGGAGAAAACTAGGTAGTTCGTGCCGTTGACGTCCAAAAGGACCCCGGACGAGACCCTGCTCAGCACTTTGTAAGGGAGGTTACTGAGCACTGACCCGTTGGAGAGCACCGAGAGCACGACGTCCCCGAACTGAGCGGCGCGCTGCGTTGAGGGAAGGCTCGGCACGGAGACGTAAACGATTGATGTCGGGTACGAGATGTTCTCCACAATGAGCCCGATCACGGAGCCGTTAACTCCGTAGAGGTAAGCGTACCCCTTCCCTATTAGGGCAGGAACTAGGGACCCGTTGACGTTGAGCAGGCCGTAGGACCCCACCCTGTTGGGGAGTTGAAGTCCTATTTCCCCTACTTTCTTGTAGACCACCGGGCCCACAGAGACCACCTTGTAAACGTAGCCCGACACGGGGACGGTCTGAGTAACGCCTTCCAATATGGGGACCTTAACCACGAAGAAGCCCGAACCGTTAAGGAAGTAAAGGTAGGCAACGCCGCTCCCGTTCACGTAAGCAGGGACGGAAACGCTCGCCGGGGTTAAGGAAAGGCCGCTCCAAACTACCGCGCTGAAATCGCCCGAACTCACCAGGACCGCGAAGAGCTGGGGAACGGTGGTGTTAATTGTCAACGTGAAGTTACGATAGTAAACTGAGGCCACCCCGCTGACGTATGTGGGGGTGGCCTCAAAGTTGTAAGGGTAGTAGGTCGCCATGATGCTACTTCCGTTCACGCCGTGATAAACGACCAAAGTGTTGCTGGACAGCGAGAAGCCGAAGAGGCTCAGGAGGACCACTAGGACTATCATCAGCCCGTAAGACAAGAGGGGTGGTTTACGTAATTAAGCGTTATCAGCATAGCGCCGATGGGTCTAACGGCAGTTCGCTCAGCCTCCTCCCTAAGGCCCTCTCGACTGCCAGAGCGCCAGCGGCCAAGCCCGCGCTCGTGCCGGCCTCGCCTATACCCCTGGCGCCCCCGAGCAAGTTAGTAGGATAGACCTCCATAGGGTGAACGTACGTTCGCCAAGTGACGTCCGCTGAAGAAGGGACGCCCTCGTCGCTAATCGAGGAATACTTAGGGTTGCCGTACTCGTCGAAGTCGGCCTTCTCGTACATCACCTGTGCCAGACCCTGCGCCGCTCCTCCTATCACTTGGCCCTCCACTTCGCTCCTAATGAGGATCCTTCCCACGTCCAGGAAAACGTGTAGCTCTCTAACGTAGGCCTTGCAGAGCTCCCCATCGGCCTCCGCGTAGGCGACGGCTGCCCCAGGGGTCACAACCGAGTCCGCCTTGGCGAAGGTCTCGTAGGAGTACTCCTCATCGGAGTTCAAGGCCTGCCCCAGGGTCACCCCCTTTTCCTTCAGGATGTGGAGCAGTCCCTCGACGGCCGAAAGGACAGCGTTAACCCCTGCGCTCGAAGTCCTGCTTCCGAAGGAGCCGACACCTTCCTTAATCGCTTCGGTGCTGTTTAAGGTCACGTCGATTATGTCCTCATCGACCCCCAACCTCTGAGCCACAACCCTGGCGAAGGTCGACCAGTGGGCCTGGCCGTGGGGGCCGCTGCCCGCGTACACCTTCACCCTTCCCTTCCCGACAATGACCTTAGCTCCCTCACCGGGCGGGTTGCTCACGTAGTTGAAGAAGGCTATTATGACAGGCCTCTTCCCCTCCCTCTTCAACCTCTCGTAGACCTCCCTAGCCTTAGCGAACACCTCCCTGTAACCTGCGGGGTCGAGCTTAAGGCCGGTGGGGAGGGTGTGGGACTTCCCAGACTCGACGAGGTTCCTCTCCCTCAAGTCTGCGGGGTCAAGCTTCAGTTCCTCCGCCAGGGCCTCCATTAGCGACTCGTGAAGGAGGGCCGCCTCCGGCCTCCCTGCGCCCCTGTAAGCCCCGTAGGGCGGTTTGTTCGTGTACACCATCATTCCCCTGACGTCGATGAACCTCATCTTGTAGGGGCCGGGGAGCATGTTGATTATGAAGTTAGGGAACACCGGACCGATCCCCATCATGTAGGCCCCGCCGTCTATCACTATTTCCCCCGAGATCCCGAGGACGGTGCCGTTCCTCCTCGCGTGGAGCTTGAGCACAGCCCTCATCGACCTACCCTGGATGGGGCTCAGTAGGTGCTCCTGCCTGGTCTCTATCCATTTGACCGGCCTCCCCAACTTCCTCGAAGCTATCGCCGCGAGCACGTACTCCGGATAGGCGGAGATCTTGTTACCGAACCCTCCCCCCACGTTGGGGGCGGAGACGACGGTAATTTTCTCGGGGGGCATCCCTAAGGTCTCCTGGAGGTCAGCCCTGACCCTGAAGGCCGATTGGAAGGAACCTATGACGAAGAGCCTATCGCCCTCCCACCTCACGATTACCCCCTTTGGCTCGATGGGGTTGGCCACCACCCTGTGGAGCGTTATGCTCCTCTCTACCTCGACCTCCGAGTTCACCCTCTGTTCCAGGTCGCCTCCCTTGACCCTGACGTCGACGGCCACGTTGGTCTCGCCGTGTATGGGCTCACCGTTAAGGGCCTCCTCGATGGTAACGATCGGCCTCAAAGGCTCTATGTCTGCCCCCGCCTCATCCAGGGCGTCCTCCACCTCGTACCTGTCCTTAACCGCGAAAGCGAAGACGGGCTGGCCTACGAAGTTCACCCTACCGTCGGCCAGAACGGGCATCCTAACTACGTTGCCCCCCTCGTAGGCCCTCACGGGTAAGTACGCCCTCACGTCGTCCCAAGTTATGGTCAGTAACGCGGACTTCGGAGGGGTTACGGACTTAACTACGCCCCTGGCTATTGATGACCTGTAGACGCCGAGGTAGAGGGTATCGGGGAAACCGATATCGTCGGTATAGGTCGCTTCGCCCTTTACGACCTTCAGGTGTTCCCTGAGCATACTTCAATATGAACTCTCCTTCTAATTAATTCAATTTCGAATGAAGCTTACGATCACGCTTATATAACTCACTATCGGGAAAAGGGACTGACGGGATTCAATGATAGAAATCGTTGAGCTCACCAAAGTTTACAGGACAGGTGGAGGTATTCGTGACGTAACCTTCGAGGTCAAGAACGGCGAAATAGTGGGTTTCGTTGGCGTGAACGGGGCCGGGAAGACGACTACGATAGAGACGGCTGTGGGCGTCAAAATCCCTCAGAAGGGCGACGTGAGGATAGACGGTAAGAGCATATTGAAAGAGAAAGTGGAGGCCTCCAAGCTGACGGGCTGGGTTCCTGAAATCCCTTCCTTCGACCCTGACATGAGGGCCGAGGACTACTTCCTCTACGTGTGTGGCCTCAGGGGGATTTCCAGTCACGAGGCGAAGGAGTTGGCGAAGAAGCTCTTCGAGGAGGTTGGGCTGAGCGGTCACGAGAGGAAGAGGATCAGGCAATACTCGCAGGGCATGAGGAAGAGGTTGGCGTTGGCCATATCGATGATAAGCAACCCCTCCAACTTCCTGTTCGACGAAGTACTGAACGGCTTAGACCCCGAAGGGATTAGGTTCTTCAGGGAGTTCGCGCTGAGGATGAGGAAGGAGAACGCGGCGGTCCTCTTCTCCTCCCACATCCTCTCGGAAGTTCAGAACCTCGCCGACAAGGTAGTCTTCATTCACAAGGGCAGGGTAGTCAAGGTGGCAACAATGACGGAAATCGAGTCGATGAGCAAAACCAAGACGTTCAGGGTGAGGTTCGCCTCTCCTGAGAGCGCCCAGAGGTCATTGGAGCTATTGAGGGGCTTCGGTAAGGACGTTAAGGTGGAGAGGGGAGTCGTCGTAATAGAGGAGTTCAACGGGGACATAGAGGGGATAGCGAGGGCCGTTAAGTCCTTTCCGGACTTCCTCGAGATGGGATGGGCGACCAAGACTCTAGAGGACGTTTTCTTCGAAACGATAGGTGAGGCCAGGTGAACCCCCTACTTTACGACTTCTTGAGGCAGTTCAGGTCTTGGTACAACCTGCTCGTCCTGGCGCTTTTCATCCTCGCATTACTAGGCATGGGCGGTCTGGCCTCTCTTGCCGTCAAAACCACGATATCTAATTCCCCTCTTACGGGGGCTGGGGTCTTCGCGGTATACAACGCGACGACGCATAAACTGTTCGGCTACGTCTTCGGGGCTGACGGCAAGCTCCTCGAATACCGAGGGACGATCTCGCTATCCAACGGAAGCACGGTAGCCGTCTCCGGAAAAGGGACGCTCAACCTAACCTTGCCCCCCAACGTAAAAACGTATCCCGTCGCAATCGACCTCAACACCTCGAGCGGAAAGGTGACCGCTGCGTCTCCTCAAGGTTTCGGTGAGGAAACCGAGTACTTCCTCGCGTCGCCCTCGTTGATTAACGGCGGATCGGATCTCCAGATTCCGCTGGGGCACCAATTCGTCTACACAGACATCGTCCTAACACAGGGGTTCAACTACGGCCAACCGCAGAAGGCAATAGTTATGGCCATAAACGGTAGCGCCGAACCGGCGACGGTCGTCGTGAGCGTTCAGAAACTCAACGTAACGGTGAGCGGCTTCAAGGTCTTCGAAGTGGAGGCACAGCCCAGCTTAAGGTTCGTGATTTCCCCTGTCGGACAGAACGCGGCTAATGCGACGTCAGTTGCGTATCCTGTATACCTTACTGACGTGGTACCCAACCTAATAGTAGTCCTCGTTTACAGCTTGGTCATACTGAGCGGGGGGTTTCTAATAGTGAACGGCCTCTACCCGTTGGCCACGTTCTATTCGACTCTGAACTCGATAGTCAGGCAAACAGAATCCGGAGTGCTGAAGTTCCTGATCGCACAGCCGATAACCAGGACTCAGATCCTGTTGGTCAGGTACCTCTCAACCGCCCTAACCGTGGCCGTGGTCGCTATAATAGCGGACTCCGTCAGCTACGCGATACTTTACTTCACCCTGAGTCCCTTCGGCTTCCCGGTACCGAGAGAACTACTCTTCGCCCTCTTCGCTTCGACGATCCTGATCCAACTGTCATACGTATCACTGCTTTACCTAATCGCGGCGTTCGTTAACAGGGGTTGGCAGTTCTCGCTCATCAGTATAACCACGTACGCGATCTTCTTCCTGGTCTTGCCCACCGCCATCAGCGTTATTCAGAACCTACAACAGGCGTCCCTAACGCCTGAACCGTCCCAGCTCGGTAACCTACCCTTAGAGGCCCTGTACTACCTGGACTTCCCGTCGCTAGGCGAGCAGATATTAATTAACAGCGTGAGCTTCCTTAAGGCCTATATTGGATTGCCAGAGGCCGTCGCTGGATCGCTGGTCTGGTTGGTAATCCCCCTGGCCTTGGCCATTATTAGGTTTAGAAGGAAAGACTTCTGATTTTTTAAATAAAATTATCCAGTTTTACTCCGTTCCTCCTTCAGCTTCCTCATGTATTCCTTAAGCCAGCTCAACTCCTCCTCCGACCTCTCCAAGGACTCCACTAGCGAAACGAAATCGCTCCCGCTCTTAGCTTCCGCGATCAGCTCGTAAATCCTGGCGATCACGTTAGGGTCTCTCGTGATCTTCAGGTCGGCGTCTCCCCTCCTTATCACGACCTTGTCGTCCCTAAGTATTACTGAAATTCCGTCCGCGAACTTTTTGATTTCACCAGACAAATCGTCTATCACCGTAACGCCTAAGGCCTCCAGCTCTTCGGCTATCAATTGCGCCTCCCTATCCATGTCACAATCGGGATAGCCGGATCTTATGACCCTTAAGTAGCTCCTGATTTGACTAGTCCTGACCTCGTTGCCCAAATAGAGAGTCAAAGCCTTAGCTATCGCCAGCGGCTGAGGGCAGGTCAACTCCTTTCTCCTTATTACGTACTTTATGTTACGATCATTAATTTATACTTCCGACCTTAGATCGCATTGGGTGATACTCAAAGATGAAGGGAATAAATAACGAAAAGACGGCTAAGCGGGGAGGATTAACTACAATCTTCGCAACTAAAACCCTAACGTTAGCTCTTACACTGGCCTTTCTAGTCGCGACTTTGACACCAGCCCTAGCTCAGACGGCCTCTCCTATCACGCAGCCGCCAACGACCATGCTACCGCAAATGACCTTAGCGATAAACCTCTACTATACCTCACCGCTGTCCTCGTACCAAGGGGTTTTCGGCCTGGTTTACCTTACCGGGAACGCGGTTATGGCTAACGCGTCCTTCGTAGGGAACTTCTCCTCAATAGCCTTGCTGGTAAACGGCACGTCAACCGAGACGCTCAGGATGAACTTCATGCCGATTAACGTGATGCCGACCGGCTCAGGCGTTTACATACAGGCCTACAACGTCACACAGCTGGAGGTTAACGTTACGAATTCCAGCGGAAACGTTATTCGTAAGGTAACGCCAAGCGAGGAAGTACTGCTGCTATATGCCAACGGTTCGACGCAAGTCCTACTGAAGGGCAACATATCCTGGGCGTTGCCTTATGACCACGGCGTCTTCGTTTCGATGTTCATAGGTAACAGAAGCTACCTCATAGCCTTCCAGGGAGCTAAAATGATGTTCAATTACAGCGTGCCGCTGCTGGCGTCTCCGGTGTATTACTCAGGCCAATACGTGCTGCTGGCGTCTCCCCCCTTCGCCCTACCTTCGTACTTGTTCTCATCGATCCCTCAGAACCTGACATCCACCTTAGCTCAATTCGTGGGGAAAGTGAGGTTCTACGAGCTCTTCGCCAACGGCACCCTTAACGAGGTCACCTTCCCGGTGAGCGTACCCAACGCGACTTACTTAGTCCTACCGGAGCGCCATCTGGGAGCGGCAGTCGTATTGATCTCCGCGGAGCGGACAGGGCAAAGCACAAGCGTTATGGCCTCCTCCCCGGCACCGGTAATGGTGCAGATTTACGCGTTTAACGGTTCCAAAGCCTTACTGGTTCAAAACACCTCGATTAGCTTTGTAGCTACGCCCGGGGCTACGCCCGGATCAGCGAGCTTAGGAATACCCTTCTGGCCCCTGTTCTTAGAGAACGCCGTAATAACGACGACGCTCACACCGTCATTCAGCGTCTCGCAGGGCTTAAACCCGAGCGCGACCTTAACTGTTAGCTCGACGGTTCAAGTCCTCGCCTTCAAGAACGGTACGCCGGTGGAGTATTATGAGACTAACGTTAACGGCCTCCCTCTGGCCGCTTCGATCAAGGGATCTTCCGTGATCCTCGAATACATAAAGCCTGTTATATCGATGAGCGTGACAGGCGCATCCCCGAGCTCACAAGTGAGCGCCACAGTTACATCCACTTACTCCACGATTGAAGTGCCGCTTCCCTCGGCCGTAGCGTTGCCCACCAACGTTTCCGTGACCACGGAGGTCTTGAGCGGGCAGAAATACGTAGTGGTAGAATGGAGCGTTCAGAAGGGAATAATCGCGAACGCGACCATATACGTGAGCGTCAACGGAGGGCCTTTCAAGGCCGTAAAGACCTTACCGGCCTCCGTCGGCATGTACTACTTCCCGGTGCCAACGAACGCTACTAACGTATCGGTTTACGTGTCGTTCGTTACCCCGTTCGTTTCCTCCACGACTACGCCAGTTACGCTGAGTCTAACGCATGCCACAACGACGACCACAACCACCACGACCGCTACCACTTCAACGACGACTTCAACGAGTACTACCACACCGCCTGCAACAACTTCAACTAGCTCCGCCAGCGCTACTAGCCCCAGCTCCTTGAACCTCACCTACGTAGCGATCGGCGTGGTGGTCGTCGTAGTGATAATCGCGGCTGCGGCATTGCTGTTAAGGAAGAAGTGACTTTTTCCCCTTCCTTTTCTTTTCCGTTACTGCGAGAAGAAATACAGAACGCTTATTGAGATAAAGTACATCATTACTAGGACTAAACTCTCCTTGAGCCCCAACGTCCTATCGTACAACACGTAAATTGCCACGGCGTTGGAGAGCACGAAGAAAGCTAAGTCCAAGAGGTAGCCTTGGAGGCTTAGAGGGCTCAGGAGTCCCACGACGCCCAACAGGATAGTGGCGTTCTCTATCTTGCTACCAACCACCCCGATCACGGCTAAGGAACCTCCCTCCTTCCTCTTCCTAACGAGCATAACGGAGGTGAGTAAGGCGTCCACGTCGGTCGCCAAGGGCGCAACCACCAACGATAATAGCAGAGGGGGAACGCCGAGTTCCGTGGATATGTCGTTGATTGCGACTGCGAACGGCTCGGAGGAAACAATAGCCAACAGGAAACCGGCCGAAAGCATCAGAACCGGGTAAGGCCTGGCGGGCCGCCTCTCGGAGGAAGACGACTGCCTCGTCCTTTCGATGACGTAAGCCAAGTATATCGCGATGAGCGCTGCCCCGCTGTAGAGGTCGAGCTTACCGTAGATTAGTAACGCGACGAGCGCCGCCGTGGAGAAGAGCAGGTACCTGTTCTCTACCCTATACTCCGCAGAGACGTTCATTACCCCACCGTAACGAGTTACGTAAGCTAGGCCAACGGAGGCTATCCCTAAGGTGAAGAGGAACACGTTTCCTCCCAAGGCGGTTCCCAAGGCCACGCCCACGTCTCCATAGCTTGCTGAGAAAGCGACTACCGCCGTTTCGGGGAGAGTCTCTATGAGGCCTAGGATCATGCCCCCCACTATTCCCTGACCGAACGACCTCTCGAGCTCGTGTGCCCCCTCGCTTATGAGGGCCGCTGAGGCCACTAGGCCGAAGAATGAGGTAAGCGCGACTGCTAGGCTCGCTAGATCGATCAACCTCGGCTTTTTTCCTCACCTTTTCCCTATAAGCGGTGAGGTGGGCCTGGAGAAGGTTCTGGCCTTCATAGCGAAGCTCTGCCTCAGGGGAGAGCCTCTGGCCCTCGCTATCGATAAGGGAAGAGAGCTGGGAATGCTGAAGGGTTTGAACGGCGATCTGGTCTACAGCAAGGCCAGGGAGTTTTTAATATATTACCACTCCCTTTCTGGAAGCCCGAGGGAGAGAGCGGAGAAGTTCCTGAGGGGAATGGGCAGGCCGGCCTTCCCAGAGTGGGCCGAACAGAGGATCCCGAGGCTGAGGTTGGAGGCCGAGGCGTCAATAAGGAGGAACTACTGGTTCTGGGTAAACCCTTTCAAGGGGGACCAGGATAAGACGCTCAGGGAGATCGGGGAGAAGATCGAATTCGAAAGGGACAACGACTTCCCAGAGCTCTACAGGGTAACTAAAGGCGATCCCAGCAAGGTCAAGGCGTTTAAGGAGGGAAAAGCCGTCATTCAGGACAAGGCCAGCTTCGCCGTGGTCAAGGCCTTGGACCCGAAGCCTGGCGAACTGATTTACGACATGGCCTCCGCCCCAGGTGTTAAGACAGCCCTGATCATGGCGCTAACTGAAGGGAGGGCCGAGGTCGTCGCCTCGGAGCTCTCTAGGACAAGGCTAGAAAAGGAGTTGAGCTTCCTGAAGTTGCTGAACGTGGACTTGAGGAAGGTGCATCTGATCCAGGCGGACTCGAGGAACCCCCTGATCAGGAGGGCGGATAAGGTCCTGCTGGACGCCCCGTGCTCCTCCTCAGGCATGGTCCCAAACGATCCCTGCGTTCTCTTGACCCTGACCCCTGAGAAGGTAAAGAGCTTCTCAGAGCTTCAGAGGGAGATGTTGAAGACGGCCGTGGAGATCTCGAATTACGTGACTTACTCCTCGTGCTCCGTCTTCCCCGAGGAGGGCGAGGAACTCGTCGAGGGGTTTAAGACCCTCAGGCTGAGCTTCGGCGAGCCCTCCGGCAACGGGGTCAGGTTCTGGCCCAGCCGAGGAACCCAAGGGTTCTTCATCTCCGTCATTACAGGCCGAAAGGGTTAGCGGGCCTTCCCTTAATATAGGGGGTAAGTTAAGCTTATTGTTTATGGGAAAGGAGCCCTTCTACTTCAAGTCTTACGAGAAGGTGGTCGGGGTAGCGCACGACGTCAGGGAGCTGTTAAGGGAAACGAGGAGATTGAGCGTGGAGGACAGGGCTTGCGTCGAGTACCACCTGAGGGAGGGCCACATTACCCAATGGCTGGAATACTTGGGGGAAAGGGAGTTAGCGAGGGAGTTGAAGAACGCGAAGGACGTGGACTCGGCCATACGCATTCTAGAAGCTCACTTACTAGTCGCCAACCTGCCCCCAGCTACCTCTTATATATCGAGGAGGAGAAGTAGGGGAGGATGAAGGAGGAAATTAGGGATAAGCTTGAGAGGGCTTACGAGCTTTCGGACGAAATTAGGGACGTGCTGAAGGACCTACTGAGCGAGTTCGACGAGGGGGAGCTCGATAAGGCCATTGACCTAACGGAGGACCTACTGAGCCTCCTGAACCAGGTCAAGGACGAGCTGAGTTAACTCTGCCTTTTTTCGCCAAATACTGCCTGGCCGCTTCCCAGATCGCCTCGAGGTATGAAGGATGAGGGATCTGCTCCAACAGTATTTCCTCCGCCCTCTTACCCCTCATCAGCGAGGCTAAAGTGACCACCCCCTCGGCCTCGGGCGAGAACGCGACGGTCCCCGCTAACCTCCCTTCCTTAAAGCATGCCTTAACGAACCCCTCGCTCTCCCTCTCGGCGACAGCCCTGGGCAGCGACGCCACCTGGACTTTGACGCAGTCCCCGTTAGAAACGTCGCCGAAATAGGCTATTTGCGGGTGAATGTAGATAACCTTAGGAACCGAGGTTCCGTCGTAGGCCGTCCTCTGTCCCAACAGGTTTAACGCGGCCACTATCCCCTTCCTCATGGCCTCGTGGGCGGTGAAGGAGCCCGTGACGTCGCCCGCAGCGTAAACGTTGCTGATTCCCGTGAACATGTACCGATCCACCCTCACGAAGCCCCTCTCGTCGGTCGGCACCTCTATCCCCTCCAAGTTCGGTTTCCTCCCGAAGCTGAAGAGAACCACGTCGAACTCCTGGGCCCCCTCTTCGGTTATCACCTTATTACCCTCCACCCTGGCCCTGGCCTTGAGGTGGAGCCTGACGCCTAGCTTCTGGAAATGGGACGTCACAGCTCTCCTCAGATCCGGGTCGTGCTTGGGCAGGAGCAGGTCCTCGGCCTCGTAGACGTGCACTTCCTTGCCGAGCTTCCTCAGTAGCCACGCGTACTCGACTCCCCCTACCCCTCCTCCAATTACGGCGATCCTATGGAAGTCGTTGAGGGAGGGCAAGTCGTCGCTCGCCGTTCCCTCCGGTCTCTTCGTTCCCGTAGCCACTATCACTCCGTCAACCCCTAAGGTCTCGTTGTTCACCCTTAGAGTCCCTCCAGTCAAGGTTGCCCTGCCGTGAACCACCTCAACCCCAGCGTCGCTGAGCGAGTACTCCTCGCCCTTCGATACGAGCTCCGACGCCCTCCTCGCCAGGGCCTGGGCCTCATTGAAGGCGAACTCCAGTCTCTTTCCTAACCTCTCGGCTTGAGCGGATAGTGAGGCAGCCTTAAGCATCGCCTTACCTGGAATACAGCCGTAAAGCACGCAGGTGCCCCCTAGTTTCTCGTTCTGTTCTATAAGCGTCACCTTCGCCCGTTGAGCTAACGTCAAGGCCGCGTAAAGGCCCGCCGGCCCAGAGCCTATTACCGCGAACCTCATCCCCATTCGGTCCTTCCCTCCCCTAGTTTAGTCAAGGTTTTATTCCTCTCGTGCTTAAACGTGAGGCGAAGCTAATCGCATGTCCTCAAACCAGGAAAAGGAGGAGTCGTCAACTGGAACAAGGGGCCCTGCAAGGGAGCTAGGACTTCTGGACATAGTGTTCCTATCCTTCGGCGGTCAGTCACCCTTCCTGAGCATTCTGAGCTATGGAACATACGCGTTTCTGTTGGCTAAGGGTTTCGCTCCCATAGCGATCCTTATAGGGACCCTAATCGTCCTCGTCAACGGTCTTAACGTCTACAAGCTCTCGTCTAAGATAGCTCAACCGGGCGGTTACACGGCTTACGCGTACTTCTCCCTCACGAAGAGGTTGGGGTTCCAAACGGGATGGATTTACATGCTTTACGCCGTCTTTTACGGCGCCGCTTACGTCGTTACGACGACGTTAGTTGTGAAGGAGGTTTTCGACTTCAATCCCCTAATTTTCCTAACGTTGGTGCTTGGCGTCTCTTCCGTCCTTCTGCTTCTCGGGATAAGGCCGACTACGAAATACGCCCTCTTCGCCAGCACTTTCGAAGCATTGGCTATGGCAGTACTAGCCGTGATGTTCCTCGCTGCTACCGGCTGGCACTTCTATAACCCCTTTCAAACGGAAATCCCCACGAGTAACCTGGCGACCGCGATAATATTCGGGGCGGGGATCCCCACGGGCTACGGCTCCATAGCTCCCGTCTCCGGGGAAGCCAAGAACCCCAAGAGGACGATCCCCCTGGCGATAATCATCGTCATATTAATGGGCGGGGGCCTGGCGGCTTTCGACACGTACGGCATCGCCGACTACCTTTACTATAAGCAGATGAACTTGTCCAGCGACTATGCTGTCATAAACCTGTTTGGCCACGAGTACGGTATCTTAACCATGGCGTTCGTCCTGTTCGCCGCTATCAACGACGGTATCCTGGCGACCATGAGCTACATGATTGCGTCGAGCAGGACCCTCTACGGCTTGAGCTACTACGGCTTCGTGCACCAGGCGTTCAAGGCTTTCAAGCCTAAGGTCGGACCCGTAAACGCCCTCATTGCCACCCTGGCGGCTTACGCGATAATACTCTACTGGACTGTCAACGCCCTAGGCCTCCTTGACGCTTTCGTGGTCCTCGGTTACATCTCCATGCTCGGCGGCCTGGTGGCCCACATTATAACGGACTTGGCGCTCCTCAAGATCTCCCTCAAGAGGCTGAGGAAGAGGTTGTTCGAGCTGAGCATAGCGCTGACCGGAACGATCCTGACTGTTTACATCATCCTGACTTCGGCCTCCTCGGTGCCGGCCTACTACATTAACGTCTTCCTCCTCTGGGTCCTGGCGGGGTTCATATACGTAGAGGCCCTCGACATGGCGAGGCAGGCTAAGGAGGAGGAGTGAGGGATCCCGGGCCCTAAAAACGATTTAATGTGAGTTCCGGAATTCAGGGCGTGAGCGTCGGTAAGGAAATCAGGACGCGAAGACTATTCGAGAGGGGTAAGGCCTTCGTAGTGGCCCTGGACCACGGCCTGGTCATGGGACCGCTTAAAGGAATTGAAAGGGCAGCCGAGGTGGTCAGGAAGTTAGTCGGCAACGGGCCAGACGCCCTTCAGATGACCCCGGCCATGTTGAGGCTGGTGAAGGAGAACTTCTTCAGCAGGAACTCGCCCATGATAATCGCGAGGCTAGACACGGCGAACGTCTGGAGGGGTAACTACAAGCCCTACGGCTCCGGCTACTACTCGGTTCTTTACGAGCTGAAAGACGCGATTAACCACGGTGCCGACGCGGTGGTCACCTATTACGTGGTTGGCTACGGCGAGGACGGGGTGGAGGGCTATAACCTAGAGGCCCTAGCTGGCTTAAGGAAGGAGGCCGAAGACTACGGGATCCCCTTCATCGTCGAGCCCCTGTTCGTCAGGCCAGATAACCCGGACAGCGTCAAGGAGAAGGAGCTTGTGAAGTACGTCACGAGGATGGCCTCGGAGCTAGGGGCGGATTTGCTGAAGGTCGATTACACGGGCGATAAGGAGAGCTTCAGGGAAGTGGTTGAGGTGGCCTTCGCGCCCATATTGATAAGGGGAGGCCCTAAGACGAAGACCGACCTGGAGTTCCTGAAGATGCTGAGGGACGCGATAGATGCTGGCGCCTCTGGAGTGACCGTCGGCAGGAACGTCTGGGGAGCGAAGAACGTTGAGAGGATGGCCAGGGCGGTCTCAGCGGTAGTCCACGAGGGAAAGAGCCCCGAGGAGGCTGTGAAGCTTTTGGAATAACCTGAAATAGAACGCCGTGATCCCCACAGTGAGCACGCTTGAGGAAGTTAGACGCCGTTTTTTGGGCTTCCCTCACAGTCCTCGTCGCCCTCTACACTTACTTCACCGTGGTTACCTTCGCTCCCATTAACAGCTACATTAGCGATGAGGTGTACTACCCTGCCTCGGCTTATAATATCCTCAGCTACGTCTTTTACGTTAAGCCTGAACTCGTCTCTCCCTGGACCCCAGCTAACGTTACGGGCTACGTTAACCCAGAGCACCCTCCCCTGGGCAAGTACATAATGGGGATCTTCGAGCTGGCCTTCGGCTACCGGTTCGTGGCCTTCAGGGCCCCCAGCTGGATCCTGGGCGACCTGATCCTGGTCTTCGTCTCCCTGACCGTAAGGAAATTGATCTGCCTTGAGCCTTGGGCGACGGTCTTCGGGATCGCTGGAGGAGCAGTGACGGCACTAGACCCTATCCTCTGGGTAATGCACGGAGTAGCGATGCTCGACATCTACGTCGCCTTCTTCTCCATAGCCGCCTTCTACTTCCTCATTTCCAGGAGGCCGAAGCTGGCGTCCGTCCTCTTGGGCCTAGCCTTCAGCTCCAAGGAGTCGTCCTACTTCCTCCTGCTCCCCTTCCTCTTCTACCTGACCTACCTCTACAGCGATAGGTTAAGGAGGCTAATCTGGGGCGTGCTGGCTCCGATACTCGTTTACGTCCTTTTGGCCATCCCAATTATGGTTTATTTTGGAGGTCCAGTCGGATGGCTGCGTCAGTCCTTCCTCCATGAGATTAGCTGGGATCTGACCTCGGGACACATAAGCCCGAGCGCCACGAGTCAGATCAGCACCCCCTGGGACTGGTTCCTCAACGTCCATCCCTTCTACATGGGGACCTTCGGACACCTCAGCCTCTTCGCTTCGACCTCCCCGCCGATTATGATAGCGTGGGTGATCGTCAGCGTCTTAGCATTGACGCTGGTCAGGAAGCTCGAGCTCAGCGTAATAACGTTAGCCGGCTGGACCGAGTGGCTGTCTTTCGTACTGGTCTACTTCGGGGGCAACAACACCCTCTTCAGCTTCTACGTCGCCGACTTCGAGCCCTTCGTCGACGTGACGATCGTTGCTGGAGCCTTCTTCATCTCCAAAAGAGCTTTAGACATCATATCCTCCAGAAAGACGAGGACTTCCCATGAAGGTAAGGAAGGCGGTGATAACGGCAGCTGGCAAGGGCAGCAGAATGAAGTTCATAACATCAGTACTACCTAAGGCCCTAATCCCGCTCTTCAGGACGGAGGACGGCAAGAAGGTCATGAGGCCCGTGATAGACCTGATCGCTGAGAACTTGTCTTCTGCTGGAGTGGAGAAGTTCTGCCTGGTGGTGGGAAAACACGGGAAGTTGCTCATGGACTACCTCTTCGAGCGGGGCGTCACGTTCGTCTTCCAGGAGGAGCCGAAGGGTTTCGGCGACGCGGTCCTCAGGGCCGAGGACTTCGCGGGGACGGAACCCTTCTTCGTCCACGCGGATGACGGCGTCCTCACCGGAGGTTACGTGGAGGCCGCTAGCCTGTTCGAGCAGAGCGAGCCGGACGGGATCCTACTGCTGAGGAAGGTATCCAACCCCAAAAGGTACGGGATAGTGACCTACGTCGAGCTAGGCGAGTTCATGGGCCACAAGCTGTTCAGGGTAACTGGAGCGGAGGAGAAGCCCCAAGAGCCGAAAAGTAACGTAGCCATCTCCGCTGTTTACGTCTTCAAGCCCAAGATCTTCAAGGCCCTGAGAGAAGTGAAGGTAGACTCGGGGGAGCTGGAACTAACTTACGGTATCCAGAGGCTCATAGAGCAGGGAGGGGAGGTTTACGGCATACTCCTGGAGAAGGAGAGATGGCTAAACGTGGGCGACCCGGACAGCTACTACGACGCATTAAATTACACCTACAATCATTATTGACTGTGCTTATAGCCGGTATAGACGCCGGGAGCACGAAAACCAAAGCGGTAGTCTACGACTGCGACGGCCGCTTGATAGGTGAGGGAGTCTCAGGCCCAGGGAACCCCCACGATTTAGGCCTCTCCCAGGCGAAGAAGAACGTTACCGATGCCTTGCTCCAGGCCTCTAAGGGAGCTAGGGTGGACTTCGCGGTCATCGGCTTCGCCGGGATGGACACGGCAGAAGACGAGGTTACGTTCTCGAGGTTCTTCTCCGACGTAGCCGTGAGGACGGAGAGCGTTCACGACTCGGTTATAGCCCTATTCTCCGAGACCTTCGGCGAACCCGGGATAGTGGTGATCGCCGGCACCGGGAGCGTGGTCGTGGGCTACGACGGCAAGACTTTCAGAAGGATCGGAGGTAGGGGATGGCTCCTCTCTGACGAGGGCTCCAGCTACTGGATATCGGTGAACCTGCTCAGGTGGATGCAACAGGTGTTCGACGGACTCGAGGAGGGAGGGGAGCTCTTCGACTTCATGAGGGCCAAAATAAACGTCTCAGTCCACGACGACCTGGTGAGGTGGGCCTACGATAACCAGTGCAGGAAGGACAGGATCGCCTCGCTCGCAGCCTACCTCGACGAGGCCGCCGAGAGGGGAATAGAGAAGGCCAAGGACTTCCTCAGGCTCGGGGCGACGATCCTAGCGGAGAGGGCGAAAGTCATGATGAGACGGGTCAACGTTAGGACAGTGGTGCCGAAGGGAAGCCTCTTCAAGTCGAGGACTTACTACGGGGCTTTCAAGGAAGAAATAGAAAGAGCGGGAGGGACTATCCTAGACAGGGGTAACCCTCCCGAGCTAGGGGCTCTTTATCTCGCTGCCAAGAGGGCAGGCTGCCAGAAGGTCATAGAGGCTATAAGGAAAACTCGAACGCGTTGAATTCAAGTCTTGATGAGCGTAACGCCATAAAAGTCCTGTAGAGCTTTCAGCAGCTCCCTGAGCGTGGCCACCTTACTTTTGAGCTCCTCTCGAGACGCTTCGGTAATGTGTACGTTTACCATGGTCATCCCCTCTTGGCTTTGGATTATCTCCAGCTTCCTCGCTTCAGAGACCTTTAGAGCCACGTTTACGTTGGGAGCTAGGAACTCCAGGACGTCCAAGGCGAAGCCGAGCGAACCTGGGAGGGTTGGGACGCTAACTCCCTTCGTTTCCGTTAAATCTGAGACCACTATTTGCTCGTTGCTTATCACTACCGTGCGCGATTTGTCGATATACGTGAGGAGAGGAAAGAGGTTAGTCACTTTCTCCCCCACTTCGATTACGAAAGCGTCTCTACCTTCGTCGTAGTAGGCCGATATTTGGGCGTCCTTAATAGCCCTCATGTATATCGTGCTTACACCCAACTCCTTGGTCGTCTCGATCAGCCACCTGTGATCTATGGCCTCGAACACCTTACATAGGTCGGGCAGGACCGCCTCCCTGAACACCAACACTCCGTCTACCAGCTCGCTCCTACCGCAGGCTATCATTCCCCTAACCTCGGCCTCTCAACGGTCTTTTACAGACCTCATCTGCTAAATGTGATATAAGTATTGATGACATGATTAATATACCATCCTAAACAAGTCTGAGCTCGGCATAACCCGAATGCAGATCCCGGAGGACTTCAAGTCGACCGTGAAGGAAGGGCAGTGCGGCGTGTGCTGCGAGCGGTACGTGGTGTGCGTGACAGAGGACTACCCGAAGGTGGACAGACCTCCAGTGGACCTCGAAATAGATAGGGAGTCCGGGATGCTAGTGGTGAGGAACATCATTAAGGATGACCCGGACAACCCGCTAGTTTTAGAGTACTTCGTCGATAAGAAGTTCGTCGACGAGATCACCAAAGCGGGACAGATAGAGGTGATCTTCGTCAGCCCGTCCTACGCGGAGGAGAAGAGGCTGAGCATCAAGCTCGAAAAGGAAGACGTCAGGCTCCTCAGGAGGGAGGCCGGTTTACCTTATTACTGACATGAGCCCTCAAACCACGTGGAGCTCAGGGAACTTCAGGAGAGGATGAAGGAGCTCTACTTCGAGAACGACTCAAGAAGGGGCCTCTACGCCACATTCACTTGGCTAGTCGAGGAGGTCGGCGAGCTAGCGGAGGCCCTGCTTTCGGGGAACAAGGAGGCCTGTGCCGAAGAGATAGCCGACGTCGTGGCATGGACGCTTTCGGTGGCCAACTTATTAGGAGTCGACGTGGAAGACGCCATTAAGAGGAAGTACAACCTTTGAAGTGCTCGGGGATGAGGGTTTTCCAGCAGGCCCTTGAGGACGGCAGGCAGAGGTTCTACAGGAACTTGGTCTACATAGAGGAGCCGAACTACTCGGAGCTCCTTTTGGATTACCTGAGGGTTTTCCAGCAGGTCAACCCTAACGCGTCTATGGCTTACGCTTATCACCCCTGGAGCGAGAGGAGCAGGGCCGTATTAGAGGAGGTCCAGAAGCTCTTCCCCAACCTCACGCTCGTCGATTACCTAGAGAGCGAGAAGTTCCTGGGCTACACGTTCGACGGGATAGTGATCGATTGTCTCGAGAACTTCGAGCCGAACTTCGTGGGTAGGCTAGTTGACTTAGTAAGAGGAGGAGGGCTTGTGGCTATCTTCACTGACGACCTTACCTCTCCAGAGAAGAGGTTCAGGAAGTCGATCGTCAGGAACGGCGCGATCGAGTCCCATTACGAGAACAGGTTCAGGAGCACGTTCAGGAACCATCAGGCGGTGTTCGCTCACATTAAGGGAGAGACCGAGATCAGGCCTTTCACGGAAGAGTTGCCTCCTCCCCCAGTGCCGAAGATACCGGAGAAGAGGTTCATGCCGCTCAAGCTCCACGAGCTGAGCAGGACCCCCGACCAGAACTCCGCCCTCGAGGCCTTCAGGTTCCTGGTCGGCTCGGGTAAAAGAGTCCTGGCGGTCACCGCGCCCAGGGGCAGGGGGAAATCGGCCGTAACTGGTCTGGCGTTAGCGGGCCTCATCAGGGACAGGCTTGAGGAGGGTAAGAGCTTCAGCGTCGCCGTCACCTCTCCTTCAGCGATAGGGGCCTCACAGATCTTCGAGTTCCTTACCCTCGGGCTTAAGGCCTTAGGAATAGGGTTTAGGGCGAAGAGGAACGCGAGCAACGTAACAGTTGAGATAAGGGGTGAAGGGTTCAGGGCCTACTGGGAGCCCCCGGAGACCACCCTGGAGGACGAGGCCGACCTCCTCGTTGTCGACGAGGCGGCAGCGATAGGCATGAACTACGTGGAGAACGCGGTCAACTCATGGAGGAAGGTGGTCCTGGTCACTACGGTTCACGGCTACGAGGGGTCAGGGAAGACGTTCCTGAGGTACCTCAAGAAGAACCTGGAGGAAAGGAGAATCCCCACCAAGTGGGTCTCCATGACGACGCCGCTGAGGTACACTATGAGGGACCCCGTAGAGAGGTGGCTTTACGACGCCCTCCTCCTCGACGCTGAGCCCTCCGAAACGCCCAAGGACCTGAGGTTGCTGATCTACGACAAGTTAGACAAGGAGGAGCTCTTCACGAACGAGAGGTTACTGAGGGAAGTCTACGGCATAATGGTCACGGCACACTACAGGAACAACCCCAACGACCTCATGATAATGGGAGACGGCGTTCACCACAGCATCAGGGCGTTGATGGCGGGCGACGTACCTGTGGGAGTAATACAGACCAGCGACGAGGGGGGACTGCCCAAGGAGATGATAGACCTAGCCCTGAACGGGGGGACCTTCGACGGCGACCTGATACCTGACAGGCTGATCAAGCACGTTAGGCTGAGGGAGTTCGGCGAGATGAGGGGCTGGAGAGTGGTGAGGATAGCGGTGGTTCAGGAGCTTCAGGACATGGGGCTCGGGAGTATAATGCTTAACATGCTGGTCAAGGAGGCTGAAGAAAACGGCCTCGACTGGGTGGGCTCGGCCTTCATGGCTGACCCCAGGGTGCTGAAGTTCTGGATAAAGAACGGTTTCGTCCCGGTCCACGTGGCTCCGAGAAGGAACGAGAAGCTGGGCAGTTATCCCATAGTCGTAATGAGGCCGATAAGCGAAAGGGGGAAGAGGGCTGTGCAGGTAGCCGCTGAGGTCTTGAAGGAGAAGATGCTCGGCGTCCTCCACGACGTCTACTTCAGCATGCCTCCGGAGATAGCGAGGCTCATCCTGATAGGAACAAAGGTTCACAGGGACGTCAACGTCTCCAAGGTTTTCCTGGACAAGGCCGTGGCCTTCCTCAAGGGCGTCTCGCCCTACGAGTCCAGCGCCGACGCGATCCACGCCCTGGTCCTGAAATATTTCTGGGACGCCAAGAGGGACTGGAGCCTTTCCGAAGAGGAGGAGATAGCGCTAGTCGCTAAGGTCCTCCAGGGCAGGCCGTGGAGGTTCTCGACGGCCTCGCTGGGTAGCTCGAGGCTTGAGCTGACGCAGCTCATCTACGACGCCGTGGAGAAGATACTCGAGAAGTACTACGGCTTAACCAGGGAATCGCCGATGGGCCTGACTCTGGAAGAGCTTTGAACTGACGGCTTTTAACCCCTGCCTCCCTTGTGAAGCCGTGAGCCTTAAGGAAAACTCCCCCGACCTTTGGGCGTTGCTCGACAACGATCTGCCGCTGCTGGAGGACGACTTCAAGTATTACAGGGTGGACAAGCTACTCGACGATAACGACCTGGCGGAGGGCGAGAACGCCATAAGACGAATTAAAAAAGCCCTAGAGTCAGGGAGACCTAATTTGAACGAGCTCTCCGAGGCCTACGTATCCCTGTTCTCCCTTTACTTCAGGAAGCCCCTGCCCCCCGAGATGAGGATAAGGTACGAGGAGGTGAGAAGGAGGTTGAGCAACGTCTTGGCCAAGCTGGGGGCGGACTTGAAGCAACTGGACGAGAAGGCGAAGCAGAGGCTCTCCGAGAAGGCCAAGGCCGCTCAACAGGCTCAGGCGGCTCAGGCAGGGCAAACGGCACAACAGCCCAAACCTCAAGGAACCTCCCCATCGCCTCAACAGGAACCGAAGTGAGCCCTCAGGAACGCTGAAACATTGTTACGTTTTAGGGGTTAAAATTGAAATTCGATTCAGCTTTCCCTTATTTTCCCTTTAAGCCTTTGAAATCCGTTCAGTTATACACGTGACGTTATGGAAAGGTTTCGTTCAATCGCTCCGTCATATTTGCCGTTTGTTAGAACAAGTTTAAAAACATAAACGGCAAATTTCTCACAACTGGCGATAAAAATGAAGGACTTACCGAAGCTGAGGAAGGGCGTGCTCACGCTCAAGGAGGCCTACGGCCAGGCCATGGCGGTCACCGCCCCTTTGGGCAGCGTCGTCTCAACCTCTACGGCAGCGGTGGCTTACGCGGGTAACGGGGTGGTCTTCGCGACCCTTCTCGGGCTCGCGGGAAGTATCCTTTGGGTCGCCACCCTGAGCTCGTACGCCAGGAGGGTCGCGAGCGCCGGAGGGTATTACACTTACAGCTCGTTCGCCACCAGGAACAAGTTCGTGGCCTTCATGGAATCCCTGATCGAAGTCCTAGCCTACTCCGTCCTTAACGCTGTGAACGCGCTAGCTGCCTACCTCCTTGTCCAAGTGCTCGCCCAGCTTTCAGGCGTTAACCTTCCGGGCTGGTTGCCTTGGGCCTTGGTCGCTTTGACGTTAGTTTACCCGACTTTGGCCAGCTTTATCGAAATAAAGTCGCTGTTGGGCAAGATAGTCGCCGTTTCGGCCAGCCTCGAGGTCGCCCTCCTGATCGCCCTCTTCGCTTACTCCGTCATAACAAAGGGCTTCCAGCCGCAGCTCTTCCAAGTCCCCAAGAGCGTTCCCCTCTCTAACCTGGGCGACGCGATGATCTTAACTATAGTGAGCATCTCGGGGGCGGGGGCCACCACCTATTTGGGAGAGGAGACGAAGAGGCCCTTCAAGACCCTCTTCGCCGGTATGTGGCTGGCCTTAGGCCTCGGAGGGCTATCGATACTCTTGGGCACTTACGCTATGGTCTCCCTGTGGCAGGGAACCCTGAGCGACTTCGTGAACTCCCCTCAGCCCCTGCTCCAGGAAGCCCTGGGGTTGAGCTTCGCGTTAGGCCTGATCGTTACTATCCTCTCGATCAACAGCCTCCTCGCGTCCAACATCGGGACGACTGTGGGCGCGGCTAGGATACTCTTCAACCTATCCAGGGAAAACGCGGCCATTAAGGCCTTCAGCAGGGTGAATAAGAGCGGTCAACCGGTAGTAGCGACCCTCACCGTTGGCCTCCTTTCCACGGCGTTCCTGCTCATAGCCCTAGGTTACACCGGTAACGTCCAGCAAGCCTTCGACGAGATCAGCGTTGTCGTCAGCGTGTTCTGGCTGGCGGGAAGGATCGTGGACGCCTTCGGGGTTCCCATAATGCTCTGGAGGGTGGGCCAGATGAACGTTTACGAGCCGATTATCGCCATCAGCTCCGGGATCCTGAACGGCGTAGGCCTGTTCCTGAGCTTCACCTCCCCGGACTTCTTCCAGGTAACCTTCACTCTAGCCGCTGTAGCCTTCGGAACAGCGTGGTACCTCCTGAAGGCGAGGTATGGACAGGTGGGCAAGCTGGTCGTTGACGAGGAGAACAACCTGATGACGATAGAGGAATACTTACAGAAGCTGAAGTCCAAAGCCTCAGGCCAGACTTAAGGCCACTCCTTCGCTCCTGGGGTCGGCAACAGCGATGTAACCGTTGTCGGTCTTCTTCAACGCCTGGACTATCCCCACCTCAGGAGTCATGTAATCGCCCGCCGTGAATATCCCGCCCAGCCTCCTCTCCACCACGAAGGTCGCCCCCCTCAGGACGAACCTGGGGGCGTACACTGCCTCGTCTATTTCCAGCATATAATCAGCGTAATACTCGAAGACCTGGGTCTGAACCTGGGGCCTCAGCTCCCCCGCTGAACAACCTATTATCACGGTCTCGCCCTTCCTCTCGGCCATCAGTATGGAGAGCGTGTGAGAGGGCCTCTTCCTCGGCTCCGGCCTGTTCTTACCCCAGCCGAACCCCAGACCCCTGTTGTTGAACGGGATTTGCTTAACCACTATCCCCGACCCGAAGTTGTGGAACAGGGACTGGATCAAGGCCACCTCGTTCTCTCCGTCCCCGGCCACCATGAAGGTCGTGTCCTTAGTCCCCAGCTCCCTCGGGACTATGCCGTTCTGCGTCAACCTCTCCCTTACGTAATCCTTATCGAGAAGGGTCTCGAAACCGTCAGCGTACCTGGGGTCGGCCACGTAGGCGTCCCTGTCCTCGTAAGCCAGGGCGTAGATCTTCAGGTGCTCGTTGATCCTCTCCAGGCTGTTGTAGGGCTTACTGTTCACGTTGGACTCCTCGACCATCTCGAGGACCTCGAGGGTTATCACCCCCTGGCTGTTGGGCGGAAGCTCGTAAAGGGTGAAGTCCTTGTAGGTCGTTGATATTGGCTTAACCTCGAAGCCCCTGAACTCCATGAAGTCGGAGAGCTCCACAGGCACCCCCTGTTCCGCTAACCCGTTCACGATGTCTACAGCCAAGTCGCCCTTGTAGAACTCCCTGGGGTCCTTGGAGATCACCTTCAACACCTCCGCCATTTCCTTTAGCTTCAATTGATCCCCGGACCTCAACTTCCCGTAAACCTCCTGCCAGCTCCTGGGCATGTCCTTGGCCTCGCTCACCGCCTTAGCCAAGCTTTTTCCTACAAGGAAGCCCTCGCTTGCCAGCCTTATCGCGGGCTTGAGCACCTCCTCTAAGCCCTTCCTCATGAACCTCCTCTCGACCCACGCCCACAGGTCCACTAAGCCTGGGACCATCACGGTCTTCGGATCCCTCGGGTTCCTCAGCTCCCTGACGAAGAAGTTCTTGGGGGAATAGCCTGAAGCGTTGTAGGCTACTAAGCCTTCGGGAGTCTTAGCTAAGAGGAAAGCGTCGCCTCCCAGGCCGCTGGTGTGGGGCATCACTACGGAGAGCACGGCGCTCATCGCTATTACGGCGTCGAAGGCGTTGCCCCCTTCCTCGAGCACCTTGGCACCGAAGTAGCTGGCCAAGTAGTTCTGGGAGGCCACCGCCTTCCTTCCTAAGGCTGAAGGCATTACGTTATGCCATTAGAACGGGCGGTATTAAGCGAAAGCCTCAGAGGTTATACACGTCGCCCTCCACGTCCTCGAAGAGCAGTTTCCCGTCCTCGGTTATTATTACGTAGCCCACCAGACCCTTGCACTTGTACGGGAAAGCCAGGAGCCCCTTCGTCTTGAGGGCGGAAACGGCGTAGACGGGGAGGAGGCTGTCCTCGAAGTGGAGGGCCTGACAGTCCGGGATCAGGTTGAAGAGCTCGTTGAGTATGGCGTTGTAGACCTCCTCGTACTGGCTCCCTAATTCCTTCGCCTTTTTAGCAAGCTCCACCAGGCTCAAGACCTATCGCTCTGAGCGATCTCTCTTATCCTAATAGGCCCTTTTATCTCTTCGATTATCCTAACTACAGGGGGTGGGACCAGCTCCCTCCAGTCCTCCTCCCCCTTCAGCATCTTCCTCCTAACGTTGGTGGAGTTCCACACGTCCCTCCTGAATGGGGGAGGGGCCTCCACCTTTATCCCCCACGTCTTACTCACCTCCTTCACCAGGGGGTTACCCGCTATTATCGCGTCGAAGCTAGGCGTTATCTCCCTCACCAGCGAGATCCAAGTCAGGCTCTCCAGGTTCTCGAGCAACGGGACTATGGTGTACTTCCTGGCGTCTATCCCGCCCCACTTGAGGGACTCGTGGATCATCTCCACCCTCTCACCCGCGGTGAAGGGGTTGACCAGGGTGTGGCTCTCCGCGGCGCTACCTACTAAGATCACTACCTCATCCCACCTGGACAGTATCCACTTGACCACCTCCAAATGGCCGTAGTGGAACGGCTGGAACCTCCCCGGGAAGACGGCCCTCAACTTATATCCACGGTTATCGTCGAGGATAATGTGTCTTCTTGTACCATCTTCCCCCTACTGAGCTCGCTGATAGCCAACGGTAAGACCGCTGTGGTGGTGATCGAGAGGAGGGGCGACGTGGAGGTAAGGAGCCTGATTGCAGACGGGGTCCTAATCGTCGGGGACTTCAGGCACTTGGCTTATTATAAGGAGGCGCTTCAGGCGGGGAGGCTGAGGAAGGACTTCGAGGACGGCTATGTAATAGCCACCAGGTACGACCCGGCGATCCCTCTAGTCGTAGTCGGTAGCGGGCTAATATCTAGAAAGATAGTTGAAACAGCTCAGGCCTCAGGCTTCGCCGTGGTTTACGTCACCGACTCCCCACTGCCTCCGAAGGACGTGTTGACGGCCAAGCTTGAAGAGCTAGGCAACGTCGTGAACGAGAGGACCGCGGTGGTTATAGCGAATGAGGGGGGAAGGGAGTACGACGTTGACGCCGTTGACACGGCGTTAAGGAAGGGGGCCTGGTACGTAGCCTTGATGGCGAGCAGGAGGAGGGCTCAGGACTCGATCAGGGAGCTCCTCAGGAGGGGCCACAAGTTGGACGATTTAAGAAAGAGACTGAGGAGCCCCGCTGGCCTCGACATTGGTACCGCTTCCCCTGGGGAGATAGCCGTATCGATCCTTGCCGAAATAATCGGGCTCAAGAACGGGGCGAGCTTCAGGCCCATGGTGGAAGTAAGGTCGCCCTTCGAAGGGCTCTGAGGGTGGGATCATCACAAAGGAATTCGAGGTCGAGGCTCACGTAAGCTATAGCTCTTTCGGCTCGGAACGCCTTTACAGGACTAGAAGTTCGTTGAGGAGTGGCTCTCTTCTTCCCTTAGTTAACGGGGGTCGTTCAGGGCTTCCTTAACTCTACCAGGGTCGAGTTTATCGGAGGGGTTCCCGTCCTCCCCTTCAACGGAGGGACGATCTTATTGAGCCCCAGCTTTAGCGAGGGTTTGTAAGCCACTATCACCCCCTTGGGCACGAGCTCGCTCCTCCTGACTTGCACGGTCACCTCGCCGAAATCTGTCTTGAGGGTGATCGATCCCTCGTAGTCGTTTGTCAACAACTCCTTAGGGTAACCGTAAACTTCCGTAAACTGGGTGTTGGTCGAGGTGGGGTGGGAGCTGAACACCAGGTAAACGCCGTCTCTAGGCCTCTTCGGCATCGACACGCTTTTGGCAGTTGGCCTGCTTGACGGCACCTTTCGCTTCACCTTAACTACCTTCTTCTCCCTGAGCTCCTCAAGCGTCACTCCCGTCCCCCTCAAGGCTACGTTGACGGCTTCCCAGGGGTCCTCCTCGACCAAGGGGTGAGTGAGGCCGTACTCCTTAGCCAAAGCCCTCATCAGCTCCGGTTCAGTAATCCCTTTCTTCGGCCTAATCGGCTCGTTGTAGACCAGGTAATCGTGCCAGTAGCTGTAGACCACGTCGTGCTTCTCGAGGTAAGTGGGGGCGGGGATCGCGACGCTCGCCGCCTTAACGGTTTCAGTCACGAAAGGGTCGTGGACCGCCAGGAAGAGCCTGCCCTCCTGAGCGGCCTCAGCTATCCTATTCCCTAAAGGGAGGGTGAGGACGGGGTTGGAGTTCCACACGAAGAGGGCCTTTATTCTGCCCTTCTCCACTTCCTCGCCCACCTCGGCCATGCCCACTACCCTTGACGGCCTCGCTAAGTGCAAGCCCCGAAGGTAGTCGAAGTCGATGCCTAAGGAGTAAGTGTTGGAGTAGTAGAACCACCTCCCCAGTCCCAACACCGCGGGGATAAGGGAGATCAGCTTAACGGAGTTGAAGCCGTCGAAGGTCCTCCCTAGAGCGAAGCCTATCACGGTCAGAGGCTCATAGTAGTAATAGAGCTCCGCCAGCTCGACTATATCCTCCTCGCTCAGCCCGGTGACCTCGGCCACGTCAGTTACGGTGACCCTGTCGAGCAGTTCCTTCAGCCTCTCGGGTTCCTCAACGTTGCTCAGGTCACCGTAGCCCCTTGAGACGAGGACCTTAATCACTCCTAAAGCCAGCCAGCCGTCGGTGGAGGGCTTAATTACGTAGCTCTTCTCGGCCTTCCTCGCGGTCTCGCTCTTCCAAACGTCTACGACTATCTTGTACTTATCTTTCATGAGGTGCCAGCCGTGGATGAAGGAGACGCTCGCGTTGGAACCCCATAAGGCGAAGGCCCTAGCCCTCTTGAATTCCTCCACCCCAGCCCCGCAGCTGCACCCCCAGACTTCCTTGAGGGCGGCGTGCCCCTCGGAGCTGCATATGGAGTAGTCCGTGGAGGCGGAACCTACGGCGTTCCAGAACCTGGCGGGGTAATACCAGGTCAGTAGCCCCTGGTTACCGTCGTACTCCACGTGGAGGATCTCTTCTGGCCTCAACGACTTTACCGTCCTCACTATTTCCCTCACGGCCTCCTCTAGGCTCGCCTCGCGGCCGTAAACGATTGGGCTCAAAAGCCTGTTCGACTCGTTCCTCCTCAGGTCTGCGTTTCCTCTGGAGCAGGTGAAGCCGAAGGTCGGCTCGCTCTTTATCGGCCTGAAGTTGTCGTCGAAGACGCAGGTATCGTAACAGTCCCTCGTGCAGGCTATCATTCGGAGTAGAGTTCCCACTACCCTTATAGGCTTCGCCTAAGCGAAGGGTTGGAATAACGATTTTAAGGGAACGTCTCGAATCCCGAAGCCGATTAATGACGGCCATCTCTCTCAAAGACGTCAGGAAGAGCTTCGGCAAGTATCAGGCGCTCAAGGGGGTCAGCTTCAACGTCCAGGAGGGCAGCGTGACGGGCTTCGTCGGCCCCAACGGAGCGGGGAAGACGACTACAATCAAGGTAATGGCGGGCCTCGTGAGGCCTGATTCCGGTGAAGTGAGGCTACTGGGGAGGGACCCCTTCGAGGACGTGGAGGTGATGAACGAGGTGTCGTTCGTCTTCACGAGGCTGATGTACCCTCCGACCGACACTGTCCTCGAGTACTTGGAGGATCAGGCCTCGGTCTTCGGGGGAGACGTTAAGAAAGCGATCGAGGAGTTCGACCTCAAGGGTCACCTCAAGAAGAAGCTTTCCGAGCTGTCCTCCGGGTTGGCCCAAAGGGTTCAGCTCGCCGCGGCGTTGCTCAAGTCCCCTAAGCTGATAATCGCTGATGAACCTGCAGCCAACTTAGACCCACCTGCCAGGAACGAGCTTTACGAGAGGATAAAGGAGTTGAACAGGAAGGGGGTCACGTTCCTGATCTCCTCTCACGTGCTCTCCGAGCTCGAGAGGGTGATAGATAGGGTGGTGTTCATAAGCGACGGGAGAGTAACCTTCGAGGGACCCCTGGGGGAGGCCCTTGAAAGGGGAGAGGAGATTTATCTCCTGGTGGATAACGTCGAGAAGGCCCTTTCCGTGCTTTCGGGCAGGGACGTGAGGAAGGACGGGGCCTACTTGGTCGTTAGGGGCGACATGGCTGAGGCGATCAGCTCTCTAGAGAAGGCCGGGGTTAGAGTGCTGATAGCCAGGAGGTCGAGCCTCGACGAGGCCTTCAAGAAGTACACGAACCTAGGGGGGTAACTGTGTCCTCCACCCTTAAGGTCTTCAGGGTAGTGCTGAAGGAGAGGTACAAGAGCCCCACCCTCGAGCTGATAGTTCCCGCAATGATAGCGGGCAACGTTATGATACCCGCCTTCCTGATAAGGGGAGGGTTCCAGCCTTACGGGCTAGTCCTGTCGTTCATACCTATGATAAACGTGAGCGAGACCGCTGCGATCGCTTTAGCGCTTAGGAACGTGATTTTCGTGACGGGCGAGCACGTCTATCAGGGCTTCGTGTCCTCATACCTGACCATGCCCGTCTCGAGGACTTCCTTCTTCCTCATGGCCCTGGCCTCTGACGTCGTTATACCTTTGTTTGTTTTCTTGGCGATAGAGACGGTTTATCTCGATCTGGCCGGAATCCTGAACCCCTATTCTTCCTCAATGCTGATCATCTTCTCTGCAGGCTACCTCTTCAGCACGGGTGTCATTTACCTGACCACATTCCTGCTGAAGTCACCAGGAGCGAGCGTGCTTACCTCGATATTCCTCCTCTCCGCCATCTTCGTTGGTGGAGGAGTCGGTGAGTTCGGGCTCCTTATATCGAAGAACCTAAACTTCCTTCCCCTCATCTCGTGGACTAACCCTTACGTGATAGCCGTGGCCGAAACGCTGTTACCCTCCAGGTACTTCGGCGCTCTGGCTAACGCCCTAACCCTCGGCGTCCTGACAGACCTCATCCTTGGGGCCCTCCTCTACGTTATAACCCTACTGTACTTCAGGAGGATGGATCTATGAGGTGGCTGGGCTCGCTCCTCTTAGCGATAGGCGTGGCCTTCCTCGGCATCTCGCTTGTAACCTTCAGCGTGCCCTACTCTTACACGTATTCTTTCAGCAACACGCTCACCGTTGACGTTCCGAGCTTCGTACAGCTCTCGGAGTTGAAAGTCTACATTAACTCGACCAACGTGACGGGCTACGTTGAGGTGATCGAGCCAGACGGCCTGAGCCACGTCAGTGAACTTCCAGTCGTGCTTTACCTCTATCCAGGCAACTGGACGTTGAAGCTGCTTTACGAGAGGTACGTTACGGAGAGGTTTGAGGTCGTTAATTACACGGTTTCCACCAACTGCACCAACGTCACTACGCAGAAGGTGATCAAGGTGCCCGAAGTGGTGAACTCGACTAAGGCAGTGATCAACGCCACCGCGGAGCTCAGGGTGCTCCAGGCCTACGCGGTCGGTAACCCTGAAGCCTTTAAGGCCTTGGGATTCGCGTTAACTCTCCTAGGCGTGCTAACTTACGCCGCGAGCTACCTGAAAGGCAAACGCTAAAGCTCCCAGGGCGAAGATGAAGGCGAAGTTTAAGGCTAGGAAGAAAAGCAGGGCTATCACGCTTCCCACGATCGGCTTGAGGTAGAGGAGGAAGGTCAGGAGCTTCAGAAGGAACTTCAACAGGTCCATTTCTATCCTCAAAGCCTCTATCTTCACCCTCGTGTTTTATATTGCTTACCTACGTAGGGTCGACGTGATTTACAAATAACTTACGGCTAATTACTAACGGCCGCTAGAGGGCTGTTGAGACGCAGGGGAGGCCCTTAGTACCTCCCTAACCATCGAGCCTATCCCGATCGCGCCCACGACGCTGAGAACTAGGATGGTTCCGACGTTTATCTGATCCAGGTTAGGCACCGGATTTCCCGTGCTGATGCCCCACTGGTCTACGAACGGGAGGGCCAATATCAATAAGCCTGCGACCACGAACAGCCAACCGCCGTAGAAGAGGGTGGTACCCGCGACCTTCCTGGCTATTTTAGTGATCTGTTGCTCCGTGAGCCTCTTCAACCTCATCAGGTTTCCGAAGATCGCACCGAAGACTATCTGCATCAGCATAGTTCCGAGACCGAACATAACTCCGGGAAGGGGAGCCAACCAAAGGCTACCTACCTGGGGGGCCAGGACGAACGTTATTATCGAGGCGTAGGCCCCGAAGCCGAACCCCGCTATGAGGCCGTGAACTACCGTCATCCGCAGGGGTACGTCGTGTAGCTCCGTCTCGTGGAACTTCGTGGATCCGACCTCGGAGGTATGATGCTCTTTCCCTCTCAGGAGAACGTCAACGGGTAGGTGCAAGTACCTCCCCTTGAGAACGTAAGCTCCAGCGACAGCCATCACTATGCCCACAACGACGTAAACCGGCCCGTCGAGGTCGTACTGTCTGTAAAAGCTGGCCAAACCCAAATAACCTAAGGTAGTCAGGAAGGCCCTCTGAATCGTGAAGCCCAGCGAGAAGAGGAACCCAGCCTTCATCCCTCCCCTAGTGCTGTACTTCCCGACAGCGTAACTGAACGTTATGGGCCACGTGTGTTCGTCCGGAGTGGCGCCGTGAAGAAGCCCGAGAATGAAGGACACGGTTAGTATTGTAGGAAGGGGTAGGCCAGAGGACGGGTTCAGGATCTCGCTGAGGTTCAGCATCGATATCACCTGAGCAATATTAGGGCTACCCTAAACTATTTAAAACTGACTTATTCCGCATTCGCTGAAGTTTCTGATCGCTGAACTACGAACGATTATGAAATTAGGGGGTTTGTGGGGGCCTAGTCATTTATGGCGGTAACGGATAATTTATTAACGAGTCATTCACTTAGCTTACCTATTCTGATAGTCCTGGAAGTTTCATGTGTATATCCGTTTCTACTGTTGTTCTCATTACTTTCACTCCCTTGACCCGTTTTGGTCTGGAGATTAGATAATTTAATTTATTGTGTAGTTTCATTGGTAAGAGGTAGATGAGAAGTCAGGGCTAATCAACCGCTTATACAATC
>OGCG01000280.1_pt1 | contig 33958 bp, 36 predicted proteins | sample 1570061 | NCBI WGS metagenome assembly OGCG01 (sample SAMN06268698, study PRJEB24515) | hot springs metagenome | isolation source: Joseph's Coat, Yellowstone National Park, Washington, USA | place: USA:Joseph's Coat, Yellowstone National Park, Washington, USA
AGAAGGGACCAGGTGTTGCTGGCTGCCTCGAGGCTCGTTAGGCTTGGTTATAGGGTTTTGCTCTATGAGCCATACACGATAACCCTGGTTAAGAACGGTGTAAACGTTGACCTTTACGTTCACCCATCAATCGCAAACCTGGTCTACGCTAGGGGTGAGGAATTCCTTAAGTCGAGGGTTAAGGCTAAGTATAACGGTGTTGAGGTGATCAGTATTGATAGGGACCATGAGGTTGTCCTCACGGTGCTTCATGCCGTGTATAAGGAGGGCATTGTGACGCTCAACGACGTGGCTACAGTGATCAGGTGGTTGGATGATGGAGTAATGAGGCTATGTCTCAGGTTAAGGTGTGTGCAGGTCCTCGAGTTGGTGCTTACGACAGCGTTATTATCAATTAGGGGTATGATAAATCTTCCGTATAAGTTACCCATGGGCTATTGGTCAAGTAAATTATTGAGCAGGGTATTAAGTAATGGTGCTTATGTACCGTCAATACTCCAGGGCCTTAAGCGGGTTGGTGATGCCAGGTCTCTGGGTCAATTAGCTATTAGGATTACAAGAATTAGTTATTGATAAAGTGGAAATCTTAAAATACCAATTAGGATGGGTTTCTGTGAATGGCTGATAATGACGGTATTATTTCTAAATCGAGGCGTAGATTTATTGAGAGCATACTAGTGCTTGCAACAGCTCTTGGTGTGGGTTTTGCTGGTTATGAGGTTGGTCTATATGAGGCTAGTAAGGTATTGGTAAAAACCGCACAATGCCCTCCATGTACACAATACGGTTTACCACAGGGTTATGATTACGTGATTTATGCATCGGATGGGAATTACTATGTGGTGAATTCTAAAAATCAGGTGATGTATAAATCAAGTGATCCAGGGGATGCCATTGAATACGCAATTAGCCAACTTGGTGGTAAGGGTGGGCGTGTTTTAATTAGGTCAGGTCTGTACGTATGTACCAAGTACCCTTGCATCTCAATTAATAATTCAAACTCCTCAGGAACCCTAATCATTGATTCCGAATACGGTGCCGTAATCACCGTTGCCAATAATGCGGTTAATGGTGCCGGAGCCTTACTTTCACTAACTGGTTCTAACGTGGTCATCAGCAACATCACAATCGATGGGAATTCCCAACATAACAACTATGTTGTGGACAATCAATTCAACATCTTAGTAAGTAATGCTAGGAATGTTTGGTTAGTTAATGTGAAGAGTATTAATGGGCCTAATGGGTTTGCCCTGGTAAACTCAAGTAATGTGGCTATGATGGGGGTCAAGGGGTCAGGTAATAGGTTCAGGGGAGTGTATGTGAGTGGGTCTAACACCGTGTTATTGCTTAGCAGTTACATAGAGCGTAATGGCTATTACGGTATTGAGATTGATGGCTCCACGAATGCCGTAGTTGTAAACACGGTATTGCTGGATAACGGTAATGGCGTTCTAATCAATAATTCAGACGCACTCCTGGAGGTGCTGATTGAGTTTGTGAAGGCTAAGGGTAATTATGGTATAAATGCTTCGGTGACTAACCCAGGTTATGAGTTAATAATTTCAAACAGTGTGGTGAGGGGTAATGTGGCTAATGCAATTAGCCTAGCCGTAAGCAACGCGATGGTCGGTATTAGTAATAGTATTGTCCACGGTGGCTCGGAAACAACACTCAACGTATCCGGTTCCAACTCCACCCTGGTTATTGAGGGTTCACGATTCACGGATCTCAGTACTGCCCCTGGTTCATACCCATACATCATTAAGGGCCTTAACAGTGCCTTATTGAGTGGTAATGAGTTCGTTTTTGGTAACCAAGTATCGCAATTGAATGGTTTGAAGATTAGTGATGTGGACCTTGTCGTGGTGCGGGGTAACGTGATTAGGGGGTACACTGTTGGTCTAGACCTAAGTAACTGCGGTACTGCTCATATTTGTGATAATTACTTCATGGATGTAACAACACCTGTAACGTATACAAACACAGGCCTAGTTAGGGCTAGGGCCAATGTGGGTTGGACACCAATTGTCAATACACCGAGCGTCCCAGCCAGTGGCTTGCCTGTCGTGAATAACTACCCAGTTAGTGTTATGGTTTATGTGTATGGTGGGTCGGTAACGCAAATCACGATAGTAAAGGCTAACCGATCCTATACCGCCTATGAATCACAGGCGCCACAACCGCTCAATAGTGAGTACTTCATACTTGACCCAGGTGACTCAATAACAATAACCTATGTACAACCTCCAAGCTGGGTTTGGGTACCAGTTAATTATTAAAATATATTAAGTGGTTTCATTGTTGAGTTAATCGTGGTTTTGAAAATAATTGTGCCTATCGCGGTTGTGATCATCCTAGGCCTGGTGCTCATTGTTTCGGTTCATGCGCAGCAGTATCAATTGCTAATCGCCTATAGGGAGGTTTCCTATCTTGGGGCTAATGGTGTTAATGTGACTAGGGATGTGCAGTTGCTGAATGAGGCGATAGTACTGGCGGAGGAGGGTAATTACTCAGGGGCTCAGTACATTGCTGCCGAGGTCATAAGGGATACCCATGCGTTGAGTATTGCGTTGTACGTAAATATACTCCACATGTTACTGCCAGGTATTGCATCAATTATTGTGGTGGCGGTATTAGTAATGCTTTACCTAATGAGGGATAGGGTAATCGGTAGGTTAATGCTTAGGTTAAGGAGGAATTACAGGGTTGTTAAGGGTAATGGTAAACGAAATACGTTATTATTTGATGAGGAGGTTCTCGCCGTAATTGCCGCAATAATCGTAGTCTTCCTCGTCTTCCTATCCTTCTACCCGGCAATCCAGAGATACGCAATCGAGCCCTACGCAGCAATAGCCTTCCTGGGCCCCAACGGGACAATAATTCAACAATCAATTAATGCATACCCTGGTGAGCCGATAAACGTGAGTGTGTACGTATATAACGGTATGGGGAAGCCGATATGGTTCGTTATCAACATATACATCACAAACACAAGTTTCATAAAGCCACCATTAAATGTAACGCCAACCCTGATCCTTCAAAGGATAGTGTTGAATAATGAGACGTGGGTGCAGGATATACCAATAAGCCTAAACGGCACTGGTTCCTATAGGTTATTCGCAACACTATGGATGTACAACCCAAATAACCTAAAGCTTGAGTACCTAAACACGTACGTGTACGTGGCGATTAATGTGACGAAAAGCTGAATCTCCTAATCAAAAATTTATTAACCTGTTACGCACTAACTCGTGGGAATGGGCGCGAACTTGAAGGGTGAGTTTCTTCGTTTGCTTCGTGAGGATGAGGAGTTTAGGTTAGCCGTTATGGGTCTTCTTGGTTTTAGTGATTTGAAGTCGTCTGTTGATAGGCTTGTTGAGGCTGTCAACAAGTTGGTGAGGTTAGCCGAGGCGCACGAGGAAAGGTTGGTGAAGCTCGAGGAGAGGATTACGAGGATTGAGGCAGCAATCGAGGAATTAACAAAGATCGTTAAAGCACACGAGGAAAGGCTCGCAAAGGTTGAGGATAGGTTAACCAGGCTCGAGACCGTGGTCGAGAAGTTGGCTAATGCTGTTAGTGTTCATAGTATGAGGTTGGATTCATTTGATAGGAGGTTGATGGCTCTTGGGGCTAGGTGGGGTGTTGAGTCTGAGGAGGCATTTAGGAATGCTATGAAGGGTATTGTTGAGGGGATTCTCGGCGTTGCCAGGGTGAGTAAGTGGGTTTACTTCGATAAGGATGGTGTGGTTTATGGATACCCATCGCAGGTTGATGTCGATGTTGCGATTAAGGATAGTACGCACATACTGGTTGAGGTTAAGTCGAGTGTGTCGAGGGGTGATGTGTCGGAGTTCTCGAGGGTTGGGAGGTTGTATGAGATGGTTACGGGCATTAAGCCGAGGCTCGTCATGGTGACGCCGTTCATCGATGATAGGGGGTTGGAGGCTGCCAGGACATTGGGCATTGAGGTTTACACGGATGTCTAGATCTCCGATGCCTTTAGTAGCTTGGCTAATGATCTCGTTGGTGTTTCCTTAGTCGTGTCTATTACCGCTATCCCCAAGGCCCTGGATAATACCCCATAAATCACCCACTGCCTCGGTAATGCCTTCGCCGTTGGTTCACCACCCTTACGCGCATTCAGTGTTTCTAAGCTTGCCGTTATCAGCACGTTCCTGCAGTACCTGGTTGCCAGGGCTATGGTTGCCCTAGCCCATATTGTCCTTAGGAAGCCTATATCGGTGGTTACGCAGACCCAGGTTAGGAAGTCGAGTAGGCCCCTCTCGCCTATAACAACCTCGTAGGTGCTGGGTAGTAGGTAATGGAGTAGCCAGTTTGGGATTACCGAGATGAACTCCAGGAACCACCACAACGGCCTTAGGCTTTTCGGTATTGATATACCGTAATAAGGGTTGTCTTGTCCCCTCATGCTTTGGAATAGTGATAAGAACCTGGCCAATAGTGAGGCTGCCATGTGAGAACCCCTTAGCCACGACACCCTAACATGTCCATACTTACCCAGGTACGCAGCCAATAACCTAGCCAGCGTGCTCTTCCCTGAACCATCAGGTCCAGATAGGCATAAGATTCTATTCTCCACCTCCCTCATTTATTTTGCTCCACTTAAATAAACCACATAAGCCTCACTTATGTATTTTATTGCGCTACATCGTCATGGGTATTGGCAACAATACATATAAATCCAAGGTTTAATAATATTCATTAACACTATGAAGAGCTATAACGAGACTTTAAATGATTTTGGCCGTTTAACCATTGTTATACCAACCCTTAATGAGGCTGAGGCCATTGGTAGGGTCATTGAGGAGGTCCTCAGTGTTGGTGTTCCCAGGGACCATATACTCATAGTTGATGGTGGCAGCAACGACGGTACTGTGGAGATAGCGAGCAAGTACGGCGTTAGGGTCATTAGACAGCGCAGTAAGGGTAAGGCTGACGCCATAAAGACGGCGCTTGATTATGTAGATACCGAGTACATGCTTGTCATGGATGGGGATTACACATACCCGGCCAAGCATATACCCGAGCTTCTGAGGCATGCCAGGTTAAGGAATAGTGATGAGGTTATTGGTGTCAGGTCCATGGTCCATGGCAGTCAGGGGTTGCTGTATAGATTTGGTAATTTGTTGTTGACTAAGGTGTTCAACATATTATTTGGTGCGAATCTGCATGATGTATTGAGTGGTATGTACGTCGTTAGAGTCGAGAGCCTTAGGGATGCGGTGATGGAGATGGGTGGTTTTGGTGTTGAGACCGAGATTGCAGCCCACATGGTTAGTACTGGTAAGTTAGTTACTGAAGTACCCATTGAGTACAGGAGTAGGTTGGGGAGGAAGAAGTTGGGTGTTAGGCATGGTTTCTCGATCTTTGGGGACATGATTAGGCTCGCCGCGAGGTATAACCCAATGTTCCTACTATTCCTAATGGGCGCACTGTTGATAATACCCGGGCTAGTCATGGGTGCCTACGTTGGCTATTGGTACATATTCTACGGCATTAAGTATTACCTCAAGGGCTTAATCGCCATAATGCTCTTCCTAATTGGTTTACAGTTCCTTGGGATGGCAGTACTATCGCTTTATTTAAAGAGGATGGAGTTCAGGTTGAGGAGGGCGATGGAGTCCCTACACAGATGATTGGGGTGTTGTCATGGGTTACCTACGATATGCTGTTGACTCATCGATTAGGGTTTTCATGAGGGAATTGAATTCATTGAGACTTCTCATTATTAATGCCGCAGTACCCATTATGGTGCTGTCTATATACAGGGCGTTAAGTGGTGTGTTCATGGGTTACGTAGTTGGTTTAGTACCGGAGGTTGGGTATTACATTAGGCCCATTGTGATTAATGCCGTGTCCTTTATGAACAACATAATGTACTTTATTGCCGTGTCCTCGGTGATTGCCTCGATAGTAGCTTCCGTATTCATAATAAATGGTTTGGTTAGGGGTTGGAGAGATGACTTGAGGGCTGTGTATAACCTATACCGTAGCAGGGCCGGGGTCTTTATCTACGTGATCACTGTACTTCTCCTATCATCGCTGTACTCCTACGTGATCGGGGTATCCATATCAGTGTCTCTAGCATTAATAGTTCTTAAGACCCTATCATCACTAAGGGTGCTACCTCTCGTGAGCTACAGCATCAACGTGGTTGGTACAGCCCTGGCAGTATTACCGTTACTCGCTATAATGGCGGTAACGTATGTGATTGTAGGGATCCTTGGGGTGGTTAGGCGTGATCTCACGCCCTAGGGGCTTATTGGTAATAACGGCATCCCTGGCCCTGGTCTCCCTAGCCCTTGGTTTCGTGGTTACGACAGCATTCGCCATATACAATGCACCCCAGTTATTCCTGCTGGGTATTGGTAACGTTACGATAAAGACCGCGTCCTCAATATCGATATTCACAAGCATAACTCCAATGAGCATTGCCTACTCACTGAGGGATATGGGGGTCAATGCCGTTCCGGAAGTCCTTGTTTTAGGCACGGCAAATGGGACGCCCGTGGTCATTAGGGGCATTACACAGGGCGGGTTGGGTTACTACTGTATCAATGCATCAATTAATCAATTAAACAGGGGGGCCCTAGTGGGTTACTCCCTAGCTAGGGAGTTGGGTATTGGTGTCGGTAGCGCGTTGGTGATTACCTCGTTTAAGGACAGGGGCATTAACGTCACTGTGGAGGGCATTGTATTCTCAAGACTATATCCACAACTTAATTATGAGGTTCTCGTGAACCTAAGCACCGCGCAGTACTTAGATGATTTACCACCCTACGCCGTTAGTGTGATATACGCCAACATGAGCCGTTCCTTTACCAACCTAATTAATAAAAATTATAGGTTGGGTATAATCACGGTGTTGCAGGGTTACGAACTAACAATACTAAACTCCATGAACAACACCGTGATTAATGAACCACTGAGTAACACAACCATTGCGCTACCCTTCGGGGCATACTACGTGCTTGTACACAATGGCTCACGCGTGGTTTGGTATGGTGAGGTGCTCCTCAATAGGGACACCACCATAATGATAACTAAGCCATTAATCACAAACGTCACAATCACGGTAACCGCACCGACCTCGTGGGTCTACGTGACCTGGCCCAACGGAACCCCTGTTAATGAATATTACCTAGGTGTCTACTCAATGAACGGTACCCAGGTGCTATACACACTGGCACATGGTGTGGTACCTATTGCGCTACCCCCTGGCGATTATAGGTTCGTGGTTTCAACACCCACCCTGACGTACTCAGTAGTTAGGTATGTTAGGGCTGGTGCTAACGTTACCATAGTCCTCACGCCATACACGACATTAATAAGTGGGTTATCAACATACGCGCCAAGTTACCTACCGAGACTTACATCGCTGGTTTCCTCCTCAGGCCCTGTGGCATTGTTGAGCATCCTTAGGGTTGGTGTTGGGGTTTTGGTTGGGTTAATTGCGGCACTCCTCGTCATTTTAATGCTGGGTGTTGTGGGTGTTGTTAGGTATTACTACGGTGCCAATGAAGACTTGATCAACTACTTAAAGCTTAATAGGGCTGGGGCTCTGGTTACCATGGCACTTATTGATTTGCCAATGGTCTATACAGCATTATCCGCAACGGCTCTGGGATTATTCCTAGCCTACCTGGCTTGGCCCCTAATCATAAACCTACTCCACATAGCCCTACTCAGTGAGCCACTCTCTATCGTTAAGGTTGGCTATACGCCATATGTCATGGCGTACATCGTGATCAACCTAGTAACACTCATTACGCAACTCGGTGTTAGGCGTGGGGTGGTTGGGCGTGATTGATCGGGGTATTGTTGCGAGGAATATTGTCAAGAAGCTTGGTGGTAATCCTGTGCTTAAGGGTGTCTCCATAATGGCAATGCCAAACTCAGTAACGTGCCTGGCGGGGCCTAGTGGTAGTGGTAAGTCTACGTTGCTTAGGATTATCGCGGGCTTCATCAAGCCTGACGATGGTGGGGTGTACATAAACGGTGTTGATGTTTACGGCGATGCCAAGGCGCATAGCGTACTTAGGCTCGTCTCCTATGTGCCTCAGGATGATTTGTTGATCAATGGGCTTACGGTTAGGGAGAACATGGAGCTTGCCCTGAGGGTTCAGGGCGTTGAGAAGCGGGAGAGGTTGAGGAGGATGAGGTACGTGAGTGGTTTATTGGGTATTGAGCATGTGCTGGATAGGAGACCCAATGAGATCAGTGGTGGTGAGAGGAGGAGGGTTAGTATTGCGATTGCCCTTGCTAGGGATCACGAGTTCCTAGTCCTTGATGAGCCTACGAATAGTCTCGATAGGGCTAGTATTGAGTTGTTAATGGGTGTTCTAAGGGATGAGGCTGGCCTTGGGCGTGTGGTTCTTGTGGCTACCCATGATCAATACCTAATTAGGAATTCGGATAGGCTTTACCTAATTAGGGCTGGGGAGTTGGTTAATGAGTTTTGAGTTATTGATTAATTGTTAACCAAGCCCTCACATTACTTGATGAGTAGACTAGGTCCTCATTGGAGAGTGTGTTTAGTAGGTATTTCCTGGGGATGCTCACCATCCCGTAACCACCACCGTAGAGGAAACCTACGTTTAAGTCCCTATTCCTTAATAACAATAGGCCAGGTGGTTGGGCGCCGTTTAGTAGGTACTGGGTTGGGTCTGAGGCGTTTATCCCAGTCATGTAGTATATCATGGTGTTTATCGCGGTTGGCGCATAGACGCCGCTCATGTTTACGAGGTGTAGTGGTATTGATAGTTCGTAGTAATCAACCCACCTATAGACCACGAGGGTTGATGATGAGGGTATCGAGTATGTGAACAGCGTTAGTAATGCGAAGAGGGGTAATGAAACAAGCAATACGACCAGTAGCAGTGACCCAACCAGCTTACCCAACCTACCCCTACCAACTGCCAGTGCTATCAGGAGTGCTGTTGGTATTACGAGGAATGGCATTGTGTAATCCAGGGTCTTCGAGAGGAAGAGAAGCTCGAGTGGTGTGTTGCCCATTAATAATACGTAGATTATCATGGCCAGGGAGAGGATCGATAATACGGTTACCACGGGTTTTTCGAAACCCCTAAGGGCTATGTAGAGCACGGAGGCGAGTATTGGTAGTACGTAGGGTATTGAGGTTAATACCACTGTTTCACTAAAGCCCTGAAGCACGTATGGTCTGAGGAGACCCACTGCGAATAGGGAGATCAGTGCTGTGGCGATTAACGTGAGGACCAGGTATATGGTTAGGCGCGTGCCTTTCCTCATTGTGGCGTAATCGAGAAGTAGTATCGTCATTAATATCGGTATTGAGACTAGACCTGGCGTTACAAACGATGTCACCTCAAAGGCCCTTAAGTAATCCATGTACCAGAGGTATGTGAGTAATCCAAGCCCAACGACTACGCCTGTTACCGTAAAGCCCCTAATTACCTTACCGAGCCTTAAGTAATCATGAGCGAGTACGGTTAGGGACATGAAGAATGAGTATGCTAGCGCCATGAGGAGTGTGAAGTGGTGGGCGAAGAGTATTGCGGTGAATGCCAATACCATGACCACGAGGTTCTCACCGAACCTCTCCCTACTCGTTAGGGCGATGTATGTGGCTAGTATAAATGCGTAGAATGGGTATTGGGCCGCTGTCTCCTTCATGACTGATGAATCCACGAGAATCTTAACACTCAACACCGCAAATAGTAAACCCGCTATAACACCGGCTCTCTCATTATTTGTCAATCTTATGGCCAATAGCGTGAATGGTATTACTGAGAGCGATGCTAGGGCGCTCACTACGTAGAAGGACTGTAGTGGGTTTAGTCCTAGGATTAATTGGGACAGGGCTAGGAGTAGGTTAACCGTTGGCCACTGGTAATTATAACTAACCCTGCTCGGGTTCGGCGATGGCCCAAATAGGTAACCAGTGCTAAGCACCACGTGTGAGTGCTGTAGGTGGACCCAGGAGTCGGGTATGTAGGGTAGACCATTAATCAAGTAATTCATTGATACCAATATCAACAAAACAGCCAGCGGTATCGCGGCGTACCTGCTTCTCGCAATTAATCCTTCTCCTCCTTCCTCCATACCAACTCCTTATTCCACAGATTCCTAATTGCTGCGGCAACAAGTATTGCCTGGGTCGTGACCCACGTTCTAAAGAATTTACTAGTTATGAGCAGTATTGCCCCTAAGGCTAGCAATGCCGTGGGTATTAGCATGCCGTGCAGCATTGCAGGGAGTATTAGTGCTAGGCCTATTAGGAGTAGCCAGGGATTGACTATGTGGAGGTAGGTCTCGGTGAGCAATACGGGCATGTAGTCTCTGGGTATGCGGGTATTACCAATGATCAAACCGGCAATGCTCGCGAAGTGCTGAACTAAGTGCTGGGCCCTCCTCAATCTCCATGACCAATAACCCCTCCTGGGTACACTCTCGATGCATCTGACATCCTCAGGTATTATGGCCCTATAGCCCATTAGGGCTATGAGACTTGCCGTATGGCTATCATCAGCACCAATGCGTTCTGGGAAACCACCAATCTTTAGGAGTAGGTCCTTCCTATACGCCGCTAATTCCCCGTGGAATATTGGTGATGAGTACTTCCTACTCTCGGCAATCCTTAATACACTATAATAACCCCTATACTCACCCTCAATTGCCACATCATCCTTGGGTGATTTATTGCATGAAACAGCACCGACGCCATCAATCATCAACCACCTAACGGCATTTCTCAGGGAGTCCCTGGCCCACATGGAGTCCGCATCGGCTATTACAACGACATCCCCCACTGCATACCTAAGTGCCGTGTTTAATGCATGGGCCTTACCAAACCTACCTCCCTCCTCAATAACCTTAACCTTGACATCACCGTGCTCCCCAATCCACTTCTTAACTAAATCCGTAGTACCGTCAGTGCTACCGCCATCAACGACTATTATCTCAAGCCTATCTCTTGGGTAATCCTGCTCCGCAATATTATCAAGGCGTTGATAGATCACCCTAGCCTCATTGTACGTGGGTATAACCACGGACACCCTAGGGTAATCATCAATTGGATCATTATTAATACCATAATCTCTGCGTAACCATGACCTGGCGACTCCATAATATAGCGTGGGTATTAGGAAGTGTGCCATTAATAATGCCAACCCGATGTATAGCAGCCCTCGGATATATAGGCTTATACCCATTCTAAAGCACCCTGGTACTTAGTTTCATTTTACACCCCTGTAAAGTACCTATTTTTAATTTTTATGGTCATAATCAATGATCAATTGTGTAGCCAATCAGGCTATACCGAAATACATATCGCATTACTAACCGCCTCACATAGTGGCTTTACGAATACTCCCTGACCAACGATTAACAAGGCCTCCCTGGGTATGTCCTTAACCCTCAACCACGCTGCGTACTTAATGGTGTCGAAGATATTGGCAGCATCGGTACCGCCTAGAAGTTCCACTCCTAAACTCTCCAGCTTTCCCAATGCCTTATTCATGATTTCGAAGTAGTTAGTCCTACTTACGGAGTACGTCTCCAGGTTTCCATCCCTACCCAGTAGGTGCAATTCGATAATAGATTGTCTGGTGACTGCCTCGGCTGTGGTGTAAACCATGAACTCCCCAATCCTATCCAAAGCCTCTGGGTTCGTTGTGTAGGTTAGCACGAGCATTGGCCCAATGGAGCCCCTCCACTCAAGGAGCTTAATCACGAGTCTCCTAACCTTGGCGCTTTTCTTCCAGTGTATCCTCCTAACGGGGTCTCCAGGCACGTACTCCCTAACCTCCCTAACATCCTCACCACCTGTCGCTGAGGCTTGTGCTAATAATCCCCTGGCAACCTCAAGCGCTGCCCTGGCCCTTGGTATCACTGTTATTTCTGGGTGCATCACAACTCTTGTGGTACTGATGAGCCCTAACTCATCGGTTAAGGTAAGCCTTATTCTCGGCCTTTTAACACCACCAAGCCTATACCTAGCACTTGCGTTTAGTATTGCCTCGCCATCAATGCGGAGTGTGTTGGGTGTTATCTTGATGCTTCTTGGCGTCGTAATCCTAATTAATGCCCTAAGTCTTGGTCTCGTGGTTATCGTTAATCGATAATTAATTATGGAGCCTGCGGTAATGCTTAACTCCCTGTCTGGTGTTAGGGTGATGCGCACCGTGTAGAATCTGGCTATGGAGAACATGGTCATGAGGGCTATGTATACCCCAGGTATTGCCAGGTAGAGTGCTATGTAGGGTTTCTGGAGGAGTAGGGCTATGAGTGCTGACGTCATTATTGGCGTTAAGTAAAACCACCATGGCTTATCATTACCCAATCTCAATGACCTATCAAGGAGTACCGTAGACAATACCACCAGGGGCAAGCCCATCGGCCACGCAGCCAATGAGGTTAGGGCTATGATTAATAGAGACAGTGGGGTTGGGTACCGGTTCCAATAAATCCACGTAATCAAAACCATGATTAGAGCTATTGTGAATAGGGCGAGGTTTCCTACGTACATCACTGCGCAGGCAATGGTTAGTGCTAATGCGAGGAGGCGTGGCCAATAAATTCCCCGTAATTGTTTCGTGAACCAACTAAACATTGCTTGTTACGTAATGGGGTACGGGGACTTTATTGAGGACTTCGTTGATCATATCTACCACAGTGACTGAGCCCCTATACTCAGGCCTAATGGCTATCCTATGCATAAGCGTTGGGTAGGTTGCAGCCTTAATATCGTCGGGTAATACGTAGTCCCTACCATTAAGGAGGGCTAGGGCCCTTGATAACTTGAATATGGCTATTGGAGCCCTGGTGCTTAGTGGCATTAGGAGTCTTGGGTCTCGTCTTAACTCCCTAACAATACCCATCATGTAGTTAAGTACAGAGCCATCAACGTACACATTCCTAACAGTGCCTATCATGCCCATAACATCATCAATCCTAACAGTGCTCATAGCTGACGCGAGCTCGCTCTCTATCTTATCAATACTTCCAACCACAATCGGCTCCTCATCATCACCCACGTAGCCAACGTAGATGCTTGTCATGAATCTATCGATTATAGCCGGAGGCAATTGCTGGGTGTAGCCGATCTCAACCTCGGTTATGTTCATTGTTGCAATGACCATGTGGGGTTTGGGTAGTTCGAGGGGTACACCATCTATTGTTATCTGTCTCTCCTGCATCGCCTCTAGGAGAGCCGAGAGTGTCCTTGGTGGTGCCCTATTTATCTCATCGAGCAAAACAACGTTAGCGAATATTGGGCCCCTAACGAGCTTCGATTCACCGGTTGGTGTGTATATGGCGAAGCCTATTATGTCTGATGGTAAGGTCTCGTTCGTTATCTGGACCCTCTTGAATGTACCCCCTATGGTTATGGCGAGTGATCTAGCTAGGGTCGTCTTTCCCGAACCTATTGGGCCTAGGAGTAATGCATGTCCTTCTGCCAATAACGTGGCTAGTAATACCTGTACCGCTAGCTCGTTGCCTACAAACACCCTGCTGATTCCATCCCTAATGCGCTTTATGACGTTAAATACCGCCTGGCCCATACGCGTAGCCCTATCTCTTACCCCTTATTAATAGTACTATTGATGAGATTAGTAGCGGTAGTGTGATTAATAGGTAATTGAGTGGGTATATGAGCATCACGGAATACGCCGTATATAAGTATGACCTGGTCAGTAGTTGGGCATTGTTCATGGCTAGTGTGTTCTCTAGGTAAAGTGCTGTCCCGTTACATAGATCCCTAAGTAATTCTGAATTGCCTGCCTCATTGATTAGGGAGTTCATAAATATTGATGGTGTTGATATGAGGATCACGTAGCCCCTACCCAATGGGATGGCGACTATTACGGGGAACGGACCACTTTCATTACCAGCCCTACTGAAGGGGCTTGTCTCAGCCAGTATTACTGCCCCTGGGTCCTCAATCATTATTGGGGTTGCGTTATCAAGAACTATTACTGACGCGTTTATTGGGATTGCGGGGTTACTTATGGCGAAGGCCAGTGGGAATTTGTTATTTACGTAATTAAGTGTTTGGTCCTGAATTACCGTATTTAGGAACCTGCTACTGAGCCCCAATTCCCTCAGTAGCTCATTACTCCATGGTCCACCATTAATCACAACAAGCCTTCCGCCACCTTCCACGTAATTGAGGAGCAAATCAGCTTGTGATCTTGGTATCCTTATTTCGGGTATTACGAATACTGCGCTTGCGTTTATCGGACCGTTGAGTGCATATGCTGGTTTTAGGCATATTGAGGCTGCGGTTGAGTATCCGTCCCAGTAGGTATTGTTTACATCGAATGGTGCTAATGATGGGCCTAGCGCCACCGCAATAATCAACACAACCACGGCAATTATTGATAACAATATCCACCTCATTGTGATAGCACCTTAGCCAGCTCCCAAGCCCTTGCTACATCAACTGGTGTTGGTACTCGCGGTGAGTACAGGGCGTACTCGGCAATACCCACCAACTCAGACAGTGCTGAGTATGCCTGGGGATCCAGCTTTCCCCTGACGGCGGTTAGGTACTCCCTGAGGGTTTGTGTTGGCTTTAATCTAACCTCGGTCTTCATGCTTACCGTGGCTATTGCCTGGGATAGTGCCATAACCACCTCCTTGACACTTGGTATGTTTATCTTACCACTCGGTGCTAACTTAATTATTCTCTCCTCAACAGCCTTAACCTCAGCTGGACGCGGCGTCGTTATCGTTGCTGCCATAGGTAGGGTTGGTAATGCCTGCGTTTCCTGCTGGGGAGACCGTCTCAATCTGACTATGCCGAATCTTGCTAGGAACATCACCATAATTAGGGCTATGGCGGGTAGCGCAATCTCCAGTGGGTTTACCACAAATATACCGCGGGCATAGTAACCACCACCTATTGGTGGCCTTTGCCCAACATTTACAACTAGATCATGTACTCCCATACCGAGGAGTAATGGTGTTGCTAGGGTAATGGTTATGTTGGGACTTGTTAAATTCAGCGATATTGCGCTACCCCCCAGGGACACCGTAATTGGTAGCCCAGAAACCCAGGGACTCACATTGATGGAAGCCCTCACGGGCAACCCTGCAATGGCCACATTGCTAACGCTTACGTTAGGTTTAGCAATAAGTGCGTATATCATTAAGGCTCCAACATAGGTCGTGGGTGCGTATGTCCCATTGGGTGTTACGTAAATGGATAATGAGTAATTACCTGGCAATAAATCGCTAGTTGGTATGGAGATGTTGAAGGCGTTGTTTACAGTGGTTATACTCATGTTGAGGTTACCAATGGACAGCGTGATCAACCTATTGGGTGGACCGCTTATAAACCCACTTACGTTAATTTGGCTGCCCCATAGTACTGCCCCTGTGTAATTAATTGCTATATATGTGGAGTTGTAGATAACCGTTATGTTAGTCACGGCTTGTGTTGGGAGGTACTTACTCGTTGGCGGTGGGTTGTACAACGCCTTTATGGGTAGTATTGGTTTATAGATGGGAGGTACTGTTACGTTAACTATGTAATACCCGGTGGAGTTCGTTATTGCGCTACCCGTGGGCACACCATCGACGTAGATCGTTATTGTTGCGTTGGGTATTGCCGTGCCATTAGACGTAGTCAACCTCCCAAACACAGTCACTGAACCACCAACAACCACGATGTTTGGTATTGCCATTATTGTCATGTTCGTGGTTATTGGGCTGTATAATATCTTCATCAACGTCTCATTAATACTGATGAGTCTTACCCTCATTGCAGCTGCCATACTCATAACCTGCCCAGTGGCGTTTGGGTAGATTGTGGTGAGCAGGTTGGTTACGGTATTCAACTCACCGTAGGCTTCACTATCGAGAACCAAGCCCTCCACCGCTAAGTACCTGGCACCACTTACGTTACCCATGAGCACTTGGGACAGGGCATCCTCATAAACCCCCTCAAGCTCCGCCATTAAGCTTGCCAACCTCTCCTCGTGAGTGTGCAGCGCGGCTAACGTCGGTAATGACCTCACAGCACCAGTCACACCTAGGGCCTTGAGTAAATGCATGGCCATGGTGTAGTTGCCGGTCGAGGTTAGCCCAAGGGCTGTTATATAGAGCTCCACAACCCCGGTCACATTAACACTAAGTCTCTCATTGAGTGGGTTAAGCACGGGCATGGTCTGAATAACCACCGCGTGGCTTATGTACGCGAGGACCGCGATTACCGCCAGGGCGGCTAGGGCTAGGTAAATAGTCCTCACAATGGTATCCCCAGTATCTGGAGTATCCTGATTATTGCGAAGTAGAGGAAAACCGCCACCAGGATTGCGGATACCACATTGGCCATGCCGCGGGCGCCAGGTGGTAATGGGTTGTAGGCTAGGATCGTGGTTAGGTAGGCCAGGGTTACTAGCGATATGTATATTGCGAAGTCGCCAACCCCTAGGTAGGCTAGGAACGCTATTACCACGGTGTAGATTATCAATTGCGTAAGGAGTAGTCTCTTAAGGACCATGGGCCAGGACCCTTAATCTAATGACTAGGTCGTTGCCCCTCAACTCCTCGCTATCTACCATGATTGGCGAGCCCAGGGCTTCAGCAGCTATTGATGCTATTATGGAGGCTGTGGGTGAGCCTAGTATGGACTTTACCAGGGTTTTACCGTAGAGCTCATTTACCCTCGATCCCCTCACAGCTATTGTATAACCTCCCTCGGTCGGTGTTACCATAATTCCCCTGGCTATGGCTAGGTGATTCACCACACAGTTTGTTAGGCTGGCGCCTAAATCACTGCCTAATGCCCCCACACTTGAGCACTTTATGGCCGCTATGGTGCCTGGTGTATGGAGTATAAGCCCAGTCTCCCCCTCCCTTCCATACCTTATTGTGAAGCCCCTTGGCAACCTAATCTCGGGTGGTGTGGGTTTTACGAGCGGTACAAGGGCTACTGGCGCCTTGAACTCGGTGTAATTGCTCGGTAGGTACATTGCCCTGCTAGCCGTTCCCAGGCTCTCGAGGAGTATCGAGACGTTGTCCCAACCAGGCTTGGAAAGCTCCAGTTGCGTCCTCTCCAGCGAGCCTTCTCCCCACGCCGCTATAACACCCATTATCATCACTGATATGCCAAGTACGAGTATGGGCGTTGATTCTAGAACTAGGTAACCAATTGCCGAGAGTCCAATCCCAAGTATCAACAGCGATATCCCGAGTTCCCCTATCCTCGGCACCTCTCATCACCCATCGCGAACAACCTCGCCTTCCTAACCAGGGCTGTGGTTAGTAGGGCTATGGTTAACGCATTCGTGGATATTAATATTGGGACTAACCTTATACCCCACGGCGTGTAATTAAGGATTAAGCCCACCAACGGGACCACCGCAAGGCTAAGCCCTATTGATAGGGCTAGCCTCTCGAGTGGACCTAGTTCATCACCCCTTGGGTACAGTGCCTCCACTAGGGCGTAACCTGGCATGAATAGTATCATTAGGGCTCCCAATCCGTATCTAATGTAGATTAGGGGTGCGGTGTTTATTAAAACAACCGAGAGTATCGAAGCTAGCACCAAGGCTAGGGAGACCCAGTACCAAAGACCCTCAATACTAAAGACGTAGGCCACCGGGTTCCTGGGCACGCTCTCTAGCTCCACCTCACCATTCTTCCACATCATCATTAATTCATAGGCCACAACACCCCTGGGAATCCTCAATTGATTGGCTACGGCATTAACGACCTCATTCACTGTGGAGCACTGTCCCGTATTCACGACTCTCCTAATTGCCTCCCTAACCTCACTAGCCAGTGGGCATCACCTGTGTTGCGTTTATCCACAGCTGTACGTAGTTGCCTGTGTACGTCAGCGTTAGGTTGCTCGGGCTGTACATCCAAAGCTCCCCAATCAACCTGTACGTCCCCGTCGAGTTTAGCGTGATCGTTATTGGTATGAGCCAGGACTCATTATTGAGCAGGACCCTTTGGTACATAGCGATCGGCGTGGCGTTGAGTGGTGGCTCGAGGCTGGTGTTGTTCGTAACGTAGAGCCTCACCACCAACCACGTGGGCACACCCATGTGGTTGTAGGCATATATGTATAGGTTGATTGGTTGACCGACAAGCACCGTGCTTGGGTAACCACCGATCTTACCACTGGGTCCCAGGATGGCTATCGCCGTGAATGGTTGGGTATTCGCGCCCACGAATGACTGCGCCGCCACGAAAGTGACCAGGACTATGACGAGGGCTAGGACTACCGAGAGAACCTCGGCATTAAATAGGAAGGTCCTCGACTTACCAGGCCCACCACCCCTGACCCTATTGCTGCCTCTAACCCTGAGCCACAGCCCACCAACCAACTCGCGCCTCTTGGCGTAGATTATGGCGATTACCATAACTGCCATGGCTAGGGATGCGTAATCACCAATCATAATCAGGAGATGCGCCTCCTCAGCTCCTGGCAACTCAGAGGTTGCCTTCTCAATGACGTTGCCTATTATTAACGAGGCGTTGGCGCCATAGCCCTGGCTCTCCAGGTAAATTGCCCTGTTCAGTTCATCAACGAGCGATGAAACGTTGGCGCCAAGCCTGCTCAGCTTAACTATGTATTGGTAGGCCTCCAACGCGCCGTACTGCTGGGCCTGGGCTAGGGTTATCCAGGCTGTAAGCGTTATTGCCAGGGCCAGGGCTAGTAACCAGCGGTTCACTGTGGGAGCCACCTATACTGCAGCGGTGTGTTGAGCAACTGCAGGCCAAGTATTACCGGGTTAACGCCGCGGGCTGTAGCCCTCATGGAGCCTAGAACGTAGGCTATGAAGGACAACCTCCTGGTGTTAATTATCGCCAGGACCTCAACGAGCACGTCCCTAATCATGCCCAATAGGCTCCTCGACCTAATAACAAAACCGCTCCTTAGGTAGGCTATGGCTGAGTCAATAAGGGCCCTCCTGAGTGGGTTAACCCTCCACCAGGCCCCGGACCTAACGGCAATCCCCTTAATGTGGGTTAGTAAATGAACGTTAATACGCACCACATGGCTTGCGAGGAACCTCCTCACGATATTAATGATGGTATCATCAATCATTAGGCAACATGAATTATTAAGCAAATAAAGCTTTACTCACCAATCATGACGTGAAGGGCTCCAGGACAGGCCTTAATGGTCTTGGTAATTGATCAAGGACTGGCCTGGGTATCGGTCTCATTATGTAGGTCACGAGTACCGTAACCATGAATATGGCGAGTTGATATAGGGGCCAGGAGTTCTGTATCAAAATGTACGAAACCGCGGAAACCAGGGCCAGTAGTAGGAACACGACCATGTTCACGGCAATGTCCATAGTCCCATACCTACCCATGGATAGGTAAACTACGTCAGTTACCATCGAGCCTAGGTATGTCGATATTATCACGGCATAAAGCCCAAGCCACCTGAAGAGGCTTAGTAACGTGAAGAGGGAGGCCACGCTGACTAAAATACCTACTGAGGAGATCTCGAGGGCTAACCAACCCCTACCCGAGATCCAGTAATACGTTGTGTACATACCACCCACCGGCCCCAGTACGGCTGTTCCGAAGAGGAGTATTCCGTAGGGTATTGCCTGCACGTAATCGCCATGCACAATACCGAGTATTGGCAGGAGCGGCGCCGCGAGTGCTGCGCCTACGGCTAGGATACCGCTTACCGACGTTGCGGCAACCGCGTAATCCCTAATCACGCGCTCCACGTCCGAGCCACTGCCTATCGCGTGGGCTACCCTACTGCCGAACACATTACCTACGGAACCCCCAAGGGCTGTTACCGCGCCTAGCATGTAATTCGCCATGTTATACAGCGCCACAGGGTCTGCGCCAACGAATGAATAAAGCATGTACGTGATTGCATAACCACCCACGGAGCCTAGGTAACCGAGGAGCCAGTTCTGGAATCCGTAGTTTAGGTAGTTACGGAAGCCACGCCTTATTAGGGAAACGCCCCTGGTTGGGTTTGGTATATGCCTTACCCTGGCTGTGAAGTACATTGCCGTTACCGCCTGCCCGAATACCATGCCAATCAGTATTGCGTAGACGCTGTGCATAATAATGAGTAACGCTATCTCGAGGGATCTGAAGAGCATGTTGCCAATTAAGTAGCCCAAGCCCTGGGTTGCCAACCTACCGGTCATCCATAGGTATGAGGACATGGCGCCGTTAATTGCCGAGAGGATTATGTAGGTTGCGTATAGGTAAGCGAGGTCTAGGTACTCACTGGGTATTTTGCTGGCTAGGTAGAGTGGTGTGGCTATGATTAGGGCTGCGGCGTATGCCGTGGATACTGTTAGGGATATTGCGAAGAGTGCTGCGTAGTGCTCCCTAATGTCAGAACCCCGTGAGTGAAGCATAGCCCCCTCCCTGGCTATTGCAGCATCTATGCCCAGGGTTGGGAAGAAGAGTCCTATCAATCCCATCATTGCCATCAAGGCGTTATAATAACCATACTGGGTTAGGGGTATGTACCTGGTGAGCAATATAACATAGGCCAGGGCAAAGGCGTAACTGACGGCAGTCGATAGGTATCCAAACAAGACACCACCAACAGGGGACTCCCTCATTGCACTAAACCGTTGCCTGCAAAGCCTAATTATAACGATTAACTCATCGTATTACGTAATTATTTTGTAAGAGCCACCTATAAGCCATGGTATTCACGATACCCACGTGGAATGAAGCACGGCCTAATACTACTCATTACCGTGGTCGTTATATTGACTCTGCCTAGCCAGGTCCATGCGCAATCGGGCATTGTTAACCCGCCCGCTCAAAATTCCTGCTGGGGTTTGTGGAGCGCAGACATAGGTAGCAATCAGTACCTTCTCATTGACATACTCAGCAACAACTACAGCCTGTACGTGTTCACGCAAAATCAATACGAAACCTGGTCATCTGGTGGGCAAGCATACGCGATATACACGTCCCAAGTCACCGCCGGCAACGTCTACCTAGTTCAACTACCCCAGGGTATCTATGACGTCGTCCTATACCCAACACCGTGCGGTATAAACGCAAGTGCCGTGGTTAGGGTTGTTAATCAACCAGCCGTGGGCATAACAGCCCTTGGCCCCATAACAACAAACTACGTACTAGCCTACATAAACGCCACAGGGCTTGGAGTCGGCGGTTCTGTTTACGTTATACTGGGCTCCATGGTCGTTGTTAAGGGGCAGGGTAGTACGCGTGAGTATTGGGTGGAGTCATCAATAGGCCTTGGTAGTAATGCCCAGTTTATGATCAACATAATCAACGTTACAGGTGCATTACCAACCACCATGTACTCACAAATCCTTAACCTGGGGTCGTTTAATCAACCCATCGCCCTATACCTAGCCATCAAAACCAACGTCAGTGGCGGCATTGCCTCGGTGCTTGTTGGTTACTCAGTGATACAGAACGGGAGCCAGTACAAACCACCGGGGATTACCTGGCTTAGTTTCCAATTAATCAATGGTGCATTGGAGGCTGTGATTGAGATGAACCCCTACCTAGCCACAGCAGGTGGTTATGCATACGATACCGAGTTGGTGGTTAGCCAGGGTGCAGGGTCTGCGGTCCCCATGAGCGTTGGGTTGGCGTTGCTTTATTGGGATGGTGCCGCCTTCAGGGCTGTGACGGATCTCCGCAACTATGCGCTCAATATAAATGCCACATCGACATACCTAACGCTGGGTGAGTGCCAAGGACTTCCCTGCGTAATCCCTGGTCAACCAACCTATGGCGCCCTTAACCAATTTAATGCGAGTGATGTGCCCATGACGTACCTAGTCATTGAAACACCAATGAATCGCTCAGTGGCTAGGTACATAACGGAACCCACCAACATAACCTACCCCACAATCCTAACGCCAACCTATGGCACCAAATTAGTCCTGGTTGGCATAGTTGCCTCAATTAATGGCGTTAGTGAGTTTGTGAATTCCTCGGTAATCACGATAAAGCCAGGTAATGAGCCGACGGTGGTGGTTGTTAAACCCATCTACGCTAAGTATTACCTGGTCTCCATATCCAGCGACTACCCAATCAATGTGAATGGGACGCCAACGAGCAACTACGGTGGGTGGGTACTCGCTGGGGATTACCTAGTGATAAGTGCGGGTCCTCATTACCTAGGTGGTACCGTTAGGGTTTTTCCAATCAATGGGACGAACCTCGTGATTAGGGTTGATGAGCCCCTCAATGCAGTGATTGGTTGGGTTAGGCAGTACCTAGTTAATATCACAAGCCCGTTCCCAATAGGCATAAACGGCACACAATACCTCAACTATCTAGGCTGGGTTAATGCCTGCGATTATATAATCATTAACGCAACAACTAAATACCTAAGTAACGAAACCAGGTATATACCAACGGGTGGGGTGGGTGTTGTGAGGGTTTGTGAGCCGTTGAACATCACCATCACCTGGTCCCCACAGTACCTGGTCTCCATCGTAAGCCCCGTACCAATCATGATAAATGGCTCATTAACAAGCAACTACACGGCATGGTTGGGCAGGGGTTACTCACTCACGCTATACGTGCCTAGGTACTACTACCTAGGCAACGGGACTAGGCTTGTGCTCATGAGCCCTGTCAATGGTTCGATCACAGTGAGCGGCCCATCATCAATTAGGGTGATTGGCGAGCCCCAGTACCTGGTCGCAATAGTGAGCCCCGTGCCCGTGGTAATCAATGGTACCAGGGCCAGTAATTACACGGCGTGGGTTTGGCGTGGTGGTTTTATTAAACTGTCGATACCGAGGTACGTAATACTACCCAACCTAACACTGCTTGTTCTAAATGGTGCCATGATTAATGGGCATCAGTATAGGGTTGGTAGTGGTGTTATTGTGGTTGGGAGTCCCATGAACATTGTCATAACCTACAATAGGTATTACACGGTTTACCTAGCCATAGCCTTCACAGCCCTGGTAATCATTGTAATATTCGCCATTAGATTCAGGGGCGCAGGCTCTGGGGATGGCGTGACCACGGTGTAGGTTTACAGGTACGGTGAGAAGGGGGTGGTTAGGGTTATAAGGGGAGTTGAATTAATTATGATTAGATGGATGCTGTGAAGCCCATTGCCATAATTGTGGCTTTAGCCATCATCGTTACCTACATAGTTGTGAATAACGTGCCAGGCAACATCGGGACTTACATAAACCAACCAATGGAAATAATAAACAGGGTTAGGGAGGAGATCATGTACAGCGTTTTCGCGCCTAACATAGGTACTGAGACTGGGGAGTTAATGGAGGTCCTGCGCTTAATGAATACATCCACTGTGGGCCCCACCATAGAGTTACCAAGTGTCCAGGAGTTAATTAATGGTGGGTTATCATTCTCAGTGGTTAGGCCCACGGTAGGTGGTGAATTAATCGTTAAGCTAATCACCTATGGCAATAATGAGATCGTGCTGAGCATAACCAATTACCTAAGCTACCCAGTGGTTGTGGTTAATATTACGGGGGATTACGTAGTCATGACCAGGGAATTAATGGTAAAACCCAACGAGACCCTCAACGCCACGTTGTTCATAGTGAATCCTGAGGGATTTTATGAGGCCTTGGCTAAAAATGATGTGCACCTATGTATGTACCTTGAGGTCGATGGGTTAAACATCACTGCACCAATAAGCTTAGGTAAGGAGGGTAACGCCTCCATCACAATACCCATGAGCACAACAGGTGAGGTTGGCATAAACGTTAGAAGTAGTTTCCCCTTCAACGTTACGATAATGAATATTACGGCGCCGGGCTTAAGCCTCGTTAAGCCCGTGATCGTGCCACCCAACGGTGAGGCGATGATCCCTGTTAAGGTCGAGAACCCGAGTTCCTTATCCAACCTAAGTCTCATCAACGCCACGATAGGGTTGGGAGGGTTAATCGTCAGTGGTGAGTTCAGGTTTAGCATCAATGGTTCCTTATCGCTAATGAGTGTGGGTAAATGCCTCGTGGCGATACCTGTGCATAACCCCCTGGATACCACGGTGATTGTTTATGATGTAGAGGGCCCATATGTGGAATTAACGAAGCCGCAAGCGCTACCGCCTGGGATGGCGGAGCTAACGTTGAGTGTGAACGACTTAGGTGGGCTGTTGAGGGGCATTGAAATGGGTAATGAGGATGTTGTTGTGGTACTTGGGATTGATGGGTTTAATGTAACGAGGGAATTTGTGCTCGGTAGGGAATCCGCTGGTGGGTTTACGGTGATTAGTTTCGCAATAGAGAACCCAACCAACCTCTCGTTAATCATAATGAACATAACGGCTCCAGGTGTTTACCTAGCCAATGCCGTTACGTTGCCGCCAATGGGTAGTGGCGTTGCTAATCTAGTAATCACAGGCACCCCTAACCTGGTTAATCAGTTAGTTAATGTAAGCCTTGGGGTTATGGGTGTTGAGTTGACGGATGTGTTTAGGGTGACGAATAGCGTGGGTTTAGAGCCTGTGGTAATTGAGGTACCGATTAGGAACCCGCTCAATGTAACGCTGACCGTGTTGAACATAACCAATGGCTACCTATACCTAGTGAGGCAGGTTGAGGTGATGCCTGGCGGCGTTGGGGTCCTTGAGCTTAGGGTGATCAATGCCACAGAGGCCTTTAGCACCTACGCCGTGGTTGTGGCGAAGGTCGGGTCTACCGTGGTGAGGATTAGGGTGAGACCATGAGGGTTAGGTACCCAATAACCCTTACGGTTATTGCCCTCAACCTAGCCGTGGTTGCGCTACCCCTTTACTGGTGGGTTTACGACTTCGGTGGCCTCCTCATAATCGAGACATCACCCTTCCAATTCACCGCATCTTTACTAGGCACTACACTGAGGATCTCCTACCTAATCTCGGCTGTGCTTGAGGCCTATAGGGCGTACTTGATAATAACAATGGCCCAGAGTGTATACTTAACATTGAGAGGCACACCAAGAGTCGGCCATGCACTGCTCACGGCATCCCTAACCTACCTAGCATACCCGTTAATAATCTACGGGGTTATTGATTACGTGATCAGGGCTTACCACCTAGTGGCCAATTACGAACCGGTATTCATAGGCGTTGGATCACTAAGTCTCAGTTACGATGGTGCCTCAATCACAATGCCCATAACAATAGCACCACACCCAATATACTGGGCCGCATTAACCGCGGGATTCTTGGCAATCCTCCTCAGGAAACACCCGAGGTAATAACCGTGTTTAGGAAATTCAACTGTAATCTCACGATAGAAAGCCAGGGCCTACGAAAATAGGCAACATTACGCCGTTAGGCGTAACGCCTCACAGAGGGCATTACACAAATCGCTGTAACCCATAGGAACCACCTAGTTAATGTGCCTTGAAACCTTATTGTTACACAGGCAACCGAAACCAAAACCAACCACATGCACCCATAACCTTAATACAGAACCCAAGTCTCGTAAACAATGCGTCACGGATGCACCGAGTTAGGTGCTTACGAGGACCAATCATTAGGCAGATTGGTTTTATAAATTGAGGAATCACTACTAAAGTCAACAAACGAGGCTTAGTTATATGAAGTATTTGATTTGTGTGGTTTGGAGTGTTCTTGAAACTTACCTAAAGCCTTATTAATGCTTGGATTGGTTTTTGTCTTGATGGTAGAGTCGATAGTAGCTTCTGCCATTGATAAGGCTTTGGAGGCTGTCTTGAGGAAGGTTGGTGAGGGCAAGAAGCTGTCCACGGAGGACTTGGTCGTGCTAATGCTCGGTTTGTTTCAGGAGATTAGGAAGGATGTAACCGAGACGAATAAGAGGATAGATGCAATAAATGACTCATTAAGCAAGAGGATCGACGCACTCTATGATCTAGTGGGCAAGAATTATGAGGTATTAAGTAGGAAGATTGACGAGACTAACAAGAGGATTGATGCGATAAACGACTCATTAAGCAAGAGGATTGATGCTCTCTACGAATTAATGGGTAAGAATTACGAGGCGTTGAACAATAGGATTAATGCAATAAACGACGCACTGAGCAGGAAAATAGAAGAGACTAGTAAGAGGATTGATGAGGTTAACAATAGGATTAATGCATTAAACGACACGTTAAGCAGGAGGATTGAGGAGACGAATAAGAGGATTGACGAAACAAACAAGAGAATCGACAATCTATACGACCTACTAGGAAAAATATACGAAACACTAATCAAACAAGCAACCACACAAAGGCAATAATGGGAACAGCCACACATGACATAACGGTTAAGACTCGCTGTCTCTCTGGAGACGGCGTCAAAGTTCTGACGTTTACGATCAAGGGGCACCGATGGATTATTATAACGAGTCCAACGCTAGGGATTGCTTAAACGCGCCAAAAAGATACTTGAGTGGGTGAAGGGTTTTGTGGGAGGAATTGTGTAGGATTTACTCTCACCTAAAACCCAGGCTCGTAATACTCTTCGGCTCCTATGCTAGGGGCGATTATACCGACCAGAGCGACATTGACGTGCTAGTGGTTTCCGACCTATTGCCTAAAGACCCTAGGGAAGGGTTCCTAATGGCCTTCAATTTAAATTACCCCAAGGTAATCCCTACCCCAATGAGCACCCAAGTCTTCCTAAAGAAGCTTGAAGATGGATCAACCTTTATTCTAGAGGCCATTGAAGATGGTAAAATAATCTGCGGTGAAGAAGATTTTATCAAAGAGGTTATGGAAAAATTTAAGGAAGTTAGGAAGAGGTTTAAGAGAAAAGGAAAGCTATGGGAGTGGGAGTAAATGGGTAAGACCTCAATCCTCCCGGAGCTATTGATTTAATGACTCCCCATAACCCAAGCAATGACAGGCCCGTGAATTTAATAGGAATGCTTGCAAGTAGTTTAAGATACCCATAACTACGATGAATTAGAAGAGAAACTAAAGGTCTCTGTATATGGGCTAATGGAGGGACAAAGGAACACATAATGGACTGGGAACTAGGTACCTGACACAGTATCAAACCCTGCTCAATACAATCCTATAGGTATCGCCATTCCTCCTATAGGTTATTGAGTATAAACCCTTAAATGACTCATTAACTAAACCGTGTATATAACCCATTGTGAATTGTAAATTGAAATCAGCATCAAATGGCTCCGTAATAACTACCTGGATTTCATTACCCGATAACTCGAGGTCAACAAGCCTAAGCCTATTGAATGCCGTTGCAGTCATGAGCCCCGTATAAACGCTCTCTTGTGGAGGTAGGTTGAAGGATTTAGCGGTCTCCCTACCATACTCATAACCAATCCTACGAAACACACTAAAGTCAACACCAACTGAAGACAAGACATCCGACACAGCCTTCATGAAGAACTCCCTAGAAAAACCCAGGGGCGTTATTGGGAAGCTAAATAAGCCGAGGGGTTCAATATCTCCGATACCACGAACCTCATAAAATGCATCACTTAAACCATGGTTCTCAACCTCAAGCATCAATGCATGAGAGTTACCAACAACATTCCTAATATTAACACCCCTAGACCTAAGTATTGAGGCTATTTCAGAAAGGATTCCAGGCCTATCCCTAACAACCCTACCCAACAACCAAACCATCAAAGAAACTGAAAATTCAACTTAATAAATATCGCGTCAAGAATATTAACAAATCATTGATGGGATGATGAATAATGTGGGGGCACCCTAATAACACATTCACAAATACTCAAAGAACATCGATAAAACCAATCACCGAGCAAAACCCAGGGGCTGGAATCAAGAACAAAAACCCTAGGCGCATGCTTGAGTTCAGCATCAGAGATTGAACACAATGCGAATCATACCACTTGACAGAGACAAGCCCAGCGCGAAAAGCTTCGTAACATGATCAGCAAGGCATCTCCGAATCAATAGTCAACACCCTACAGGGCATGGCACCACCCTTCAAAAGCTGTAAGGTTTTTATAAAGCTACTTGCTTATTACTTATTAAGGAGACATATGAGTAGTAGACTTGCCCAATTGGCTTTTGTGATTAGGGAGTTGGGGGTTAGGGCCGGTGAGGTCCTTAGTGATGGTGATGATGGTCTCGATACCAGGATTAGGATTCAAAATAAGTGGAAGCGATTCGCCTTAATTAGCCCGTTACACGCCCAGGAGGGCGTGGAAGAAGTCCGTGACCGGACGTATGAAGAACGCATAACCCAGCGCTGCGTATGAGATATTACCACCCAGGTAGTTAATGATGGAGGCAATGATGTAGAGGGCTAGGTAGATGGTTATAATACCAGTAACAATGGCCTTGGACCTCTCAAAAGCCTCGTGCATGTGGGAACCACGCCCACTCGGGGTTGGGTGCACCTTACTCATGATAACGTGGTACGCAACCCACGCTAGACTAAACCACCAAATCATACCAAACACATCAAGGGCAATCCTAATGATTGGGGCAACAAGCCCGCTGGCGAACCCAAGGACTCCCGAGGTGGAGCTCACAGCTTGTAACAGCACCATCACGGGTCGCCCTTGAGGAGTTCCCTAATTAGCATGATGAATCCCCTCTTAGCCCTCGGGTCGATTGGTGGTACCCTACCCCTCACGCAATCCCACACGTCATTCAACCCACCACGGCACTCGAACTCAGCCCCCGTGACCAAGTCCCTAACCCTCACAACCAAGTCGTGGGACTCAACCCTCGCACTCAATACATTGATTGGCACTAGGAGGGACTCCTCGTGCCTAACGAGTCGGATGCCATCACCACCCTGCCTAACGCTAATCATTAGAATATGGTAGTTAATGATCCCTTAATTAGAGCGGGAGTTAGGGGGTTGGGTTTACTCATCCCCCAAGTCCTCAGGAACATCCTCAACCTGTTTAGACTCGGGCTTAGCCTTACCCACCTTTGTCGCCTTAGCCCTCCTACCCCCAGTACTCCCATAGAGTAGGAGCGCCCTCAAGTCCTCAATATCCCTCTCCACCCTCTTAACCCTAGCATGGACAATTTTCAACAACCTAATCAACTCCTCCTTCCCCAAGTCCTCATACTCAACATACTTCCTGGACTTAGCCCTCTGGCTCTGGTTCTGATTCCTGGCCTGGGACATGGTCGGTACCACCAGCTGTGGGGTTGTTAATTAGTAGCACCAACCCGCACACAAACACGGCACCCTGCCTACCCAAACCACAAGCCCTAAGCCACCTATACAATCCGTAGGAGCAATCACCAGCATTGGTGCAATCACCATCGACACAGACACGGCTTCTATCGAAAACAACAATGCGCCCGTCAATGACGAGCGAGAATGCATTATTCAACAACGTTAGTAAGCCCACCAGGACAGCCCTACACGTGAGATTGTGCAGGCTCGTTATGACCAAGGCATCGTTTTCCACAACGGCTTGGCAATACCTCTTGGCAAAACCAACCCACCCAAGGACGCGAAGACTTGGGTTGCTAGGGAGCTTTACGATAAAACGAGGCATCCTAAACCCCAACCACGGCTTCGGCACCAGTTCTGGGGTGGGGTTTGAACTACAGTAGGTAGTGGCTAATGGGGGCATACCAAGGGTTTTTGCCAGGGCTTCGGAATCCTCGCATGTGGCGTTAATGAGACCAAGCCTCATAATGTAATAGGCAACGTCCCGATTAGGCTCAAGCCAAGCACAAACCCCACCCCTGCAGGCCACAATGCTGTCTCCAACACGCTCTAGAGCCAGGGTCACGGGTGGCAAGCCACACCGTGGTTAATTAGCACACCGTAGACCCACGACACAATCGTAAAAGCCACGAAAACCTTGACAATCGCCAAAATAATTCGCCCCGCACCTCCTTCACCTCCCACACCCACCAGTTCTAGAGGGGGTCTGGTCTAGATATTGGCACCATAATTGTAGTTAGATGGTTGTAAAGTCGGTAATTGTTAGGTGGGCTCCCGTGTTCGTCATTATGAATATTGAGAAAGCAGGGCTAGGGGCACCCCAGCCACCGGGAGGTGTGGGAGGTGTGTGGGTGTGGCTCGGTCTACAGGTGTAGGGTTGGGAAGAATAATTTTGACGTTGTTTAAGATTGTGAGATGCCGTGGAATTACGAGGCACCCGTGGACTGTCCCTGCCCCTGTTGCTCCTCCACACCCTCGGGCACTAGTGCCAAGAGTTGCTTAACCAACTCGATAAGACTCACTGAATAACCTCGCCTCTTGACATTATTATCATTGTATATACTAACATCGGCACCAAAGAGTGTCCTCGGCCTACCTCGCACCACACCCTCGGGTGAGTTCGCATACAGTATGACCCTGGTGATGCCCTGGTTAGCGAGGCTGTATAATAAGTCTAGGAGCAAGTCAGCCCTATCGCCACGCCTCCTATCATCATCCGTTAATGGAAACCTGCCAGGGTCCCTACCAAGCCACCTAACAAGCCTCTCCCACTCGGTTAAATCCACCTGCCTCCTAACAAGCCTCGCATCAAAGGCGCTCGGGTTGTTCACGAGACTCGTGATTACGCCAAGGGCATCACCAGGGTAGCCAAGCCTCTTTGCAATCTCAATCATATTCTGAACAGCCCTCCTCTCAGGCGTTGTAGTAGCCTCAATCGCATCCACAACCTCCCCATGCTCGTTCTTGACGTACATTAAGGCCTCAATAATCGGCGTGACCTCAATACCATACCTTATGAAGAAGTACTTGGTAGCCTTCGCCGAGAGCTCAAGTAAATCACTGGAGTGTAGTAAATCACGCCTCACAGAGTCATCACTCCACAGCTGTCTTAGGCAACCAATCAAACGACCAGGGTGGTCATCAAACCTCGGGGCATGCACGCCTGGGCGTAGCCTCTGTGGCTCCCAGGTTATGAACAGGACGCGCCTAAGCCACGCGTCACGCCTACCCTTCCCACCACTCAAGGCACTCGCCACCTCCCCAATGGGGAGGTTCGTGGTGATGAATATGTTGGACACGGCTAGGAAAACCTCACGAAAGCCCCTACCAGCCGATGCCGCCTGGACGCCGGTAATCGTGGCATCCGTCGTACTCGCAACACCATAGTTCCTAAGGCTCTCGAAGGCGCCGGTATCCACGTCGTTGAACACCACGGGAGCCATGCTGTAGGCAAGAATATTCCTGAGGCGTTGGACCGTTCGGACAACCTCATCAGTACTGAAGAACCTACCCCTGACCCCAAGGGCGTTCATGATGGCGAGCATTGTAGTGGTCTTACCAACCCACCTAGGGCCGGTGTTGATGACAATCCTATTCTCAAAAACGCCCCAGTGGAACTTCAACGCTGGGGCATAGACTGAGCCCAGGGCAAGCCCAACGTTAGCCAGGGCCTGCCTCCTGTTTAAATCATAATTGTCCATTATGAATTTTATTAGGTCCTCTAGTACCGTGGAGTCGCAGTCCCAGGTGAAGGCTGGGTAGTCAATAAAACCATCACGCCAACCGCTTGGGTACGGGCCCGTGTAAACACTCGTGTCCCTAACACCCTCCTTCAACGCCCTATTGAAGAGCAGTTCCAAGCCCCTCTCAACCCACTGCCTCCTGGTGTTCCTAACCCCCGGGTCGTGCTCAGCAAGCAAGGCCTCAATAGCCTCGCCCGCGTTGAACCCAGTGTACGTCCCATACTGCGTCCTTAGAATGTAGTAAACAATGTTCGTAAGCTCGTCCTTAACGATTAAAGCCTTTAAATCGCCCTCGTAGAGGACCCCAACCCTAGGCTCCTCGACAGGCTCGCCGTTCCTATAGACAACACGGGTGGTCCTAACCACGAGGCTATCACGGGTCCTGTACACGTGGTACTCGCTAAAGCCGTCGCTGAACGTGCCGATGAAGACACCGCTGGGCGTGTTGGATAGTACCTCATCCTCAACCTCCAGGGCTAGGTTGCTGGGGACACCCAATTGCCCAAGGGCTTCGTGAACGCCCTGGGGCACTGTCCTAGTGCAATTATTATTATAACATAGGATATAGTAATCACCAACCCTCGCAACCCTAACACCACCAATGAGCCTCCACTCTGGGGCTAAAACCCTGGCGGAGCACGAGTCCTCGCATGCCAACTCGACGGGCTCGTGGGTTAGGCCGAGGGCCTTTACTAAGCCATCATCAACAAGTGCAATGCACTTATCACCAACACCCCACGTGCACGTGGGGTCACTACCCAAGGCACTCGCCAACTCACTAAACACGCCTGTTGGTAAGGCCATTAGTAGGAAACCACCGCAATCCACAGGCTCCACCAGCGTGTTACCCTCAATCCTAGCATTCAATTGCTTCAAGAACTCAACAACACTGGCGAGGGACTCCCTATCCACGCCCCCAAGCACGCCAGTGCACACTATCGCACTCACGCCTCACCACCCAGGCAGGCCTCTGCAAAGCATGGTGTTAGGCTAATGTACCAGGGAATTAGGGTGAACACGATAAAGCCCTCGTGAACCTCCAAAACCCTCGCAACCCTCCTCACATCAACATCACCAACAAGACTCGAAAGCACTGCCCCAATCACCTCACCAACACCACCCAAACCCCTCAGGTCGAGGTTAAACCTCCTCAAGTCACGGGTGATCTGCTCAACAGCGCCTAGGTACAATAATTCGGGCTCGAAACCGAAGCGATCCTTTGCCGTTTTGAATAACACATCCTCACTAACGCCATCTTCACCAGGCTCGTGCACAAGCCCTGCAATCACGGGGACAGCCCTCATGAGGGATTTCGTGAACTCCCTCACGGCTTGCCTGAATGATTCACTCGTGTCGAGCAAGAACGAGGCCCTCCTCGCCAGTTTGTAATTGTGACAAACGTGGCCAAACTTGGGGGAGTCCTTCCTGGCTATGAAGGCGTACGTGTCCACCTCCCCATTACTACCAACCCCAATGACGACGTACTCGCCATCGCCAACCCTAAACCTACAATTCCTACGTAGGTGGTTGAAAACGTTTGTCTTAAAGACATCCGATGCGTCGATGCAATTGGTATTATTACAAAACTCCCTATTAATGGCGAATTGCAGTTTTTGATTACTCCTTAAGGCCCTATCAATCATGGGCTTCGTGAGTTTGACAAAGTCCCTACCCTGGATTACTTGCTCAATGACTGCCCTAATTAATGACTCCCGTGTACTAACAACCGTGGCGAAAGCCTCCATACTCGACACCCCCACCTTTACTCCCAGTTTTGGGTTTGTATTTGTCTTATCTTTTTAAACTTTACTATAAATTATTGAAGATTCACTCCAATTATTTACCCCAGAGTTTGGCGAAAGTTTTGAAAACCCCACCCACTGTATTACGTATTGTATGAAGCCCAGGTTCTGGAATAGGATTGGACTAAGCGGTATCAAGCTACTCATCGCAGTCCTGGAGCTGGGCGGCGAGGCGTGGGTAATGGACGCACTAGACAAGGCTGGGCTTGGGCACGGTGTAATGTACAAGATAACAAGCCTCCAGGAGGTTGGCTTGGCAGTCTTCGAGGAGGTTAAGGTGAATGGTAGGGTTAGAACCTACATCAAACTCACGCCCCTTGGCGCTAGGATTGCAGAGCACCTGAGGACCGCCGACGAGTTAGCACCAGATGTCTAGGGTTGCACCGAGGCATCAATCGCCTCCTCAACCTCCACAAAACCCCCAACCCCCTCCACAATGAAGAACACATCATCACCAGCACATGCCAGGTACCTACCACCACCCAAGTCCTTGACGAGGTACCTACCCTCATAATCCCACCTCACCAACTCACCGTTGAGGTAGGCAATACAGTCCCCAGGGGACTCAAGGATAGCGAAGCCCAGGTCTGCGACCGAGGTCGGGCCCTGCCTATCCCACACGACCCTCGTGACCTTCGGGCTCATGAACAACTCACTATATATACCTATCACTTAACTTAATAAGTACACTCAAGGTTTGCCGTTACCCACTTCGATCAGTACATTGACTTTAACCCCATTACTGTGAAGGTACTCCCAGAGCTCCCTCAAGTCACTTGGTAATTCTATGTAGTACCTACCACCCCTCTTTTGGATTTTCCTCCCAC
>OGCG01000282.1_pt1 | contig 33732 bp, 29 predicted proteins | sample 1570061 | NCBI WGS metagenome assembly OGCG01 (sample SAMN06268698, study PRJEB24515) | hot springs metagenome | isolation source: Joseph's Coat, Yellowstone National Park, Washington, USA | place: USA:Joseph's Coat, Yellowstone National Park, Washington, USA
TATCGGCTGCCGTCCCTGAGTACCATTCCCTACGCCATCATGCCCCGTCGTGCCGAGCTTCTGGCCATGGCCGAGAACTACGAGCGCTTCGGCATGATGCTGGAGATTGCGGTCAACACCCAGAGTGCCGTGGTGCGCAAGGCCTTTCTCACCGTGGCTGGCAAGGTACGCGATTTCATCGTCGAAACGCGCCGCGACGCCGAGGGTTGGGTGGACGAGATGATGGCGGTGATGAACCGCCAGCTGGAACTCTACCGGCAAAAGGCAGAGGAAGAACTGGATGCCCTGGAGAACATCGCCGTCGCCATGGGCAACATCGATACCCGTCTCCAGCAACTGCGGGCCAATCGCGCGGCGCTTGCCGAGCGTAGTGCGGCCCTGGAACAGATCGCCAACCGACTGCACCGGGCCTTGCAGGGAAAATCTCTGGACTGAGACGCTCAGGCCTGGCCGGTCAGGTGCAGAAATTTCTCCTGCAGTTGCTCCGGGGTCTCCGGGTGTTCTGGATCGAGATCGATGCAGTCCACGGGACAAACCTCCCGACACTGGGGCGTATCGTAGTGGCCGACGCACTCGGTGCAGTGGTCGGGGTCGATGACGTAGATCGTCGGCCCCATGGAGATGGCACCATTGGGACACTCAGGCTCACACACGTCACAGTTGATGCAGTTTTCGTCAATACGCAGGGACACGGCGCTCCCCTCACGATTTGTCCTTGGGCCCGCTAGTCTACGACTTCTCGCCGTTGTGATCCAAGCCTTGAGGCCCGTGCGCAAAACGTTGCTGCAGAGCCGCCGCCACCGGTGCTTGCACGAAGGCGCTGACATCCCCACCCAGTCGGCTGATCTCGCGCACGAGACTGGACGAGAGGAAGGTGTAGGCGTCGGAGGTCATCAAAAACAGGGTTTCGATGTGGGCATCCATGCGGCGATTGATGGAGGCGAGCTGAAACTCGTGCTCGAAGTCCGAAATGGCGCGCAGGCCGCGCAGGAGGATGGGGGTCTGCTCCTCGGCCAGCAGATGGACCAGCAGGCCATCGAAGGCACGCACCCGCACCTTGTCGATCCGGCCCAGGGTAGCCTCAGCCAGGGCGACGCGCTCCGCCAGGGGGAAAATGGTTTTCTTGGGTGTCTGTGCCGCTACCGCCACCACCACTTCGTCGAAGAGGGCGGCGGCGCGGCGTGCCAGGTCCTCGTGCCCCAGAGTCACCGGGTCAAAGGTGCCCGGGTAGATGATGCGGCGGTTTGGGCAGGGACTCATGGGCTCACCTCGTGACGGTGGTATAGGTGGTAGTGGCTGTCGCCGCAGTGACCGTGGCGATGCAGGGACCAGTCTTGGGGCAGGCTATCCTCTGGCCAGACCTCGTCCACGGCACTTTCCAGATAGAGCCACCGGGCCTGCGCGAGTGCGGGGCTCGCGAACAGGCTTGCTTGCACGCGCCGCGGCCAATCCTGGTGAAACGGCGGATCCAGCAGGACGATGTCGAAGCCTTGCCGGCACTGTTTGAGGAAAACCAGGGCATCGTGACCACAGAGGGCGGACTCGGGGCAGGCGCAGGCGGCAAGATTGGCGCGAAGCAGATCGCGGTGGCGTGGCAGCTTTTCCACGAGGCACACCTGTGCCGCTCCACGGGACCAGGCCTCCAGGGCCAGGGCGCCCGTGCCGGCGAAGAGGTCCAGTACCCGCGCCCCCTGCACGGCAGCACCCAGCCAGTTGAAGAGGCGCTCGCGCACGATCCCCGGTGTCGGTCGCACGGACGTCCCCGGGGGCGTCCGCAGCACCCGCCCGCGGTGTCTACCGCCGACGATACGCAGGCTCAAGATCGGGCGTGCGCTGCCGCAAGACAGCTTCCCGGATTGTCGCAACTGCGCCGAGGGGGGATAATGCCCCACACCATTCCCAAACCTCCCCCTGGAAAACATGGTCTTTAATTGGTTCAAGCGTAACAAAGGCAAGGCAGAAGAGGAAAGCGGCGACACCAGCGCGTCGGTGCCCGAATCGCAGGTCGAGCCCGCGCCGCCGACGCCAACGCCACAGCAGGGCGAGAGCGCCGCTCCGCCGGAGGAGACCCCCGTCACCGAAGCGGCCCTCACGCCGGCTGGCACCATCGCCAGTGCGTCGGACCATGCGCCGGTGGCACCGTCCTCCACGAAGCCCGATGACGACACGCGCGGCGCGCGGTCGGAGGCGGACGCGGAGGCTCCACGTCGGGGGCTCTTTGGACGCTTGCGGGAAGGGCTGCGCCGCAGCCGGGAGCAGATCAGCGCCAGTGTCGAGCAACTGGTACTCGGTAAGAAGGTCATTGATGACGAGCTCTTGGAGGATTTGGAGGCCATCCTCCTGCAAGCCGACATGGGCGTGGCCGCGACCCGGGACATCATGGATCGGGTGACACAAAGGGTGCGCCGCAACGAGCTGAAAGATCCCGCGGCTCTGCGCGCCGCCATCCGTCAGGCCTTGCTGGATATTCTCCAGCCCCGGGCGCAGCCGTGGACGCCCGCCAAAGGGCAAACGCAGGTGCTGATGATGGTGGGTATCAATGGTGCCGGCAAGACCACGACCATCGGCAAGCTCGCGGCACGCTGGAAGGCCGAGGGCTATTCCATCCTCTTGGGCGCCGGCGATACCTTCCGCGCCGCCGCCGTCGAGCAGCTCACGGGTTGGGCCGAGCGGGTCCAGGTACCCGTCATTGCCCAGGGTGCCGGCGCCGATAGCGCTTCCGTCCTGTACGATGCCTATGCGGCGGCGCGCGCACGCGGCATCGACCTCGTCATTGCCGACACCGCCGGACGTCTGCACACCCAGGGTCACCTCATGGAAGAGCTGAAGAAGGTCAAGCGGGTGCTAGCCAAGCAGGATCCCGGCGCGCCGCATCAGATCTGGCTGGTGCTCGATGCCGGTACCGGGCAGAATGCCCTCCAGCAGGTACAGCAATTCCACGAGGCGGTGGGTTTGACGGGCATCTGCATCACCAAACTCGACGGCACCGCCAAGGGTGGCGTGGTGGCGGCGGTGGCCAAGGCCCTGCCCCTGCCCATTCGCTTCATCGGCGTCGGTGAAGGGGTGGAGGATTTACGGCCTTTCTCGGCGGAGGCCTTTGTCGACGCCCTCGTTGCGGAGACCGGATCGTGATCGAGTTCATCAATGTCACCAAACACTACCCGGGACGGCGGCACGTCCTGCGCGAGATCAATCTACGCTTGCCCAAGGGCGAGATGGCGCTGCTCACCGGACCTTCGGGTGCGGGCAAGAGCACCCTGTTGAAGCTCCTCACCCGTCTGGAAGACGTCAGCCACGGCACCCTGATGGTGGGTGGCGTGGATCTCGCCACCCTCAAGCGTCGCCACATCCCCGCCTATCGTCGGCGCGTCGGGGTGGTCTTCCAGGATCACAAGCTGCTCATGGATCGGGACGTCTACAGCAATGTCGCCCTCACCCTGCAAGTGGCCGGGGTGCCCCCCCGGCAGATCGAGAGCCGGGTACGGGCGGCACTGGAAAAGGTCGGCCTCGGTGACCGTCTGCGCGAGCTGCCGGCGACTCTGTCCGGTGGCGAGCAACAGCGGGTCGGCATCGCTCGGGCTATCGTCCACACCCCGGAAATTCTGCTGGCGGACGAACCCACGGGTAACCTCGACCCGGCCCTGAGCGATGAGATCCTCGATCTTTTCCGGGATTTTCATCGCCACGGCACAACGGTCCTCGTCGCCACCCACGACGCCCGACAGATAGCGCGACTCGGCCTGCCGGCCCTGCACCTGGAGCAAGGCCGCCTGCATGCTCCCAAGGAGTTCTCATGAACCTGCACCTGCGCCTGGATGCCCTGCGCAATGCCCGCGACACACTCCTGCGGCAACCCCTGGCGACCCTACTGACGGTATTGGCCCTGGCCATCGTGCTGGCGCTGCCCGTGGGCCTTTTCACCGCCTTGAACAATCTGCAGCTGCTCCTCGGCCAGTGGCGTGATCAGGCGCAGATTTCCCTGTACCTCCACAAGGATGCCAGTGCCGCCGAGGTGGCCAAGCTGCGCGATCGCGTCGCCCGTGGCGCGGGGGTGGTGGCCGTACACTACATCAGTCGGGAAGAGGCGCTGGCGGATTTCGAGCGCAGCGCCGGTATGCAGGCCGCCGTGGATGTTCTGGGCGAAAATCCGCTTCCGGCCTCTCTGGTGGTGGAAATCAATCCCCTGGCCCAGAGTTCCGCCGATCTCGATGCTCAGGTACGTTCCTGGGCCAAGGAGCCCATCGTTGCCAGTGCTCAGTCGGATCTCCATTGGGTCGCCCGTCTGCAGGCGATATTGGCGCTGGGTACACGGGCAGTGTGGATCCTCGCGCTGCTTCTGGCCCTGGGGGCAGTACTCGTCATGGGCAATACCATCCGTCTGCACATCGCCCAACGGCGCGATGAGATCGATATCGCCTCCCTGGTGGGGGCGACGCGCAGTTTCATCCGTCGTCCCTTTCTCTACCAGGGACTGATTCAGGGCCTCCTGGCGGGAGCTCTGGCCTGGGCGGTGGTGGCCATCGCCATCCTGAGCCTGCAGGGGCCCGTCGATCGCTTGGCGGCCCTGTATGGCACCCACTTCAGCTTGGTGGGTCTGCGTCCGGCCCAGGGTTTCGCACTCATCGCCATCAGCGCATTCCTGGGTTGGCTCGGCTCGCGCATTGCCGTCGGTCGGCACCTCGACCATACTTTCTCTTGAAACCCTGGCGGCGCGTCCCCATATCCCAAAAGCGTTATTGGGTGGGCGGATTCCGGACCTGGTGTCGGAGAAAGGCCGGAAAACTATCGGTCGCTGCAGGGGTCTAAAGCGCGTGAGCGATTTGGGAGGAACGGATTCATGAACGATTTGGTAATGACGCAGCGCGATCTGGCAACCGTCGACGGGATGGCGGCCTATCTGCGTTTCGTCCACGCGCAGCCCGTATTGAGCGTGGAGGAGGAGCGCAGACTCGCCCGTCGTCTGCGCGATGAGGACGATGTGGATGCGGCCAAGCAGCTGGTGCTCAGCCACCTGCGCTTCGTGGTGCGGGTGGCACGGGCCTATCGGGGCTATGGCCTGCCCGAGGCGGACCTCATTCAGGAAGGCAACATCGGCCTCATGAAGGCGGTCAAACGGTTCGATCCGGAGCAGGGGGTACGCCTCGTCTCCTTTGCGGTGCACTGGATCAAGGCGGAGATGCACGAGTTCATTCTGCGAAACTGGCGCATCGTCAAAGTCGCCACGACCAAGGCCCAGCGCAAGTTGTTCTTCAACCTGCGCTCGGCGCGTCAGAGCAGTGGATGGCTGGGCCAGGAAGAGAGCGCAGCCATAGCCGAAGATCTGGGTGTGTCGCAGGAAGCCGTGCTGGAGATGGAAGGGCGCATGGCCGGGCAGGATTATTCCCTCCAGTACGAAAGCGACGATGAGGAGGGGCACGGTCGCACGCTGGAACTGGAGGATCCTGGCGAGTCCTCCGTCGAGGCGCTCATCGATCGCGACTGGGACCAGCAGCGGCAACGGGGTTTGCGGGCAGCACTCCAGAGTCTTAGTGAACGGGACCGGTACATCATTCAGAACCGGTGGCTCAGTGACGATCCCAAGACCCTGCAAGCTCTGGGAGAAGAGTTGGGGGTATCGGCCGAGCGGGTACGCCAGCTGGAAAAAAGCGGTATGGAAAAACTGCGTAGTCGCCTGCTGGAATACGTTCCGGCATGAGCGCGGGTTTGCTCTTCCACATCGATGAGCCGGGCCGCTGGCCCCAGCTCTTCGCGAATCTGCGCAACGCTCGGGCAGCCGATCCCGATGTGTCCTTGCAGGTGGTTGCTAACGTGTCCGCGCCGGTGGCGCTCTGGGCCATGGGGCGCTGGCGCGACGAGTGCGAAGTCCTGGCCCGTGGTGGGGTGGACTTTGCTTTTTGCCAAAACAGCCTCGACGCCCTCGGCCTCGACTCGCAGACCCTGCCCGCGGGTACGCGCGTCGTCGCAGCCGGGGTGCTTGCCCTGGCGCAGGCCCAGCAACGGGGCTGGAGCTACCTCAAACCCTGATTCCACGCCCTATTTCCGAGCCGTGTCGCGCGTATTTCGCTGCGCGGCACCGCTTTTTGCCGATCGCAGCGCGACTATTGGCACCGGGCGGGTCTTTGGTTGGACAAAAAAGCACCGCGCGTGTTAGTATCTATCCCTGAAAAAACAGGGAGATAGTCGTTATCATGTCGATATCCTTGGTGCAATCGGGCATTATTATCCTTGTTTCTGTCGTGCTGCTTGTGCTGATCCAATGGGCGATACGCAGAAGCAGCGCCACGAAAATAGGGCGCTGGTTGGGCGGACTCCTGCAGGTCGTGGTCGTCGTGGCTGCTGCACTTAGTCTTGCCATGGTCTGGCATCTCTTGCCGCAACGCTTTCTGGGCCTTGCGGAGAAGTACTTCATCGACGGTTTCACGGTCAGCGGCGTGCAGGTCAATCCGCTGCACATCGTCATCGCTGCCGTCCTGCTGGTGATCCTGTTTCGGGTCATCGATCGCCTGGTGGCACGGCTCGACAGTTTCCTCGGGATATTCGCCCTGGATTCGGGAGCGCGCTATTCCTTGGTCATGCTCACCAAGTACGTCGCCATCATTCTCAGCGTGGCCATCTGTCTTGCCATTGCAGGCATCCCCCTGGGCAAGTTTGCTCTCATTGCCAGCGCCCTTTCGGTGGGCGTGGGCTTTGGCCTGCAGACCATGGTCAACAATTTCGTTTCGGGCATCATCCTCATCTTTGAACGTCCCATCAAGGTGGGCGACTGGATAAAAGTGGGGAGCGCCGAGGGTTACGTCAAGAAGATCAGCATCCGCTATACCCTAATCATGACCTTCGACCGTACCGAAGTGTTCGTGCCCAACTCCGAAATCATCTCGGGACAGGTGACGAACTGGATGTATTCCAACAGCGTCCTGCGCCTCATGCTGCCCTTTACGGTGAAGCACGATGCGGACTTGCCGAGGGTGAAGGAAATCCTGGTGGACGTGGCGCGCAAGCATCCGGACGTGATGCAGGACGACCCCAGCATCATTCCGCCGTCGGCCCTCATACTGGACGTCAATACCAACGGCGTCATGGTCTATCTGCGTGTCTACATACAAGATTGCAACAAGTCCTTCAATGTGCAGACGGACTTGCGCGCGGCGGTGGTGGAGGCGTTGCTGGCAAACGGAGTTCCTCTGGCGCACCAGCAACAGGATATCCACATGGTCAGCTCGCAGCTCGAGCCCTATCCGGGCCTGCAGGCTCCGTCGGCCGCCGCCTGAGCGCGGCCCGATCCCTCGCGGCCGCGGGCGAAGCGCAGGCCCATGGCCGTCTGGGCGAGGGGGGTCGCCCGGTCACAGAATGTAGCGGGAGAGATCCTCGTCGGCGGCGAGATCGCCCAGGCGCGCGTTGACGTAGTCGGTATCGATGGTGATCTCGCCGATGCCAGCGTCGGGCGCGCGAAAGGCGAGGTCTTCCAGAAGACGCTCCATAACCGTGTGCAGGCGGCGCGCGCCGATATTTTCCACACCTTCGTTCACCTGCTGGGCAATCTCGGCAATGCGGCGGATGCCGTCGTCGGTGAAGCGCAGTTCGACCTCGTCCGCCGCGAGCAGGGCGGTGTACTGACGCACCAGAGCGTTTTCGGGTTCGCGCAGTATGCGCTCCAGGTCTGCGGCACTCAGGGCCTGAAGCTCGACGCGGATGGGTAGCCGCCCCTGAAGTTCCGGGATGAGATCCGAGGGCTTGCTCAGGTGAAACGCTCCCGAGGCTATGAACAGAATGTGATCGGTCTTGACTACGCCATAACGGGTGCTCACATTGGACCCTTCCACCAGCGGGAGCAGATCCCGCTGCACCCCCTCACGGGAGATGTCCGGGCCGCTCTGGGCGTTGTTACGGGAGGTAACCTTGTCGATTTCGTCGATGAAGACGATGCCGTCCGCCTGCAGACGTTCCAAGGCCGTACTGCGGACCTCGTCCTCGTTCACCAGTTTGGCGGCTTCCTCATCGCGCAGCAGCGTCCGTGCTTCGGCAACGCTCACCTTGCGCCGTTGCGTATTGTGCGGCGCCATACGCGCAAATAGATCGCGCAGTTGTGCTCCCATTTCCTCCATCCCTGGGGGCGCCATGAACTCGACACCGGGCCCTTTACTGGCGCGGATCTCGATGTCGATTTCCTTGTCGTCCAGCTTGCCTTCGCGCAGCATCTTGCGGAATTTCTGCCGGGTATTCTCGTCCTGACGCGGCAGGCTGGCATCGCGCGGACCTGGCAGAAGCGCATCGAGGATACGTTCCTCGGCCAACTCCTCGGCGCGCAGGCCCACTGCCTGCTGGCGCTCGTTGCGCACCAGATTGACCGCAATTTCAGCAAGATCGCGGATGATGGACTCCACATCCTTGCCCACGTAGCCCACCTCGGTGAATTTAGTGGCCTCGACCTTGATGAAGGGCGCCTTGGCCAGCTGGGCCAGGCGTCGCGCAATCTCGGTCTTGCCAACGCCCGTGGGGCCGATCATGAGGATATTCTTGGGCGTGATCTCCGCGCGCAGATCCCCGCTCACCTGCGCGCGCCGCCAGCGGTTGCGCAGGGCGACGGCCACCGCTCGCTTCGCCTCATCTTGGCCGACGATGTACTTGTCCAGCTCCTGGACGATCTCCCGCGGAGTCATTTCACGCATGCTCACGACAACTCCTCGACACTGTGTTGCTGATTGGTGTAGATGCAGATGTCGGCGGCGATGACCAGAGCCCGCTCGGCAATCGCGCGCGCCGACAGCTCGCTGTGTTCCAGTAGCGCCCTGGCAGCGGCAAGGGCATAGGGCCCGCCGGAACCGATGGCGATGATGCCGTATTCCGGCTCCAGGACGTCTCCCTGACCAGTCAGAATCAGGCTCTGCTGTCGATCCGCCACGGCCAGCATGGCCTCCAGGCGGCGCAACACCCGATCGGTACGCCACTCTTTGGCAAGCTCCACTGCCGCCTTGGCCAGCTGCCCAGGATGCGCCTTGAGCTTGGCCTCGAAGCGCTCCAACAGGGTAAAGGCATCGGCCGTGGCGCCGGCAAAGCCCACCAGAACGTCGGCTTCCAGACGCCGCACCTTACGGGCATTAGCCTTCATCACCGTATTGCCAAAGGTCACCTGTCCGTCTCCCGCCATCACCACGTTCTGCCCGCGGCGCACGGACAGGATGGTGGTTCCGTGCAGATCCAAATTCTGAGACATCAGCGGTCCTCCTTGGGATTTTGCCGGGGTGGGGCGCGATGGGCGCGCGGGTGGGCGCTGTCGTAGACCGCCGCCAGGTGTTGGTGATCCAGGTGGGTATAGATGGCCGTCGTGGCAATACCTGCGTGACCCAAAAAATCCTGGACGGCGCGCAGATCGCCACTGGACTGCAGCAGATGACTGGCGGCACTGTGGCGGAGGGTGTGGGGATGCAGCGCCTGTCCCAGTCTGTCGCGCCCCCAGCCATCGACGATGCGTTGGACGCTGCGCACCGACAGGCGACCACCGCGCTGGTTGAGAAAGAGGGCCTTGACCTCGGCGGCCGCCACGGCCGCGCGAGCCGGCAGATAGGTCCGCAGCGCGGTCAGCGCCACCTGGCCCACCGGCACCATCCGTTCCTTGCCGCCCTTGCCGAAAACCCGCAACCAGGAGCCGGCCAGATCCAGATGGTCCAGATCGATGGCGACCAGTTCGGACACGCGCAGGGCGCTGGAGTAAAGCAGTTCCATCATGGCGCGGTCGCGGGTCATGGCGAAGTGGGTCTGCGCAGTGGCCGGTTGGGCGGGGCCACCGTCGGACGACGTCGGCCCATCCAGTAATTGTTGCGCCTGATCCACCGTCAGCCAGTCTGGAAAATGCTGTTCGAGTTTTGGCAGACGCAAGTAACGACTGGGGTCCGGCAGTTGCGGATGTTGGCGCTGCAGGTGTCGGTAGAGTGCGCGCAGCGCCGCAAAACGTCGCCGCAGGCTGCGTATGGCCACGCCTCGCGCGCGCTCACGGCGGATAAAGTGACGCAGATGCTCCGCTTGTACCGACTCGATGTGATCGATGCCCTGTTCCGCCAGAAACTCCTGCCACAGGTGGAGGTCCGCGCGATAGGCCGAGGCGCTGGCGGGCCGATAGGCCTGGGTCAGAACCGTGTCAAAGTCGGCAATGATCTCGGCTACGCGCACGCTGGGCTACCCACCTTCCGCCTTGGGCAGGGTGCAGCGGTCCAGGGCCGCACTCACCAGCCGGCCAATCTGCTCCAGCAGGTCACTACCCGCATCTGCCCCGTAGCGGTCCGGGTGCTGACTGCCCAGAACGATGCCGCCGCTCAGACAGCTCCCGTCCAGCGGGATGATGGCAAAGGAGCGCAGACCAGCGCCAGGCGCCTCGAAGAGTCGCCGCCGCAGATCCGGGTGCAGTTCGAGACCCGTCCGCGCCCCGGCGATGGCCATGGCCAGCAGCGGCCGACTCCGTTCCGCTTCCAGTGCCACTGCCCCCGTCACCGGAAAATCGCTGTGCGCCACGAGCCAGGCTTGCTGCTCCACCTGAAAGACCTCACTCAGGTGACGCCGGGTGAGTTCCACCACGGCGATACAGTCCTGGGCCCGCAGGAGGGCCATGGCGAGGTCACTGAGGTGACGCGCCAGCACGGCATTTTGCTGTGCCGCGCCCAGGAGCGCGGCGATGCGCTGCTGCAGCAGGAGGTTTTCCTGGCGCAGCGCCTGCACCTGCCGCTCCAGGAGGGAACTGGCCGAACCGAGGCCGAGGTGGGGCAAGGTGATCTCCGTCAAAAGCTCCTCTTCGGTCCAGAGGAACTCGGGATGCTTGCGTAAAAAGGCACGTACCTGCTGCGCGTCGTCGTCTCGCGGAGTTTCGCTCATATGGACTCCAGGCCTTGCCAGACCCCGTCGAAGACTACTCGCGCCGGCCCCGTCATCCGCAGGTGCTGCCCGGGGCCCGGCCAATGGATCTCCAGGGAGCCGCCCGGCAGTTCGACGCGCACCCGCTCCCTGAGAGCACCCCAGCCGCGCCCGGCCACCACCGCCGCACAGGCGTTGCTGCCGCAGGCGAGGGTCTCGCCGGCGCCCCGCTCCCAAGTGCGCAGACGCAGCGCATGTGGGCTGACGATTTCCATGAAGCCGACATTGGTGCGTTCGGGGAAGGCCGGGTGGTGCTCCAGGAGCGGTCCAATCTCTGCCACCGGCGCTCCCCGCACGTCCTCGACCCGTAGCAGGGCGTGGGGATTGCCCATGCCCACGGCGGCGAGTTCGATATGGTCCTGCCCGAGGTCCAAACGGTAGTTGTTGGCCGCTGCCGGCGCGCGGAAGGGAATGTCTGCGGGATCCAGACGGGGTACCCCCATATCCACGGTAACGGTGCCGTCGTCGTGCACCTGCAGTTCCAGCGGGCCCGAAGCGGTTTCCACCCGGATGCTGCGCTTGTCCGTCAGTCCGGCGCGGCGGACGAATAGCGCAAAGCAGCGGGCGCCATTGCCGCATTGTCCCACCTCGCCGCCGTCGGCGTTGAAGATGCGGTAGCGGAAGTCGCAGTCTGGGCTGGAAGCGGGTTCCACCAGCAGGATCTGATCGCAGCCTATACCGTAGTGGCGATGGGCAATACGCTGGCAGGTCTCGGGATCCAGCAGAAAATTCCGACGCACACCGTCCAGCACCACAAAGTCGTTCCCGAGCCCCTCCATTTTGGTGAAGGGCCAGCGGCATTCCAGAAGGCGTGGGGAGGCGTCGGACATGCTCGGAGTCTAGCAACGTCCTGCGCATCTGCCCAGAGTCCGTTGGCGCGGGCGCGGTAGATGGCGTTGCCCGTGCCGGCTCGAATCTTGCGGGAGCGAGACCCCTGGTCTGGCTTGCCTTGATCCCACGGACGCTCTGGCCTAAGGTTAAAACCGACTAGACGGTATTTCTTGAGCTCTGGCACTGGAGGCAATCGTGAAAACCGGTTTTCTGGGACTCGGGCGGATGGGGGCAGGAATGGCCGCGCGTCTCCTTGCGGTGGCGCCGGACCTGAAGGTGTACAATCGCAGCGCGCAGGCCACCCGTGTGTTGGCGGAGCAGGGTGCGACCGTCGCCCGAGAGGTTGCCGATTTTGCCGATTGCGATCTGGTTTTTACCATGGTGGCGGACGATGCGGCCGAGCGCGATCTCACCCTGGGGCCAGGGGGCCTGGCCGAAACCCTTCCCGCGGGGGCCATCCACGTAGCCTGTAGCACCATCGGCGTGGACTGCGCGCGGGCCTTGGATGCGGCCCATCGCCAACGTGGTCAGTCCTATCTGTCCATGCCGGTCTTCGGTCGACCCGACGCTGCAGCAGCGGGCAAACTTTTTCTCGTGGCGGCGGGGCCAGCGGCAGTCTTCGATGCCATTGCTCCGCACCGCGAGCGCCTCGGACAGCGGAGCTTCTTGCTGGGAGCGCAGCCGGAGCAGGCCAACCTCGCGAAGCTCAGCGGCAACTACCTCATTGCCACCGTCATCGAATCCCTCGGCGAGGCCATGGCCCTGGTGGAAAAGGGCGGCATCGATCGCCACGCCTACTTGGAGTTGCTCACCAGCACGCTGTTCGACGCGCCGGTTTACCGCAACTACGGCAAGCTCATTGCCGACCGCCAGCAGCGACCGGCGGGCTTCGCCCTCCCCCTGGCGCAGAAGGATCTGCGCCTGGTCCTCGCCGCGGCGGAAGCGCTGGCGGTGCCGCTACCTTTCAGTGGGCCGCTGCGCGACCGCTTCTTGCACCTCGCCGCCCAAGGTTACGGGGATCTGGACTGGTCCGCTCTGGGTGTGGCTGCCGCCGAGGCCGCTGGCCTGCCCCATGCCCTGGACCCGCGGCCCGGACCGGGAAATGCCTAAGGCCAGGAATCCCGAACGTCAACACATCGATCATCCCAGCCAATGGAGGATTCGTCCATGCACATGCAAGATCTCACAGGAAAGGTTGCGGTAGTGACCGGAGCATCCAGCGGTATCGGTGTGGCAGCCGCGCGTCTGCTAGTGGCCGAAGGAGTGCGGGTGGTGCTGGCGGCGCGACGGCGCGATCGCCTGGAGGCCCTGGCCCGTGAGCTGGGTGACGCGGCGCTGGTCGTGCCCACGGACGTCCGTGATCCCAAGGCCATCGAGCAGCTCTTTGCCACGGTCCAGCAGCGGTACGGTGGCCTCGATCTCCTCTTCAACAATGCTGGCCTCGGCTACAACGGTCCCTTTGCCGAAAGCCTCCCGGAAGAGTGGCGCGAGACCATAGAAGTGAACCTCTACGGTGTATTGCACTGCACCCAGGCCGCCATCCCCCTGCTCCGTGGGCGTCCCGGCGCCATGATATCGACGGTGTCCAGTGTGGGGGGGCGTTATGGTCTACCCGGCTGGTCCGTCTACAACGCCACGAAGTTCGCCGTGGTGGGTTTTCACGACGCCTTGCGCAAGGAACTGGGACCCGAGGGCATCCGCGTGGCCCTCATCGAGCCCGGCGCCGTGTGGACTGAGTGGGGCTTCAAGGTTCCAGAGGAGGCCATGCGGCAGCGACGGCAGGAACTCGACGCCCTGCATCCCGAGGATGTGGCCCAAGCCCTGGTGTATAGCTTTGCCCAGCCGCCGCATGTGCTCGTCGAAGAGATCCTGGTGCGCCCGGTCAAGCAGATCGTTCCCTGAAGGGATGAGGGCTCACTGGCCCTCAGCAAGGCGGGCGACGGCACCGTTGTGGGCATACTGGCAGGACATGGTCTTTTCCCGCTGCGGCTTCTCCCGACACCAAGCCAATTCCTTGGCCGTCTGTTCCGGATGATGCTGGTACCAACCCTGGGTTTTACCGCCATAGGGACCCTGCTTGAAAAACATGGGTGCCAGTGAAAGGGCGACGACCAGCGCAACGATGGCCGCGTAGATCCACTTTTTCATGCCATTCCCTCCACCGATTGGGTGCTCTTGCCCAGGGCTCCAGTATAGTAGGACTCCCGTCGGCAGACCTAGGCATCCCCCGAGTCAAGCCAAAGAAAAAGGCCCGGCGTGCACCGGGCCTCGCGCTCATCTTGGCTGGGGGACGTGGATTCGAACCACGGTTAGCGGAGTCAGAGTCCGCTGTCCTACCGCTAGACGATCCCCCAATGAGGGGCAGAGCATAGCCAGCGGTACCCAGATCTGTCAATCCTGTGTACGAGTCCACCCCTTGGGCACTCCTCCCTCGCCAAAGCAGTGCCACAGGTTTCTGAACCTATGCATCCTGTCGAGGCAGCGCTTGCTGCGGGCCGAGTGGGCGCTCGGCGCGGCGCGTTGTAAAACAGATGTTGTGAAAATGTTGCAAAAGGGTTTGGGCGGTGCTATAACTCTCACCGTTGTACTTTAACAACGGCTCATGAGGAGGAGCTTGTCATGAAGAAGAATCTCGTAGCTTTCGCGGTTGCGGCAGCCGTTCTGGTGCCCGGCGTCGCCCTGGCAGCGGATAGTTCCAACGCCGATACCGGCCCGGTATTGTACGGCTATGCCCAGATCACCGGCAGTAATCAGTTCGGCACCCATGGTCCCGAGGGGCTCATTTTTGGCGCCCACCGTATCCGTTTGGGCGTCAAGGGCGAGGCTGTGCCCGGCGTGACCTACAACTTCCAGTACAAGTGGGATGGTGCCTACCAGACTGGTTTCTTGAATAAGACGCTGGGTGTGGAGGCGGTTCCTGGATCCAGCTCCGGTGTGCAAGAGGCGGAGATCAATTTCGGTTTCATTCCCGCCTTCCAGCTCGAAGTGGGTAAGTTCCGGGTGCCATTGGGCATGGAACGGACCCAGTTCAGTGGCAATAACCTCTGGTTTATCCAGCGCTCCATGAATCAGTCCCTGGGTGCCGATCGTAGCGCCGGTGCTGCTTTCCACAGTCCGGACGTGATGGGTACGGGCATCTACTACAAGCTCGGTATCTTCGATAACCACTCTCTCAACGGCAACAATGCGTTCAACAGTGGGAACACGGCCATTCCTTTTGGTGCGGGACAAAGTGGTGTCGGCATGGCTCCGGTCGGGGGCGTCTTGTCCAATGGCAGCGGCCACTATCTCTTCGCCGGTATGCTGGGCTATAAGCTGAACCCGCTGCTCAATGTCGAGATTTCCGGCGCCCGGGCCGATGCCAAGCAGTTCACTGCCTTGGCGGCCTCCAAGAACATCACGGCCTGGAATGTCGGCGCCCGCGGTGGGCTCATGGGCCTGAAGTACATGGCCGAGTACAGCGCCGACGTCAGCCCCAACGGTATCGAGGGTGCCCGCGAGCAGGATTGGTATGTGGCTTTGGCTGCCAACCTGCACGAGATGACCCTCACCCCCGATTGGCTGGATCTCGAGCCCGCCGTACGTTTTGAGAAGTTCCGTATGGTCAACAACCAGACTGGGGTAGACGCTTCGCTGGCCAACACCACCATTGGCCTGAATTACTACGTCAATCCCAACAATCCGCATGCCGCGGAGGTGCAGTTGAACTACGTCGTGCCGACGCAGACCGCTTACTGGCGTACGAATCGGGCGGCGCCGGTCAACGGCTACATTTACAACACCCTCGCCCTGCAGTTCCAGGCCGGCTTCTGACTTCATTCAGAGAAGCTTGGATGTGATCCTGGGTGCACCAGCACCCTCAACCGCCCCCTTCGGGGGGCGGTTTTCGTTTGTCTAGCCCGATCATTCGGACTGCATCGGTTGGAGTCGTGACTGGTGCTGGGTTATATTGTTTGTCATCTTTTTTGCTGCTCATCGCCGTGGGGAGGCCATGTTCTGCGGTCGTAACCAAGTGGTCCGCGCAAGGATCGACGAGTACAGCCCGTCGCTTCCCCATTTGTGGGGTAGAGTCAGTCCCTAGCCCATGGCGGAAAACCCTCGATTTCAGCCGCTGCGGGATTTTTTGCCGAGCCGCTCCGGTTTGCACCTGGTGGACTTCCAGAATGTGTTTCTCGGTGATACCGAAAAATACTCGGCCCGTGAACCGCTGGATCTGTGTCGGGACGTTCCCGCCGATACCATTCTATTTTCCGCAGATCCCGACGACGATGGCCGTGGTTACCTTTTTACCCGCTGCGAGGATAGCGGCCTTTTCTTCCTGCCGATGCAGGAGCTTTCGGATGCCATAGAAGGCCAGGCTCTGGCCTTCATTGATGGCCACACCCATATTTCTACCTTTTTCGCAGAGATTCTGGGCGGTGGCGGGAGCCTCGTGCATACGACTTTGCCGCACCTGGTGTATTGGCGAAAAAAACGTTTCCGCGCCCGCTTGCCCCTGGACCAGCGTATGGTTCTGGGACGCCGCGATGGCAAGCGCACGCCCACGCGCCTCATCAACTTCAGCACGGGTGGCGTCGGTTTTCTCACGGATATCGGGGATCTCCAGCCCGGCGAACTGGTCCTGATGGTCCTGGACCTGGCTGCCTGCGGCTCCTGGGAGGTTCTCGGTGTCATCGTTCGTACCGAACCCAATCTCGATGCGCAGTACCGTTTCTACGCCGCTGCACGTTTTCAGTTGTTACGCGCGCAGTACGGTGAACTGGAACGCATCTACCGCTGCCTCAGCGGCGCCGAAACGGCGCCTTCCAGGGGGGTAGAGGCACCTGCTGCGTACGCGGAGCAGTTCCCGAGGGTGTCACCAGAACCGTCCATTGCGCCCAACGTGCAGCCACCTGCGGACAATGTCGCAGCAGAGGTCCGCGAACTACCCATCCCAATGGCTAGTACTGACCACGGAACGTCTCCTCCAACGGATTTGGTGCCGCGAAGCCCGACTTTGTCTGCCGACCATGGATCCACAGCGGAAGCCATACAGGAATCGGCTTCGGCCGCTACCCCGGGTCATGCCTTGGACCCGGAAGAGGAACTTCAGAGCGGCGCAATGCCGCTCACGCTCCGTGCGCGCCTGGCAATGCAGGGGGTATACCAGGTCAATTATTCCGCCTCGGTGACGGCTGCAGGGGAACCGGTGGAATCTCTGGAACCGCAGCAACTCTCGGAATTATCCTTGCATTCTGATAGCGCTCTGCCACCATCTGCAGAGCCAGAGCCAGAGCCAGAGCCAGAGCCAGAGCCAGAGCCAGAGCCAGAGCCAGATCCCATACCGCGACAGGCAGTAGCGGAGAGTTCCGTGCTGCCGCTGAAGGACGTGGGTGTACAATGGACGGGGAATGCCGGCCCGGCACCCTCACCAACGCATATCGAACTCCCGGACGATCACGACAGCAGCGAGGAAGGCATGAGCGAAACAGAGCAGAACGGATCACAGCAGAACGTGGCCATGGGATCGGAGGGGATGGATCGATCCCCGGAACAACCGGATTTCTCTCACGTAGGGACGCAAGCCACCCACCAGGGCTCAGCCGCTGCGACGGCCGTGCCCTCGCCGATGATCGCACAGGGCGGCGTGCTCGCGGCGGAGCTTGCCGAGGCGCTCGTCCTCAAGGGCACTCTGCAGTCGCGGGCACTCAGCCGCCGGGCGGCACTCGCCGACTTTGATCAGGCAGCTTCTCTGCTGCACCGGGCAACGGAGTCGTCGGCGACACCCAGCCCATTGTCCATCCAGAACAGCCTGGTGCAGCTGCATCTCGCCACAGCGCGCACCCTGTATGATCTGGGTCGGCTGGATGAGGCCGAGACCCGGCTGAACCAATCCCTGGCGATTCTGGAGGGTCCGAACGGCGCTGCGCTTTCCGATCTTCCGCAATGGCGGAAGCACCGTGCCGAGACCCTGGTTCTACGCGCGCGGTTGCAGAGCGAGTCCCACCCCGAGGCGGCTGCAGAGGATTTTCGGGCCGCCATCTCCATCTACGCCGATCTTGCCGCAGATCTGGGTGACGAATGTGGTCCGGCATTGCGCCTGCGCTGGTCCGAAGCAGAGATCGCACTGGCGCAGCTTTATCTCGATCTGAATCAGACTGCCGCCGCTTTGCAATCGGTGACGGCGGCGCAGACTGCACTGGCACTGGACCGACTGGAACCGGATTCCCGCGCGTTACCCGACTGGCGCATGCAGGAACTTTTGATCGACCTGCGTCGCTGCCAGATCGAACTGCGGCAGGGGATGGCCCGCTCGGCGCTGGATGCCCTGCGGCAGATGGCCGGACGGTTGGAGCAACTCCAAGAGAGCGGTGGGGAGCAGGCACAGGACGTTTGCCTGGTGGAATTGCGGGCCGACTACGCAGTGGCTGTGGCGCAGGCCACCGATCTCCTTGGCCATTCCGGTGAGTCTCAGACCGTTCTCGGTGATGCGCTATCTACTTTGGACGACCTGCAAAGACGGCATGGGGAGGATGTTGGGCCGTGGCTTCGGCGCAGTCTGGCCCGGATATACTATCGCCGGGCCATTGTCGAGTTCGGCCGCAACCAGTTGCAGGCGGCGCAGGAGGCGTGTTCCCGCGGTCTTGCCGCCCTCGAAGATCTCGCGCGCAACGACGCTTTTGCCCGGCTCACGGGCCTGCTTCGTGATCTAGCCGAAAGCCACATTCTGCTGGCAAAGATTCACGCGGCTCGCGGCGCTCACGAGCTGGCCATGGAGTCCTTGAATCGAGCCCTGGTCTTGCAGCAGTGAGGCGGTTTTGTGACCGGACCCGCGCCTTCGGTTAAAGCCGGAGACGGTGCTGGCGGCTGAATGGGTGAGCGGCGTGCTTCAGGGTTTGGCCCAGAAAACCCATAGCGTGCCGTCCGCATGGAAACGGTATAGCCCATCCATGTAGCCCAGAGCGAAAAGGGCAAGGGCGTTGTCGTAGTAGTGTGGCCCAAAACGGTTCTCCGAGGGGTTCCAGGCGGCGTAGATCCGGTCGGACAGGCGCTCTCGTGCCGAGGTGTCGCCAAGCTGGCGCAGGTAGGGCAAGAGGGCGGCGGCGAAGCCCGGCGGGCCATGGCCCGAGGTCTTCCCGTCGAGGGTGTCGACCTGTTCGGGTACGGGGGCGCCTTTTTCCACGAGCATTGCCATTCCCCTGAGGGCGTGGAGTATGGCCAGGTTTACGGCATCCCGCGCGCTCATTCCCGCCCACAGGTAGCAACGGATGGCGTTATAACTTCCCTCAGGGCCCTGGGGGGCGACCGCAAAGCCTCCGTGATTGCGAAGCACGAACCAGTCGGGCGCGAAACCATGCGGGTCGGCAAAGGTAAAAAGACGCGGTAGACCACCGTAGATGGCCGACCATGGTCCCGCCCGATCCCAATGGGCAAGTCCAGCCAGGACAAAGGGGGGAAGATAACTCGGGTTGACGACGAATCCATCGTCCACGCGCCAATAGGGGCCGTCTCCCGGCGTGAGGACGGGCCCCCACCCGTTCAGGTGGACGACTTCGTGCCGCTCTATCTGCCGCAGCAGTCCTTGGGCAATCGTGGCATAATGCGGGTCGTGCCAGAGTGAGGCCGCCGAGAGCAGCGTGTATGCCAGCCACAGATCGGCGTCGCTGGCCGATTCCGAGCTCAGTGGACCCCAATGACCATCCGCGGCGCGTCCCCAGCGCCAGATGGGCAGGTGCCGAGATAAATCTCCGCGAGCCAGGTTGTTCTGGGTCCACTGGAGAATCCGCTGGAACAGTACGCGGTCATTGGCCACCAGGGCAAAGAAGAGACCATAGGCCTGTCCCTCGGAAGTCGTGATGCCGCCGTCCAGAGGATCGATGACACGACCCTGGGTATCCATGAAATGGTTTTGGAATCCGTGCCAGAGATTCGTCCACGTGGGTGGTCCGGCGCGGGCGTCCATGCTGCAGGACAGGAGCAGCAGGCCGATCAGCACGACTCGTCGTATCACCGCCGGCGTGCGCGGGTGATCAAAAGCTCTTGCTGAAAGACAGTCCAGCGTAGCCACTGTTGGCAAGGCCAGATTGGAAACTCACTCCGCCGGCTAGTCCCAGTTGCCAGCCGGAAAAAGGCCCGATTTGCGCAAACAGGCCAACCTGGTGGATCCGATAATTCGGACCACCCTGAATGATCCCCTCCGGGCCGAGTTCGAGGCTTGGGCCAAGGCGCCATTTCCCGCGCCAATCCGTCCAAAAAGACGCTTGGCCGAAGCTGTAGCTGTCTATTCCCGCCACGGACCACCGCCGGCTCAGGCGGAAATCCCACTGCAATTGTGGGGTAAAGGTCCAGACCGCGCCCTGAGGTTTGGGGCGCGCGGCTCCAACCACCGAACTGGGTTGGGCGTTGAAATTGGCGTAGCCCACGGCGCCAGACAGGCTCCAACCCAGGTTTCCGAGGACGCTGGCGTAACCGATACCTAGGTTGCCGCCAGGCGCCTGGGTCGTGACATCCTGGGCAGGGAAGCCCGTGGTGTAGCGATAGCGAAGGTAACTGACAAAACCCGAGACGTACCATCCTTGGCCCAGACGGGCGCCGGGCAGGGGCTGAATGCCGCCGAGGTAACTATAGCTGCTGTAGGCTCCCCACTGCGTGCCGCCCAGCCAGAGGGTGTCGGAACCTGCCTGGGCGAGACCGGGCACAGCCCAGAAAGCAGCGAGGACGAGGGCAAGGCGGGGGGCCGAGCGGGGCGTTGGCATGAAACAGGACTCCTCATCAGCTCCAGTAGGGGTAGGGTGCTGCGTCCCGGGCTTCTGTGCGGTGCCGGGGATACACGCGTCGATATCGCGGATCCTCGACGGCGGCGTGCCAGCCTCCAGAGGCCGCGCGGGTACGGAAAGTCTGTTGGTAGAGTAGGGCCGTCGAGCAGGTAGGTGCCCCACTGCCGCGCACATCCGTTAAAGGTTCAGATACCGGAATCGCTTGGCTCTGCGCGGAAGGCGCAGTGGTGAGCGGGGGTGTCTGTAGGGAGCGTACGTTTTCTGCTGCCAGCGGCTCGGCCTCTGCCATTTCTGCGCGTTGACGCCGCCGCGCGTACTGACGTAACGCAGAGCGTGAGGCCAGGACGAAAAGCAGGCCGAAGAACAGCAGCACGGCAAGACTGATCCAGGGGTGCCGGGAGACCCAAAGGGCAAGACCGCCGCGTACGCCAAAGGTGCGGAATGGGGTCTCGCTCAGACCCAGGGTAAAGATGCGGTCGCTGCCGACGCGCCACCAGGCCAGGTTGCCCTTGAGTTGGGCCCACGGCCCGTACTGAACCAGAGTCTGGGTCGCCTGCTGGAGCTTTTGGGGATCCCTGGCAGTGAGCAGCACGCGGGTCTTGGCTCCCGTCCGCCAAATGCGCAAGAAGGCTAGGTCACCATTATCCTCCGCATCCCAGTGTATGCGAGCGTGCGCTCTTCGGGCGGGCACCGGTTCTTGCAAAAACGCCAACAAGCTGTGCTCGGGATGGGCGCTGGCCACCTCAGGCTCCTCATCAAACAAGGCGTCACGACCACCGGGGATCTGGTCCCAGGCCCCCTTTCCCTGGAGCGTTCCGACGTAAATGTCTGCAGTGGGCAAGGGTTTCGACTGGGCAACGAAGCGTGCCGGCAGCGGGCGCCCCGCCGCCTGGGCGAGCTTGCCCAGCAGGGTCATGGCTGCGGAGACATTGGCGGCACGCAGGCTCGAGCCCTGCACGGTCAGCTGCTGGCCTTGCCCATTGAAGGGATAGGCAGCCTGGGCGAGGGGAGCGAGATCTGGCTGGCGCGCCCGCAGTCCACCCCCCATCCACTGGAAGACGGAATCGCCGTAGACGGTGACCCAGAGATTGCCCAAGAAGAAGGGCCGACAGTCGCCACCATTGCTCTGAGGTACGAGCACGGGTTCCAGGTGGATGGCGTTCCAACCCGGATGCAGGATGGTAGGCGGAAGGGTGACGGTATAATCGCTGTAACGCCCCCCCTGGGGGTTGTTCAACGGGATGGAATCCAGGGCGTTGCCGTTGACCACGACGTTGAGTGCCGATTGCGGCGACATGCCCGCAGCGTAAGCCAAGTGCAGACGCAACTGTGCCTTGCGCTGCCAGCCACCATTCCAGAGGCGCAAATCGAAGGATGCTGGATCGTAGCCCGTACGCGTCTGGGTCGTAAAACCGAGGTCACTAAGGGCGAAGGCATCGTCGGAGAACTCCGCCACCCCCTTCGGCGGTAGTAAGTTCTTGCCGGGCGGAAAGCGGACATCGTGCACACTGGCCTGCGTCAGCGGTGGCCAGAGAACGGCGGGATCGGCGAAGGCGTGAGCGAGCTCCACCAGGGGCTTCCCTTGCCCTACAAGGGCCACACCCACGTGGTGCGGGTGGCCTGGCCAGCGCAGGATACGCAACGCCGGCACGTCGGTGGATACCCGTACCTGCGCCGAGCGCAGCAGCGGCTCCAGCGTGTTCGGGTTACCCACGAACAAGGCCGTTTGCATGGTCGTCGCCGGCTCCTGCAACCAGGCCTGCAGGTGTTCTGCGCTGAAGCTCTGCGCACGCACGTCCACGGGAAGATACTGGTAACGTAGTGCCGCACCTTCCACGGCCAGGACTGTGGCCTCCCAGTACCCAGGATGGTTGTCATCGGTATAGAAGAGCCGAAGGTGACCATTAGCCGTCGTCTGCGCTGGGTCAAAGATCTGGCCGAGATCGGAAAGATTCGGCTGCCATACCGTCGGTGTCAGTTTCAGGGTCAGACTCGAGTCCTTCAATTGGACCTGACTCCAGATCTGTGGTGCGATGGGGTGCTCGCAACGCAAGGTGTAGTGCTGTGCAGCGCGTAACTCGATCGTATTGAATCCTGAATGAAATAACGTCCCATCCAAAGCCAGCTTCTGGAAAATGGGACCTCGGTTACCCGCGAGGGAAAACTGGCCGGCGACCTGTCCGTTGACGAGGACTACCATCCAGGATTGCGCGTTCAGCGCTGCTGAGGGGGTTACGTGGAGCTGCAGGTCGGCTCCCACGACCTTCTGTCCGTATCCCAGAGGCACTGGGATGTCCAGGTGCGTATCGGTGTAGCGCAGTGTCGCCTCTGCGCGCCCCCCGAGAAAGTAGGCGAGGGAATGCCGCACGGTCTGACCAGTTTGCGCAGCATCGGCAACCTCGGCCGCTGGCGCCTTGCCCGCAGTGCTGGGGCTCTCGGCAGCAAGCAGGAAAGATGGCTGGACGGCCAAACCGAGGCCCAGGAGCAGTACCAGTATGTGCAGCAGAGTGCCCCGTCTTCCCCGAAGATTCACGTGAGTTCCTTTGTCTTGCCATGGCGGAGCGTTCTGCCCATCGCGCCGTATGCCAAATCCCAGAGGTTTCGCAGTTGCCACCACAGGTTTTTCGATCCCTCGATCACGGCAAGTACGGCAATGTGTGCCAAAGCTCCCAGAATACTCTTTCCCTGGTGACGGCGGTCCAGGTTTTCCTGCAGTCGAGCGCTGTCGCCAAAGGCGAGATCGACGGCGTAGCGCTCATCTTGAATATTGGCAAACCGGTATGCTAGGCCGAGATGCAGGTGTTGCTTGCGGGGTCCCCACTGCCGATTTTCGATCCGTGCCTGGAGCACCTTGCCGTCGGCAAACCGGAGGGTAACGATGGCAGCTTGGTGAAAAAGGTCCAGGGCCCGCTGGCGCGTTGCTGCGTCTAGCTCCGAAAAGCCAATGTCGACGCCGATACCCAAGCGAGAACCGTCACTGGCACGGGCCCGAAAGGGACGACCTTTCACCCACAGCACCAGTTCCTCGTCGAGCCACGCTCTCGGTTCGCTGCGTCGTTGTGGCTTTTCATAGAGGACACCAAGAGCCGCAAGGAGAAAGAGGAGGTCCAGCGTCGCCCAGATCATGACAAAGGCAATCGCGCCGTGCATGGAGGGACTGGCTTGCCAGCGCCAAACCCCGGCCGCGAGGCTCGCCGTCGTGATCGCAAGCAAAAGATAAAAGGGCCGGGATAAGGAAGAAATGAAATGGCTGTCCAGACGTTCACCCTTGGGCGTGACCTGGAAGGAGGGCGAGCGCGGGCGCCTCAAGACCCGGAAGATCCCCTGGGTGACATAGATACTTTGGATGGTCTCGTACACCTGCGAGATGAAAGGCCAACGCACCTCGCGATAGTAGAATTGGGTGCTCACCAGGGAGGCCAGATAGTAGGGACCAGCGTAGGCCAGCAGTTGGCCGGCGGTGGTATCGCAGAGGTCGAGTCCGAAAATGAGATAGGCCGGTGGCGCGAAAAAGAGCAGGAGCCGGGCTACGGCAAAACCCCAGTAGGTCGCAAAATTCGTATACAGGAGCCGCTGCACGAAGTGCAGATTCTTCTGTAGCCACGGATTTTTCAGGAGAAATATCTGCAGCATGCCCTGACCCCAGCGTACCCGCTGGACGATGAGACCGGAATAGGTCTCGGGCTGCAGCCCAGAGACCATGGGACGGTTGAGGTAGGCCGTGCGATAGCCAAGACCAATGGCATCGAGGGTGGTTTCGGCATCCTCCGTAATGGTCTGGCCAGCAATGCCGCCGACCCGGTCCAGAGCTTCTCGCCGCAGCACGGCAGCGGAACCACAGAAGAAGGAAGTCCCCCAGAAGTCTAGGCCAGGCTGCATGACGGTATAGAACAGCTCGTTTTCGGCGGGGGTCTCCCGAAAGATCTTGAGGTTTCGCTCGACGGGGTCTGGCGTGACAAAGTTGTGGGGTGTCTGGAGCAGAAAAAGTTTGGGATCGTTCCGGAAGAAAGGTACCGTATTCACCAGGAAGTCGCGTGTGGGAATGTGATCGCAGTCGAGCACCAGAACCAGGGTGCCGCTGGTTTTGGTCAGGGCATGGTTGAGGTTCCCCGCCTTGGCGTGCTCGTTGCGGGCGCGGGTGAGGTAGCGGGCGCCCAGTTCCGCCGCCATGTCCTGGAGTTCGCGGGCGCGGCGGTGCGCCGCGGCGGCTTTGACGGGATCCTTGTCCTTGCATTTCTGTTCCGTACCACCGTCGTCCAGGATCCAGACGGTAAAGCGATCTTTGGGGTAGAGCATCTGCGTTGCCGCCAAGATGGTGGGCCGCAGAACCGAAGGATCCTCGTTGTAGGTGGGTACGAAGACGTCCACCGTCGGCAGGGCGGGGTCTGCCAGATCGCAGGGCAAGGGCGTCCGCTGCAAGGGTTGCGCGTTGATGAAATGGCCAAAGACAAAGGTAACGAAGCCGTAGATTTCCACGGCAAACAGAAGCAGTCCAGCGAGGCTGGAAGCTAGACCGTAGCCAAAAGGAAGCGTCTCGGTGGCACGCCAGTAGAAATAACGCAGGGCCAGGGCAAGACTGGTGAACACCAGGAAAAGGCGCAGCCAGGGAAGCAGTACCGAATCCTTGGGCAGGCGAAGCCGCCAGAAGTAGCTGAGAGACAGGGCTCCCAGCAGGGCAAAAGCGATGGTGGTCTGACCCTCCTCCGAAAGAGGAAGGCTGACGAAGATGGCAAGAGGAAGCAGGCTCAGCAGCCACCAGAAGCCGGAAGGCCAAGCACTTGCCAAGGTCTGCTGGGCGGACCCCAAATCCCTACCCACCGGCGTCAAGACGACATCGGCTTGCCAAGGTGGGAATCCGTTGCACCTCGTCCCAACGGATACCGGCACTGCGCCAACCCCATGTCTGCCCGTATCTCAACCATCGCTCCCGTCGGTTATCGCTGATGATGTAATTGGCGGTCCTACCCGCCGGTACGAGGACCCTGTGCCAGCCGCGCAGAGCACTGGGTGCATCGAGTCAATGGTGCCCCGAACAGGAATCGAACCTGTGACCTACCGCTTAGGAGGCGGTTGCTCTATCCACTGAGCTACCGAGGCCTGGGGCAAAGTCTATCCGAATTTTCATGGCCATAGAAAGGGTTTGGGAAGGTTTACGCCGTCAGTACGGCGAACACCGCGTAAAGTAGGCCAAAGATCAGAAATTGCCGAGGGCGCAAGGCCTGTCCACGGCCGATGAGCCAGGCAAGATATAGCGCTGCCATGAGGGTCACGGTGACGCTGACGATGACCTGGCTCGAAGGACGCCAGTCCGTCAGGGCTATGCCCAAAGCCGGTAGGAGCGATCCCTGAAAGACCATGGCGCCGGTGATGTTGCCAAAAGCCAGCGTGTCCTTGCCGCGCCGTATCCAGAGGATACTGTTGATTTTCTCCGGGAGCTCCGTGGCCAGCGGGACGATGAGCATGGATAGGACCAGGGCAGAGATCCCGAGCCAGTGGGATAGATGCTCGACGCCGCGTACGAAGAGTTCCGCACCGAAAACGATAGCCGCCAGACCCACGGCGAGTTGGAGAAGGATGCTGGGCAGTCGTTCTCCCAGCCTGAGGCGCTGCAGGTAAAGGGGCGCGCCGGCTTCGGTGTCGTGGCCGCAAGCGACGAGGGCAGCGGAGGCACGGACGGTCTGGAGGACGTAGAGGAAGTAACAGAGAACGAGCGCCAGGGCGACGCCAAGGCGCAGCAGGCTCCAGTGGGCCGGCAGGAACAGCGTTCCGACACCCAGGCCGAAGCAGAGGATGAACCACGAACTGTCCCGCCGGAGACCGCTTTTTTCGGGCTGCAATGTGCCGCTCCAGCCTCGCTTACCGGCAGCGAACAGGGCCATGAGAAAGAGTGCGAGGGTGGACAGCATCAGCGGCGCGCCGAGAATCGCCCCGACGCCCACATCGGACCCCAGGGCGACGTTACCGCTGGCCGCACCAGCGAGGATGGCAACGACGGGGACCATGGTCTCGGGCAAGGCCGTGCCCACGGCGGCGAAGACGGAGCCCGTGACCCCCTCCGATATGCCCATGCGTTCGCCGAGATGCTCCAGGGCGTTGGTAAAAAGTTCTGCCCCCACGAGGATGACCAGCAGCGCTGCCAGCAATAATACAAAGTCCAAGGAACGCTCCCAAAGCCGTATGTGGTAAGGATGCTTATGGACGCATCATTGCCGATCCAAGGAAGCAAGGCAATATGCAACGTGGGTGTCGCGATCGTTCCCTTGCGGCGCGCATCGCGGCGTCTGCCATTTTACGCTATGCTGCACGGAGTGATGGCAAGGCAGGACTGGGCATGCTGGAGCTCTGTAGCTTCTTCGATCGCAAGATTTTCTACCTCGAGGGAGGTAGCGAGACGCCTGCCGTCTTCTACATTGCAGACCGCGATGCCGGTGGCGTTCTCATCAATGCCCCGCGCCACGATCCGAATTTGCTGGCGCGGTTGGAGCAGTTGGCGCCCTTAAAGGTGCTCTTTTTGCCGAGTCGCTTTGGTGCGCAGGATGTGGACGCCTGGCGAGCTGCGGGAGCGCGCCTGGTGGCCCAGCCGGCGGAGGCGCGTAGCCTCGGCATCGAGTTGGACGTGCCCCTCGACAGCAAGCTGCGCCTGACGCGCACCATCGACTTCCTGCCCATGGCCGGGCGCACCGCCGGGAGTTGCGCTCTGCGCCTGCGCAACAAGCCCGGAGTCGTCTTCTTTGGACCAATCCTCGAAAATGACGAGCCCGATGCCTGGCCCACGCTCGTGCCGCACGACGACGATCAGTCCTGGGAAAATCGCCTGTTTGGCAGTCTCGGACTGCAGGATATCGCCTTTGAGTACGCCTTCACCGACCGTTTCCAGCCCCATCGCAGCCCCTTCGGTCCCGGTGCCGATCGGGCCATTGGCGCACGACTGGCACAGCTGCTGGAAGACTAGTTGCGCGGCCGCGCTGCATTTTTGGGCGTAGATCGCGTATAGTGCGGACCGGATTCCTCCCTAGGGACAGGTGTTTTTCATGGGTACCGAGACTGCGCTGAGTTTTTCCGATTTTGCTCTGGCCGAGCCCCTGCAGCGGGCAGTGCGAGAGATTGGCTACGAGCAACCCTCTCCCATCCAGGCGCAGAGCATTCCGCCGCTCCTGGCTGGGCGCGATGTCATCGGCCTTGCCCAGACCGGCACCGGCAAGACTGCCGCCTTTGCGCTGCCGCTCCTCAGCCGGGTGGATCTGTCCCTGCGCTTCCCTCAGATTCTGGTGCTGGCCCCCACGCGCGAGCTGGCCATCCAGGTTGCCGAGGCCATGCAGAGCTACGCTAAGTTTCTGCCGGGTTTTCACGTCCTGCCCATCTACGGCGGTCAGTCCATGGGTCTGCAGCTCAAGCAGCTGCAGCGCGGAGTGCAGGTGGTCGTGGGCACACCCGGGCGTATTCAGGACCATCTGCGCCGTGAGACCTTGAAGCTCGATCGCCTGCAGGCGGTGGTTCTCGATGAGGCCGACGAAATGTTGCGCATGGGCTTCATCGACGCCGTGGAGGAGATCCTCAAACACACGCCGACGCAGCGCCAGGTGGCCCTTTTTTCGGCCACCATGCCCGAGGCCATCCGCCGCATCGCCCGTACCTACCTGCGCGACCCTCTGGAAATCCGCATCAAGAGTACCACCAGCACCGTGGCAGCCATTCGCCAGCGCTACTGGCTGGTGAGCGGTACCCACAAGCTCGATGCCCTTACCCGTATTCTCGAGGTGGAGGACAGCAACGCCTGGATCATTTTTGTGCGGACCAAAACCGCCACGGTAGAGCTGGCGGAACGCCTCGAGGCGCGCGGTTATGCCTGCGGTGCCCTCAATGGCGACATGACCCAGGCCATGCGCGAGCAGACCATCGAGCGGGTCAAATCCGGTAGCCTCGATATCGTCGTCGCCACCGATGTGGCCGCCCGCGGACTGGATGTGGAGCGGATCACCCACGTCATCAACTACGATATTCCCAACGATACGGAAGCCTACGTCCACCGCATCGGACGCACGGGGCGTGCCGGGCGCAAGGGTGAAGCCATTCTCTTCGTGGCGCCGCGCGAGCGTTACCTCTTGAAGGCCATCGAAAGGGCCACGGGCCAGCCCATCGAGCCCATGCATCTGCCGAGTCTGGAGGACGTGGCGGATCGGCGCACGAGCCAGTTCAAGGAACAACTGACCACCGTCCTGGAAACGGAAGACCTGGATCGCTTCGCGTCCTTGGTGGCGGAATACCAGAGCGAGCAGGAGGTATCCTTGGAGCGCATTGCCGCCGCCCTCGCTTTTCTGGCCCAGCGCGACAGGCCGCTGGTGCCCGATGCGCCGCCCGCCGTACCGAGTCTCGACAAGGCCCCTGGCCCGCGTGGTGCGCGTCGCCTGGAAGAGCGCAAGGAAAGGGCACCCAGAGAGCGGGCTGCGGCGGGAGAAAACCGTCCAGACGATACGCCCATGATCCTCTATCGCCTTGCCGTGGGGGAGAGCCATGGGGCGCAGGTCAAGAACATCGTCGGCGCCATTGCCAATGAATCGGGACTGCCCAGTCGCCTGATCCGCAAGGTCCAGGTACACGACGATTACAGCACGGTTGAGCTACCGGCGGACTTGGATCGCGGTATTCTGGAGCACTTGCAGAAGGTCTGGGTGGCGGGACGTCCTCTGCAGATTGCCGTCGTCGGTACGGCGGAGCGGGCACGGACCTCGTCGACCAGGCGCAGCGTTAGCCCAAAGGCCGATGCAAGACCCGTGTTGTCGGTGCGCAAGAGCACCCCTGAAGATGGCAGGACGGACGGCAGGGAGGTCAAAAAACCTTCGCGGCGCAAGCAGGAGCGGGACAAGCGCTGAGACCTGGCAAGGGCGACTGTGATGGCAGGCGGGGAGCGTCGTGTGGCGGGCTACGGACAAATAAAAACCGGCCAGCCAAAGCACAACCGGTAAAGCAACTGCAGTTCCAACAGTGTTCCCCTGAGGGGGAGGGCGGCAAGCGCCGCCCTGCACGGATTCTTAGGCCCGGCGTACCTTTTCAGCCTGCAGACCCTTGGGGCCGCGGGTCACTTCAAAACTCACCCGCTCACCCTCGGCGAGGGTCTTGAACCCAGTGCCTTCGATGGCGGAGTGATGCACGAAGACATCTTCCTTGCCATCTTCCGGCGTGATGAACCCAAACCCCTTGCTGTCATTGAACCACTTCACTGTACCAACCGCCATGTTACACCCCAGATAATCAAAGATGGCCGAACTGGCCATGGACAAGCATGGCACAGCGAGCCCGGCGAAGCAAGGAAATGTCTGCATTCACCACGCTCCGGCGCAGCGATCCTAGACACCCGCCGCCATCTGCAGTCGTGCGATGCTGCGGTCCACATCGCGCGTGTACCGTCTTCACGCTAGCCACTATTTCAGCGGGATTGGCGCGCGCAACTCGGGGTTTTGCGGCTCGGTAGCGGTTTGGTATGTCGCGCCATCGGGACGTAAGGGCCGAACCACTATGTGCTGCCTGTGCTGCCTGTGCTATCCTCGCGCGAGGATCATAAAGGAGAAATTGCACATGCTTACGTCTCGCAAGCAGCAACTGGGAGTGTTGCTGATATCTTCGTCGCTGATGATCTGGACTCAGGCCTACGCCGATGACGGCACAACCCTCAAGGCGCCGCCGGAGTCGGCCAGCAAGAAGGCCATCCTGCAACAGAATACGGATTTTTTCTATAACAAGATTACCCTGCAATCCAGTGCGTCTTACGCCTATTCCGATTCCAATACCATCAACCTCAACGGCTTCCTGGCCCTGGGAGCGATCTTTCTCGGTAATATCAACGTTTCCAAAGTCAAATCGAGTATCTATACCTTTACGGAATCTGCTTATTATCCCATCAACAATCGCCTGCAGTTGGTGCTGAACGTTCCCATCGTCTACCGCCAGAGTACCTACGAGATCGGCGGTGTGAACTTTGCCTCGAATACTCAGAGCGAGGCGACGGTCACCTCGGGTGGTCCCCGCCTGGGCGACGTCAGTTTTGGTGGATATTACCAACTCCTCAACGAGAGCAAGCACTGGCCGAGCCTCACCGCGAGCCTGTTGGTCACCGCTCCGAGTGGTGTCAGCCCGTACGGTATCAAGGTCTATCAGCCGGATCCGAACAACACCAATCTGCAGGTACCCACCAAACTACCCACGGGTAATGGCGTCTGGACCATCACTCCGGGGCTCTCTTTCGTCTCCACCTCGGACCCGGCCATTTTCTTTGGCAGTATCAACTACTATTACAACCTGCAGAAAACCTTTTCCGATATCAGCACACAGCAGGGTGTGGTGCAACCGGGCCAGGTGCGTCTGGGTAACGCCTTTCAGTACAGCCTGGGTGTGGCCTACGCCCTCAACGACCGTCTGAGTATCAGCACTTCTTTTGCGGATCGTATCCAGGACCAAACCGAAGTGCGTGCGCTGGGAGGAGCTTTCACCCCCATCGTCGGCAGCGGTGCCGATGTGGCCGTCGCTAATTTTGGTCTCACCTACGCCTTTACCCAGAATACTTCCTTGATCATGAACCTGGGCATTGGACTAACCAGCAGTGCTCCCAATTTTCAGTTGACGGCGACCATCCCCTATAACCTGTGACCCGCCTCGCGCAACGGTGGTGCTCCGAGCGTATGGCGGGGCACCGCCGTCGCACGCATTCCATCCTGTCGGGGAGCGGGCCTAGAAGGGGATGGACAGATTGGCCTCGATGTAGCTTCGGTGATATCCCGGGCCGCCGCCGTAGGCGTTGGCGATCTGGCTGTAGCCACCCGTCAGACTCACGGCGCAGTACGGTGCGACCAGGCCACTCAGGGTGCCGAAGAAATCGCGGACGCCGGAGGTGGTACCGTCTATGGTTTGGGAGCCGAAGCCAGAGTAGAAGCGCAGTGTCCAGTAGGGCGAAAATTTCTGCACGTAAACCAGATAGCCGATGGCCTCGCGGTAGTTACGCGGATTGAAATAGCCGTCGTACGGGACCACGCCGCTATGGTACTGACGATAGTAGCCCTGGATACCCAGACTCACCGGCCAGCGCCCGAGGCTCAGGAACTCGGGCGTCGCTTTGATGACGACGCCGTCGCGCTGATTGCCATCGGAGAAGGCCTGATGAAAATAATCGGCCCCGACGGTACCGACATTCCGTAGCCGATAAAATCCGCCTGCATCTACGGTGTTCACCAGGATATGGTTCTGAACCGCCGTAAAGGTGCGTATGGGCTGACGATCCACCCCAAGATTCAGGCCCCAGCTGTCCGCCGGCGTGTAATAGAGTTGGGAGTCCACCGTCCCATAGGTCCAGTGTCCCGATGTGCCGATACCGGCGTTGACGCTGTATTGCCAATTGCGATTCAGCGTGCTGCTCCAGCCGCCGCGGATCGCGCTCAGGCCGACTTGTCCCGCCGTATCCGTGATCTGCGTCTGCTGATAGCCCAGTTGCCAGAAGGTTGGATTCAACTGGGGATCGCTCAACAGCTTGCCGGGCCAGAGGACGTCCGCAGAGTAGATCTGATTGATGTTGTGGTCGATATCGCTGCTGTAGTGAATACCCACGTTTACCTTGGGGGCAAGGCCATACTGCACATAGCTGTGGGCGTAGCGATAGAGTGCCTTGAGCCAGTCGGGGCCGGGATACGCGCCATCCGGCGCCGCGTCTTTGAGATCCTCTGCGCCCAGCACATTCCAGCCCAAAAGGTTGGCGGCAATGGCAGCCTGCAGCGCGGCTTCGTGACTGATATTGCGGTAGGGTGCGACGGTATCGTAGGCCTCGCGCGGTCGTCCCACACCAATAAGGGCACGGGCAAGTCCGACGGCCATGGTTTTCCGGTCGGCCTCCGAGTGCGCGATGGCCAATCCTTTGCGATAGCTGTACTCGGCCTGATGTTCGTTACCCAGCCACAGCGCCGCGTAGCCCTTGCCGGCGAGGGCGGCGACCCGATCGGAATCGTAGCGCGTGGGGTCGACAGCGATCTCATCCAGGGCGCGCTGGAAAGCCTTGAGGGCTTCTTGCGGGTGATTGGCATCGAGGGCAGTGCGACCCGCACGGATGGAATGGGCGGGATCCGCTGCTGCCACGGCAGTGGTCGCCATCAACAGAGCCCCCAAAAGCAATTCACGTGGGAGCCGGGTGTTCATTTGGTCCCCCAGGTCTTACCCAGACGCAGCACCTCCGAGGCGTAGCCGGCGATGGAGGCCGGACTCATCAGCAGCTGCGATAAAAATACATAAAGAAACATGCCGCGAAGGTTCTTGCGTACCTTCAGGCCACGCTCCTTGAACATGCGCCTTTGGACGATGAAGATGACGAGATTATTGAGACCAGCTAGAGGAATGAGCAAAAGCGTAATGGGCCCGGCGATGAGAAAGAAACCAAAGAGTGCGGCGATGACCCCGGGTACGAAGAACAACAGATAGCTCACGTCCAAAAAGGGGAAGAGCAGATTGACCAGAACGAATTGTAGGGTGATGCGGGGCGTCAGGAGGATTTCTGGGTGCGCGCGTAGCGCCTCGAACATTCCCCGCGCCCAGCGACGCCGCTGGCGAAAGAGTTGGCGATAGGTTTCGGGGACATTGGTGAAGACGACCGCATTTTCGGCATAGCCGATCCGGTACCCCTTGCTCAGCATACCCCAGGACAGGACGATATCCTCGCCCACCACCGGCGCCCAGCCACCCAGCTCAAGAAGGACCGATTTCTCGTAGAGGGAAAATGCGCCCTGAGCCACCAAAGTGCCCTGATATAGACTCTGGATGCGTTTGACGATGGCAATACCGTGGAAGTAGTCCCACTCCTGCAGCCGCGTGATCCAGGTTTTGCGGGAGTTGCGCACGGCGATGGCGCCGGCGACGGCGGCGGTGTTGGAGGGATCGCAGAGGTAACGTCCCACCAGATAGCGCAGGGCGTCCTTATACAGAAAGGTGTCCGCATCCACGGTGATCACGAGATCGTGGCGGGCGTGGTCAACCTGGCCCACGCTCTGGGCCTCGAAGTCGTGGCCGAGGGGGTCGAGACACCCGAGCAGCTCGAGGTGTTGGGTCACCTCGGGTGCGACATCGCCCAGGGCTATCTGTTCTCGCGCCCGGTGCCGCCGGCAGAGCTGCGGTGGGCGATCCCCGGCGCCTGAGCACCGGCGAACCCGGGGCGTGCGATCAACCGAGCTGTTGACGCACGGACCGCAAGTTGTCGCGCCGCCGGTTGAGGGCGGCT
>OGCG01000283.1_pt1 | contig 33726 bp, 30 predicted proteins | sample 1570061 | NCBI WGS metagenome assembly OGCG01 (sample SAMN06268698, study PRJEB24515) | hot springs metagenome | isolation source: Joseph's Coat, Yellowstone National Park, Washington, USA | place: USA:Joseph's Coat, Yellowstone National Park, Washington, USA
TGGTCTGTTAGCTCACCAAACTCATCGTTTGATTGCTTAGGTAGTACAATAGTTAAATCGCCTCCGCCTTTGGCAAGTGTAGAGACGGTAGAGTTAATGTGCTTTAGTGGGATGAAAATCCTTCTATAAAGTATTGCCCAGACTATAGATACAATAATTATTGTCAGCATCATACTTACCACAACAACTATCACAGTAACAATTATTAATTTTTGCATGGTGCTTTTTTCATTGCCGTAGATGTAATTTTCTTGATTGATAATTTTTTGTAGAAGCAAATATGCATCCCTCCATGCAATAATTTTTTCCTGCATTAAGGCACTTATATTATCTTCTCCTAAATTGTTTGATGCTGCATCTATCATTTCATTTTCTAGTTTAGTATCAATTTTTAAGTAGCTTTGAAGCCTTAATAATTCTTTTTTTTGGCTTTCATTTGCTATACTTAGCGCTTCTTTGATGGCTTTATCCATATTATCTTGCGCTTGATTAAAATTTTTCCTTGCCCTTTCGTTTTGGGGGTAAATTAAGATGCTGTTTAATGAAACATTCTTTTGCAAGCCAGAAACTAAAATCTCGTTTAAATTACAAACAATTTTTTGCGAAATATCCGTTTCTTTAATAGAATTGCTTATATTGTAACCTAAATAAGAAACAATAACCAAAAGCACTATAGCACTTAAAAGGTAGAAGCCATTTGAAAATGTCAAAAGTCTTTTTACACTCATTTTAGCCTCCTAAATATTCTCCACAGCTAAGCCTATCCTTATACCACCCCAATGTTTGCCTTCAATAAACACAGGCACACCTACATCAGCCATTACCTCTCCTGTATCTCTTGGGTATACCTGAATAATTAGACTATCCGTATTTCTTGCAACAGCTAAACCTACTGGGTCGTTAAATATTCTCATAGAACGGTTCCCTACAAGGTCTTTTTCATAGTTTCCAGTTAGGGGTTTATCGTAAATTGAATTGTGTATTAAATAGCCATTATTATCCGTTAGCAAAAAAAACCTAAAATTTGGGTCCATATTTAAATATTTATCTTCTAAAGGTTGAATATATTGTTTAAAAAAATCCGTGAATCTAGTGCGGTATTTTTGGGGGTTTGTGTTAGGGATTGGTACATAGTTTCTATCCCAGATATCAGATGATGAAATTAAACCTTTTTTTATTGAATCTTCAATAAACTCTTTCATTTCTTTTGCGCCTTGATTTGCTAAATCAACAACTTTCTCAAGATAATTCCCCACTTTGACTTTTTTTAGGATATTTGCGGCTTGTGATGACATTTTGCTTAAATCTAAACTCTTAACACTAATAGCATCTAAACTAGTTGATATTTCTTTTACAGAGTTTGCTAAATAGCCTACTGTTTGGGCTACTTCTTCAACTGAGCTTGACTGTTCTTCTATAGAAGCTGTAATTGTGTTAATCATATTGTTTGCTTGGTTAATTTTTCCTGCCAAAGTCTCAAATGATTGGAGCATCTCTTTTACAGATTGTATATTAAGCTCAACTGCCTCGTGTATCACTTTGTTTCCTTCTGCCAAGCTATTAAAATCATCGGCCACCAAATTAATAGTTTTTTCTATCTCTTTTGATTGCTTTTGTGTTTGCTCTGCAAGTTTTCTGATTTCATCTGCTACTACTGCAAAGCCTCTGCCGTGCTCACCTGCACGGGCTGCCTCAATTGCAGCGTTTAGTGCAAGGAGGTTTATCTGGTCTGTTATATCGTTTATTATCTTTAAGATATCACCTACTTTCTTTGAAGCCTCCCCTAGGTCATTTACATCAAGGCTTGCTTTTGATATAGACTCAGACAGTTCTAATATAGATTCTACATTGAGCTGTATTTCTTTTACCATCTTATCTGTAATCTCTTTTGCTTCATCTGATGATACCCTTATGTCTTCTGTAGAGCGGGCTATGCCAGATAGAGCGTTTGCTGTATCTTCTGTAGCATGTGATATTTCTTTGGTATTTGATGCAACCTGCTCGCTGGATGCAGAAATCTGCGCTGCAGATGATGCAAGTGAGTTTGTAGAAGACTGAACCTCTTTTGCTTTTGATGCTACCTCTTGCACTATGGCCTTTAGTGTAGAGATAAACTTGTTTAAGTGGTCTGTTAGCTCACCAAACTCATCGTTTGATTGCTTAGGTAGTACAATAGTTAAATCGCCTCCGCCTTTGGCAAGGGTAGAGACAAGGGAGTTTATTCTGTTTAAGGGTGCTACAAGTTTTTTTGCAAGCCACATACCAATTAGCGCAACTACAATAATAATAAACAACACAATGATAGCCGAAACAATTGAAGAAGAAATCATGTGATTGATGATTAAGTTTCTTTGTTCTTGCAAATCTTTATTTAAACCAGAAAGATAAAAACCCGTGCCTGTTATAAAATCAAAATCTTTGTCATATTTAACATATGTAATTTTTTCATCAATCTTATTGGTAGCAGGATTTTTAAACATATACGATACATATCCTGAGCCATTTTTTAAGGCAGTAGATATCATTTCTTTAAAAATGTATTTACCATTGGAATCTTTAAAATCTAAAACATTTTTACCTTCAAGAGATGGATCAGCCCTATCAACAAGTAGTGTGCCGTTTTTGTCTACAACAAATATATAATTATTATGGCCATACTTTACTCTTCTAATCCAGTCTAGAGCAATGGTTTTAGCTTCATCAAAACTTAACTCGCCATTTTTATACCTTTCGTAAGGACGCTGAACCATAGAAGACACAGAATCTATTATAGAAACAAGATTTTTTTTGTTATAAGTAATAATTAAGTCTTTTGTTGAGTTGATTTCACTTTTTTCTAAGTTTAAATTCCAATAAATCGCATAGATGCCAAATAAACCAACAAAAATCAAAACACTCAACACACCGTACAAAACCATTTTTGTTTTGAAACTCATACATCCTCCACTTATTATGTTAATCAAAATACAAATATTCAGATTTATTATCTTTTATAATAATAACATTTGGTTCAAACAGTACAAAATCCTGATGGAACGGCACGCTTACTTTGCCGCCAAAAGAAGAGTTATCTCCTAAAGCCATATGGATTGTTTTGTAAATTTTTTCGGCTTCAAGTATATTAAGCGGGTCTTTTGCTTTTTTATTTGTCCCAATACCAAGCTCAGCAATATTGGCTGCTTGGGGGTATTTTTTAATTATGCCTTCAAGTGTATTTGTGTAATTATCGCTACCTATAATCTCTCTTACATAGCCATCTTTAACAACAAAACACAAATTGTTATTAAACTTAAATGTTGGGCCAAACTCGGCAACAAAATAACCATTTGTTGCGCCTTCGTTTGGTGCAATAAATACCTCTCCAGCTGGCAAATTGCCAAAACTGCCCGGCTTATCCAAAAGGCCATAGTCAGCTAAAAACTCTCTGCCTTCGGTGTTGAATTCTATTTGCGTACCATTTTTGGCGCTGACTTTGATAACTTTAGCACCTTTTAAAATCTCATACACCCTAAGTGTATTGTCTTTTAATTCTTCTATGTCTACGCTTAAGGGGCCAAATAACATATTTTCGTCAAACAAAGGCATGCTAGCAAACCTTGAGCCACAGGTATTTGTTAAAAGTTTTCTAAAAAAAGTATGACTTGTTGAGTAATTTGGCAATGCAATTATAACATCAACAGATTCATTTTTTTGTTTAACTATGCTTTCTATTAAAATTTTTTCTTCATCGCTTAGGGTTTTTGATAGAATTTTTTCTTTTAAGTACTCAAACTCTTTTGTGCAAGATTTACCAAAAGCAATCTCCCATAACTCAAAAGGAGGCTCACTTGCGGGAGAACCCAATGAAGGATACTCAAAATAAAATGCTTTTGCTATCGAATTTGCCTCTTCAAAAAAAGCCTTAGCAATTAATGGAAGTTTGCTACGACGCAATTTTTGGTTTTCAACAACATCTTCATTTAATAGATCGGTAAATACTAGGCATCTCTCGTTGGGCTTTAGGCCCATATTGTTTTTTAAGATTTTTCTAATTATCTGATTGGCTTGGCTGTTCATATGTACTTACACTAATTAAATCATACAGTGTGCATTTTTGCAATATTGCTGTAGCAATAACCGCAAAGCCAGGCACAATTAACGCTTTCTTTTTAAACAAACCACAAAGGATTAGACCACCACCCACTACATACCTAATTTTTTGGTCAAGCCCACCAACATTTTTTTTCATTTAAAACCTCCACTAAGTTTTAACTAAATATAAAGCTTTTTTTATATAATGCAATAGGGCAAATATTGAAAACAAAAAAGTTATATACACAAGGGCATTGAACAAAGTTTTTTCATTTTGCAATATATAGAGCTTATTCAATAAAACATACAAAAGCAGTATAATTTGGAAAAATGTGGCAAATTTACCCACATAAGAGCTTTTAATAACATTCTCTTTGTTGTATGTTAAAATTACAAGACTGCCGACAATTAGTATTGTATCCTTAAAAAAAACAGTTATCCATAAAAATTGGGGTATGGCACCTTTTATTGTAAACAGCAAAAATGCATAATTAATCAAAATTTTATCTGCCAAAGGGTCAAGAAGCTTACCTATCAGTGTAGTCTGGTTTAGTTTTCTTGCTAAAAAACCATCTAAAAAGTCCGTTATTGATGCTATAAACAACACAAAAAAAGCTTGTTTGTAAAATTCATTTAAAAGCAAATAAATTATAGGCGCAATAAGTATAATCCTGAAAAATGATAGACTATTTGGCCAATTTATAATTTTTTCATTGCAAAACTTATCTGCCATCTTGTGCATTTGTATTGATTATCTTGAGTATTCTATTAAATCTTATTTTCCAATCATGAATCGAAAAATAAATAATAAAAGGCTCACCTGTTATATCGTAGCGCGGCACAAAACCCCAAAATCTTGAGTCATACGAGTTGTCTCTATTGTCACCCATCATAAAGTACTCATGCGGTGGCACTTTAACAGGACCCCAATTGTCCCTTGAGCCATAAGGTGTTGTTATGCCTGGTATTTGTGCGTTTCTTGGATAAATAGTTGAACTTGAAAAATAAGCGTAAGGCTCATAAACTTTTTTGCCATTTATATAAACCTGCCTATTTATTATCTGCACTGTATCGCCTGGTACGCCCATACATCGCTTGATAAAATGCACGCTGGGGTCTGGTGGATACCTAAAAACTACAATATCGCCTACTTTAGGGTCTTTGCCTTTCCATAAAAAATCATGCGTAAATGGTATTTTAATACCATAGGATATTTTATTTACAAGTATATAATCACCGGGTAAAAGTGTAGGCTCCATTGAACCAGATGGAATCTTAAATGCTTCAATAAAAAATGTTCTGATAAAAAGTGCAATAATTAATGCAATAAGTATCGATTTTGTCCAATCCCAAAATTTTTTTGACATAAACAACTCCTTTTTTACTTTTTTGATGGCTCTAAAAGCTTCATAAAAGCTTCTTTTGATATGGCAACTTTTCCCAGTTGTTTAAGCTTTTTCTTACCTTCTTTTTGCTTTTCTAAGAGCTTTCTTTTGCGTGTTATATCACCACCGTAACATTTTGCAAGCACATCTTTTCTTAGCGCCTTTATTTCTTCCTTTGCTATAATTTTGCCAGAAACTTTTGCCTGCAGTTTTATTTCAAATAACTGTCTTGGTACAAACTCTTTTAGCTTTGCAAGCACATCACGAGCATAATAATAAGCTTTGTCCTTGTGAATAATCTGTGAAAAACTATCAATTGGATCATTATTTATCATTATTATCATTTTAACCAAGTCTGATTGCTTGTAGCCTTCAAACTCGTAATTAAATGAAGCGTAACCCTTCGTAATAGATTTTAAAGTATTGTAAAAATTTGTAATAATCTCAGATAATGGTACACTGTATGTAATTAAACACCTATTTGAAGATAAGTAACTTAAGTTCTTTTGATACCCTCTTTTTTCCTGCAATAAGCTCAATACGCTGCCGATATATTCAGCAGGCGTTAAACAATCAATACTTACATAAGGCTCCAAAATAGCTTTTATAAATTGTGGCTCCGGCAAGTCTTTTGGGTTTGATATCTCTAGTATACTACCATCGGTTTTTTCTACTTTGTACAAAACAGATGGTGTAGTAACAACTATATCTAAACCAAACTCCTCTTCTAGTCGCTCTTTGGTTATATTCATATGCAGCATACCTAAAAAACCACACCTAAAACCAAAACCTAAAGCATCACTTTTTTCTGGCTCATACTCTAAACTTGAATCATTAAGCTTAAGTTTTTCAAGCCCTTCTTTAAGATCATCATATTTTTCGGTATCTGTAGGGTATATACCTGCATATACAAAAGGCTTTATTTTTTTAAAACCAACAAGAGCCTGTTTTGCAGGATTATTTGCAAGCGTAATTGTATCGCCAACAAGAACATCTTCAATATTTTTTATATTTGATATTAAAATACCTACTTCTCCAGCGTGCAATTTATCTATATCTTTTGGTTTCGGCGTTAAAACACTCAAACTTTCTACATTATATTCTTTTTTGTTTGAAAATATCATTATACGATCGTTTAAATTAATTTCACCTTCAAATACTCTAATAAGACACACTACACCTTTATAGTTATCATACCAAGAATCTATAATAAGTGCTTTTAAACTTTCTTCATTATTCGTTTTTGGTGGAGGTATGTATTTTATTATCGCTTCTAAAACTTCCTGCGTGCCTATATCGTTTTTTGCAGAGATCAAGATTATATTAGAAACATCAAGACCTAAACTTTCTATTTCGCTTTTTGTTTTTTCTACATCTGCCGTAGGTAAATCTATTTTGTTTATAACAGGTATTATCTCCAAATCATTTTCTAAAGCCAAATACAAATTGGCAACAGTCTGCGCCTCAACACCCTGAGTTGCATCTACTACAAGCAACGCCCCCTCGCAAGCTGATAAACTCTTTGAAACCTCGTACGAAAAATCTGCATGGCCCGGCGTATCTATCATATTTAGCTCATACAAACAACCATTGAAAGTATATTCCATCCTTACAGATTGCGCTTTTACTGTAATACCATGCCTGCGTTCTACTTCCAAACTATCCAACACCTGCTCTTTCATTTCTCTTTTATTTAGCGAGCCAGTTTTTTCGATTAGCCTGTCTGCAAGAGTTGACTTGCCATGATCAATATGTGCTATAATAGAAAAGTTTCTAATATTGCGAATATCTATCATACACTTGTTTTTCCAATATATATGTTTTGTACCTTAACTGCTTACTTAATAAAGAACTCTCAAGATTTACAAGCTTAAAAACCTCTTCTAAAACACGCAGTGATTCTTGAGCCCTCTTAAAGTTTACAATTAATATATCAAACAGGGATTCGCGTTTTTTCTCTTCATTTAATGTAACTTGTGTTAGGCAATCATTTTGCGTATCCCTGTGCGCAATTGTCTTAATGTGTTTTTTGGCAATAGTTCCTAGATTCGCGCGAATGCTCTTTACTTGAGTAGCCAAATCCTCATCATCATAATTAAATCTTAGTACATCTTCAACCACACGAAGGGCTTCTTTTGAACGATTTAAATTAGCATCTATTATTCTTTCGCAGGAGTTGCTTGATTCCATAATTCCTCAAATTGTTTTTTATAGATATTTGCAATATCGGCTCTATCAATAATTAACACATTTTCGTCGTTTGCCTTGGGAGCCTGAGCTGTCCAGTTAAGTGATCCCGTTTCTACAATTTTATCGTCAAAAATAGCAAACTTATTATGCATGATACCGTATCTATCGTAATATTTATGGGCTTTTGCAAACCTTATATCAAGACCATTTTTAATTAAATAGGCAAATTTAGAAAATTTATTTTTTGGGTTATTCCACTCGCCATCTAATAATACCCTAACTTTGCACCCGCGTTTTTTGGCATTTATCAAGCTTTGCGCTAAAGGCCTTGATGTAAAAGAATACATAGCCACATCAATGGTTTTTTTCGAGTGATTAATCAAGTAAATAATTTTTTCGATAGGTACATCAGAAGGTGTAAAATAAACCTCAATATCGCGCGTGTAAACCGTATTTGCAAAAAATAATAAAATAACGCTAAATATTATAGTTTGGAGCTTCTTTTGTGATAATAACATCGTGAACATGACTTTCTCTCCATGAGTTTTCTGAAATTTGAATTAATTGTACTTCTCTTAAGTCTTCTATTGTTCTTGAACCAGTATAGCCCATACCAGCCCTAAGGCCGCCTACTAACTGGTATAGCACATCTTTTAGCTCGCCTTTATATGGCACTCTACCTTCAATTCCCTCTGGAACGAATTTTTCCGGCTCAACATCGTCTTGAAAGTATCGTTCTTTACCGCCTTTTTCCATAGCAGAAAGCGAGCCCATACCTCTGTAAACTTTATACTTCCTACCTTGATAAATGATGGATTCGCCTGGTGATTCTTCAACACCTGCAAGTAAATTACCGATCATAACACATGCAGAACCTGCAGCAAGCGCTTTTACAATATCTCCGGAGTATTTTATACCGCCATCGGCTATAATCTTAACGCCAAACTTGTCAGCTTCTTCTGCACACTCCGAAATTGCTGTAATCTGAGGCACGCCTACGCCTGCAATAATGCGTGTTGTACAAATAGAGCCTGGACCAATACCTACTTTCACAATATCTGCGCCTGCTTCAATGAGGCTCCTTGTGCCCTCGCGTGTTGCAACATTGCCGCCAATTATACAGCAATCAAACTTTGACTTTATCTTTTCAATAGTTTTTAATACTTTTACAGAATGGCCATGAGCAGAATCTAGTACTATAATATCGCAACCTGCTTCTAGCAGCGCTTTTGCTCTTATATCTCCATCTTTAGTACCTACACTTGCAGCCACTACAAGCCTGCCTTTTGAGTCTTTTGTGGCATCTGGGTACTCTTCTTTTTTTATAATATCTTTTATTGTAATTAAGCCTTTAAGCTTAAAATTGTTATCAACAATAGGCAATTTTTCTATCTTGTTTGCTTTTAGGTACTCAATAGCTTCTTGGAGCGTGGTGCCTTCTGGGGCTACAATCAAGCCTTTTGCTGTCATAACATCTTTCACTTTTTTTGTAAAATCCGTCTCAAACCTTAAATCCCTATTTGTTATAATCCCAACAAGTGTATTTTTATCATCTGTAACAGGTATACCAGAGATATGATACTGTCGCATTAAATTAAGACAATCATTAATAGTAGCGTCTGGGTGAATAACGATAGGATCTGTTATCATGCCGCTTTCACTTTTTTTAACCCTTATAACTTGTGCTACCTGCTCTTGAATGGTCATGTTTTTATGTATAACACCAAGACCACCGTTTCTTGCCATGCCAATTGCCATACGATACTCCGTAACTGTATCCATAGCAGCAGAAATAATAGGAATCTTCAAGTTATACCTGTTTGTTAGGCTTGTGCTTGTATCTACTTCATTGGGTAAAACATTTGATTTTCTAGGCACAAGAAGCACATCATTAAAAGTCAAACCTAAAGTATCTTTTAATCTAATCATACACACACCTTCAAATACTTAAATATTTAAAATCAGCTACTTTCAAAACCAATTGCCTATAGTTATTCAATAATGCTAGCCTATTGTTTTTAATTTTTTCGTTTTTATCCATAATAAGGACATTATCAAAAAAACTTGATATTATCTGCCTATCTACAATCTTGTTTAAGTACGATAGGTAATCTTTGCTTTGCAAATATGCTCCCAAATTGTACTTTAATGCCTTGACATAATTATAAAAATCAGCTTCTTCGTTATAAACAAAAAGGTTTTCGTCTACATCCGTTTTATCGAAACCATCTGGTACTATATTAAAAACCCTTTTGATGCTAAATAAATCCTGTTCATCAGCCTGCGTGTAAAAAGTCTTCAATGCTTCAATTTTAAGTAATGCTTCGTAAATATCACTAAAATCAACCTCAACCACAGATTTCACAATCTCAGCATGCTCTTCAAACATATTTATAAATCGCACTTTTATAAATTCAAGTGTTTCATCTAGCACATCTTTGCGTAAATCCTGTTTTTCGTAGAGTGATATAGCAAATTTTACAGCATCTTTGACATTCAAACTCAATTTTGATTTAAGCATAATTTTAATAATTGAAAGCGCTGCACGACGAAGACCGTATGGGTCTTTATTGCCAGTTGGTTTTAAATCAGCTATCATACCCCCTACGATTAAATCAAATTTGTCTGCTAGAGATAACGCTATACCTTCTAGACTTTCTGGATATACTTCATCTTTTGGTAAGTACTGCTCGTAAATACATTTGCTTACACTTTCGCCTTCTGATTGGTTTTTTGCTAATAAAGAGCCCATTACACCTTGAACTTCTGGAAACTCATAAACCATATGCGTTAAAAGGTCAGCTTTTGATAGGTATGCTGCACGCTTTGCAACTTCTATTTGCGCACCAATATTGCTGGCTATTTGACCTGTTAGTTCCACAAGTCGCATTGTGCGATCATACATAGAGCCAAGTTTTTTGTGAAAAAGCATGTTTTTCAGTTTATCAACTAAACTTTCAAGTTTAACTTTTAAGTCTTCTTGGTAAAAAAAGGCAGCATCTCTAAAGCGTGCCCTTAAAACACGCTCATTGCCTTTTACGATTAAGGAATCGTCATCTGTAACTATATTTGAGACTACGCAAAATTTATTTGTAAGCTTGCCATTATTTAGCGAATAGAAGTATTTTTGGTTAGCTTTCATTGAGCTTATTAACACTTCTTGTGGAAGTTTAAGAAACTCTTCTTCAAATGTGCCTTCTATGCAATGCGGGTACTCCACTAAATTTGTAACTTCGTTTAATAAATCTTCATCTAACATGTATCGTTTATCTTCTTTTGACAAATTCTTTAGTGCTTCTTTAATCAATAGTTGTCTTTGATTTTGATCAACTATTACAAAATGATCTTGCAGTGTTTTTTTGTAATCTTTTGACAAAAGCTCAATTTTCCCTTCTGATAAAAACCTATGACCAAATGTATAAGAAACGCTTTTCTTGCCAAACATTGAGCATTCAACAACATCATTGTCCGCTAAAAGTACCAAGTTGTGCACTGGTCTTAAAAACTCGTAATCACCGCTACCCCAGCGCATTTGTTTGCTATAAGCTTTTATAGAATTTAAAAACTCACTAAAAATACCACACAAAAGTTCTTTTGCTGGCAACAGGGCTTGTTTTTTAAAAATATACACATAAGGGCCTTTTTTTGTATCTTCAAAAAAAATCTCATCCAAATGGGCATTATTTTTATCTAAAAAAGAAAGTAGCGCTTTTGTGGGTTGGTTTTTATCATCAAAGCAAACGCTTTTTGGGGGTCCCACAATTTTTTGCTTTGCTTGTTTTGTAAACTCATTACAATCAAACTCGCTAGCTATACGTCTTGGCGTATAGTAAACATTGACATCTGAGTAGTCAATATTGTACTTATCTAAAATGGCTATCAATAAGTCGCTTCGCACATTCAAAAGCTCTTTTGCTGGCAACTCTTCTGTTAATATCTCAAACAATACTTTCATATGTGTTCTCCTGTATACGCTTTTGCAATACTAACAGCCAAATCTCTTACCCTTTTTATGTAGTGAGTGCGTTCTGATACGCTTATTGCGCTTCGTGCATCAAGAAGATTAAAAACATGAGAACACTTTATACAATAATCATAAGCAGGCCTTATAAGTTTTGCCTGTATGCACCTGTTTGATTCGGCTTCAAACATATTAAATAATTCAAATAGCATAGACACATCTGCAACTTCAAAATTGTATGTAGAGTACTCCCACTCGTCGTGCTTATGAATATCTCCATAGGTTAGAGAATCGTTAAATTTCATATCAAACACATTTTCAACGCCTTGTATGTACATGCCAAGTCGCTCTGTGCCGTATGTAATCTCAACAGGTATAAGTTTTAAATCCACGCCGCCAATTTGCTGAAAGTATGTAAACTGTGTTACTTCCATACCATCTAACCAGACTTCCCATCCAAGCCCCCATGCACCTAGTGTAGGAGACTCCCAATTGTCCTCAACAAAACGAATATCGTGCTTTTTTGTCGATATACCCAAAAACTCCAAACTCTCTAAGTACATATCTTGAATATTTTCTGGTGATGGCTTAATTATAACCTGATACTGATAATAATGCTGGAGTCTATTGGGATTTTCACCGTATCTACCATCAGTTGGCCTTCTTGAAGGTGCTGTATAGGCTACTCTCCAAGGTTTATCGCCTAAGGATTTTAATACAGTTGCTGGATGAAATGTTCCAGCGCCGGCTTCAATATCGTAGGGCTGTAAAATAATACAACCTTTTGATTTCCAAAACTCCGATAATTTTAGTGGTATGTCTTGATAGTTCATATGCCACTCCCTGTTAAATTGTTAATCTGCGCATAGACTGGAGCATGGTCAGAAGAGCCACGCTTCGCCCGCTCTTTTTCGTCTATATCGCAAAGAACCGTATTTTCAAAAATTTCTTTTGTCATTAAAATATAATCTATCCTTAGACCAACATTTCTTAAAAAAGAATTTGCCCTATAATCCCAAAAACTAAATATTTTATCATTTTTGTGAAACTCGCGAAACGCATCAAAAAAACCAATGTTTAGTATATCTTTCATAGCATTTCTTTCTAGGTGAGTAAAACCGATTTTGAAACTCATCTGGTTACTATTATAAACATCTAAGTCCGATAATGCAACATTTAAATCACCTATAAGTATTATCCTGTTTGTAATTTTAAGCAGTGAGACTAAGTATTCTTTTAATTTTGATAAATAATCAAGCTTGTAATAATAATCTGATGTTCCAACATCTTTTCCATTTGGTACATAGACATTGATAATTTTTATACCATTAATCTCACAGCTTATCATGCGTTTTTGACCCCTTGCATCAAGCGCAAAACCTTTTTTTACATTTTCCATAGGAAACTTTGAGGCAATTGCAACACCGTTAAAACCAACTTCACCAAAACTCTCTATATTATAACCTAAATCCCTAAAATTATTGTAAGGAAACTTATCATCTGGGGTTTTAATTTCTTGCATGCCAAGCACATCAATACTTTTTTTTTGTAGCCATTCTAAAATCTGGTCTAATCTTACCCTTACAGAGTTTACATTCCAAGTCGCTATTTTCATTCATTTTTCCTTTCTATATTTAATTAAACACAGTAAAACTTTTAATTAATAAGCATTTTAACACCCTTCGTTTAGCAAGATATATTTTCTTTAGCGCTAATAATAAAAGTCGCGCTTTCGATAATTTTATATATGATAATACAACTTTTTGCAACTATTCTAGGTATTTTTTCATAGTTTAAACGTTTTGACTTGACTTTTTTATACTAACCTAATATATTTATATGTGACTAATTTTGGAGGTTTGAGAGTGAAAAAAAGCTTCAAAATATGGCTTTTATCGTTTTTGGCTGTATTTGGGCCTGGTTTTATAGTAATGATAGCTGATATGGACGCTGGTTCAATCACAACGGCATTTGTATCTGGCGCACAATACGGATATAAATTGATACCTTTACAGCTATTACTTATACCTCTATTGTATGTAGTGCAAGAAATAGCCTCAAGGCTTGGCTGTGTGACGAGCAAAGGGCACGGCGAACTCATAAGAGAATACTTTGGTGAAAAATGGGCAGTGTTTTCAACTATCCTGTTGCTTTTTGTGGTCTTTAGCGCGCTTTTAACAGAATTTTCAGGTATTGCAGCAAGTACAGAAATTATAGGTATACCAAAAAACTACTCTATTATCATTAGTGCTTTGTTGCTTATTTTTGTAGCTTTAAGCGGAAAATACAAACGTGCAGAAGCTATTGCGATTGTTTTTTCTTTAGTTTCTTTTGTTTTTATACCTGCAGCCATAATGTCGCACCCTAATTACACTGAAATAGCAAAAAGTTTTATTTCGCATCAGCCATTTAATAACAAAAATTATCTTTTTCTTATAGCAGCAAATGTCGGTGCGGTAATTATGCCATGGATGATTTATTACCAACAAAGCGCTACGGTTGATAAGCGTTTGCAATCGTGCGATATAAAATTTGCTAAATGGGATACATTGATTGGCAGCTTTGCCACACAAATTTTAATGATTGTTGTAATTATTCTTGGTGCGTCTGTGCTGTATAAAGAACATATTGCCCCAAACAATGCTTATAATTTTGCTTTGGCTTTAGTACCTATTGCTGGTAAATACAGCGCTTTATTGTTTGCTGTTGGACTTTATGCATCAAGCATTTTAGCTGCATTTGTTGTGTCAATGTCATTTGCCTGGGCATCTGGCGAAACATGGAATTTCGGACACACACTAAATGCAAACTTTAAGCAAGAGAAGTTGTTTTATTTTATCTATATTGCTTTGGTTGCTCTAAGTGCTATTATTATACTCATCCCTGGTATTCCCCTTGTAAAAATTATGGTTGATGTAGAAGCATTTAATGGTTTTGTTTTACCAATTGTTCTGGGTTTTCTAATAATGCTTGCAAGTAGCAAAAAAATACTCAAAAATTATTCATACTCTAGAGCATATATAAGTATAGTTGCACTTCTAGCTTTGGCAATAATTGTTTTGGGAATATACTCTGTTATTGAATAATAGAATTTGATAAACTATTTAATTTTTATAATATTGAGATACCTTTAAAAGCCGTTTTACCTAATTTTTTATACTTCATCATTGCCTGTCTATTTAGCTTACTGTAGTAATTTGATGACTATTTACGAATTTTTCAAGTCTAAATTGTAGCTAATAAACTTGAAATATTTCTATAAGTAATTATTTTGATTAAGAAAAGGGGAGGTTAGCATGAGAGAATTTCAAACAGTTGATAATTTAGTGTTTATCGATCACCCGGTAAACAAAAATGTAAAGATTGGCTATATACTAACGCATAAAGATGACAATGTAGATTTTACAAGTGCAATTGTAAAAATACCAAAAGGTGAAGTAATACCCGAGCACACACACGATGTATATGATATTATTTGTCCATTATCTGGCAAAGGTAAGATTTGGGTAGAAAACACAGGAGAACATGAACTTAAAAAAGGTGTTTTTGTAAAAGTCCCGCCGCATACAAAACACAGAATTTTTGATGTTCAAGAAGACTTAGAAATTTACGATATTTTTAGTGGTTTTGTTTTGTAAACAATCTCTTGTAAAAAACAAAATTTTACATTATTTTAGTGATTTTACCTGTAGGGGGGGTAGTACTTTTTAAGTGTTTACTCGTCTTTTAAGATATTGATTGCTAACTTATTAAAACTTGCAAACACTTCTTGATTTATTTTTACATTTAATTCGTCAAAGTAGTATTTTGTAAGGTTAACCTTTAGAGAAAAACCACAATCTAACAAAACACTATACACATATCCGTTGAAACTGAAATCAACGACAAAGCATTTAAAACAGTTATCCATATTCGTTTCTTGTTTTGTTAGGATAATCATATCTGGCCTTATAAGACAAATTACTCTATCAAACTCTACATTACTTACGATTATATTTTGATTTGCTATAGCCACTTTATCAATTGCAATGCGGTTTGCTTTTAGTATGTTAAAATCTAAAAATAAAGCCCCGTATGTATCGTTTGGAGAAGTTAAAAACTCACTTAAATGTTGCACATATTTTAGGTGACCATCTTGCATAATGCCTATATAGTCGGCTATATATATGCTTTCTGTGATATCGTGTGTAACAAACAAGCAAGCGTAGTTGAATTTTTTTAATATAAATTTTATCTCTTTGAGCAAAAGAGGCTTTTCTAGGTATGAAATATCAGATGTAGGCTCATCAAATAAAATAATATCAGGGTTTGCGCAAATCGTTCTAGCTAACGCAACCCTTTGTCTTTGGCCACTGCTTATATCGCTGGGCTTTCGTTTTAGAAACTCTTTTAAATTAAATATCTCTATTATATCGTCAATGTTTAGCTTTGATTTGTTAAATTTTAAACCATAGGTTATATTTTCATATATGCTCATATGGGGAAACAAACCAAGGTTAGCTCCAATGTAGCCTATTTTCCTTTCTTGGGGCTTTTTTCGTGTAATATCAATGTTATTTAAAATAATTTTACCTGATTCAATGGGTTCTAAGCCGCATAAGCACTCAAGAAGCTTTGTTTTGCCTGCGCCGTTTTTGCCCAGTATTACAAGGATACTATTGTCTTTCAAGCTAAAACTAATATCTTTTAGTTTAAAGCTGCCAAATGTGGCATTGAAATTTGTAACTTTCAAAAGATTCATCGTTTAATCAAAAATCTTAGTGTTAAAAAGAAACCTATACATATAAGCAAAAGGTAGGCTGCAATGGCAGCTGAAGTTTCTAGGTTCATTTCGTTAAAAGCATTGTAAATTTTAACAGGTGCTGTCATAGGATAATATGCAAGCATAACCACAGCACCAAACTCAGAAATTGCCCGGGCCCACACCAAGATAAAGCCAGAGTAAATGGCATTTTTAGACAATGGCAAATATACATCTTTGAACACATTAAATTCGCCTGCCCCAAGCATAAATGCTGTCTTTTCAAGCTCTTTATCGATGCTTCTAAAGCTTTCTTTAGCAGAATTCACCATATAGGGCAAAGACACAAACAGCATAGCTATTACTATTGCTACACGTGTGCCTGTAATTTGAAAGTTGAATAAACGATAGGAAAGGCTTCCTATGATGCCTTCCTTGCCGTAGATAAAAAGCAACGCAATGCCAGCTACCGTATGAGGTATAGAAATCGGTATATCAGCCACTGTTTCTATAAATTTGTTTAGTTTCTTAAAAAAGTTTTTAGCTAAAAGATAAGCAAACGGCACGCCAATTACTATTGAAATTAACCCACATACGAATGATAAAGACAAACTGTTAAAAATAGCTTCTAAAACGGAGCTCTCTTCAATTACACTCAAGGTCTTTGCATTTATAAACAGTGTAAGGCGTGCCATGGGAACTATAATAAATATAAGCACCAAAACACTTATAAGCACAAAAGCAAATTTTATTGTTCTATCGCTTAGGTTATTACGCTTCATAAAGAAAAATAAGGGGAAAAACTTCCCCTCATTTTGTTAATTTTTTTACAATTTCTGGTATCTGATTTTTAGCACCCACTGCTACTGCAGGGCTAATTGCAGGCTGACCACTTTCATTCAATATTTTTTGGCCTTCTTTTGAGATTAAAAAGGCTAAAAATTTCGCTGCCAATTCTTTGTTTTTTGCCTGATTAGGTATTGATATGCCGTAAATTATAGGTATGCCAGGAGCCACTTTGCCAGATTTTAGTTTAAATGACACTTGAGAGTAATACTTTGCAAATTTGGGATCACCAAAGTTAATTTCATCTGGCAGTTTAACATAATCTAAACCATACTGTTTTGCAATGGATAGATACTCAAAAGCATAATCAAGCTCTCCAGCTTTTAGGTAGGCTATCAAGTCTTCGGCTTTGGGCCTTATGTTGTTTTTGTTTACATGGGATAAAAGGTAGTCTGCCAACTCAGGATCATGATAGTATATAGATGCAAGCTTTAAAACCATAACGGCCGTATAGCCACCTGGGTCTAAATTTGGGTTTCCATAACCCCAGCTTACATCTTTCTTTGAAAGTATCTTATACCAGTTGCTTGAGTTTATTTCTTTTGAATATTTGCTTTTTGGCGTATAAGCCAATACTTCCTGATTTGTAGAAAACTGTAAATACCAGCTTGTGTATTGTGGCATTAAGTCTTTGGGAAATAAAGAGTAATCAGCCAACGCCACAATATCTGGTATGCGGTGCAGATCAGTAATCATTCTTACGATCTTAACACTGCCAAAAGCCTCGTTTTGAAACACTACATTAGTGTGGTATGTCTTGTTGAAAGCCTCTTCAATGGCTTTAAAAGGCTTTGCAAGGCTTCCTGCTTCCATTACAACAAGCGTGTTAGCAAAAGCACTGCTTGCAAAAAAAACAACAGCAAGAATTACAGCAAGTTTGGAAAAAAGTTTCATATAAGAACCTCCTAAATAAAAAAGAATTCAAATACATCACCTGATCTAGCATTTTGTATTTCTTGTGGTATAGCCAAAAAGGCATTAGCTTTTGATAGAGCACTAAAGTCCCCAGAGCCATTATAGGGTATTTTATAGGCTTTATAGCCATTTTGCTCAAATCTTACATCCACAGGCAAAAAATGCATTCTATCTGGTTTTTTATTGTAATCAAAAGTTATGCTGCACTTTAGAAAACTAACATCAAAACACTTGCACCCAAGCATATTTGAGATGATGTTACCTACAAAGAGTCTAAATACACTAAAGGTAGACACGGGGTTTCCGGGTGAGCCTACGATATAACAGTTATCTTTTAAAGCTATAATTGTAGGTCGACCGGGCTTCATATCTATCGTTCTAACAAGTATTTTTGCACCAATGTTATTAAGCGCATCTGCTGTATAGTCTTTATCGCCAAAAGAAGAACCACCCGTTATAACTACAATATCGCAAGTTTTTGTTGCTATATCAAGCGTTCTTTCTATTGTTTGCAAATCGTCTGGGAGTTTGCCGTAATCAACCGCTTGTTGATTAAACTGATTTATCTGGGCAATTAAGCTGTAGTGCGAGGTATCAATAACACTTGAGGGCTTTTTTGGCTCTCCTAGACTTATTAGCTCATCGCCCGTTGTAATTACACCAATCTTTAGCTTTCTGTAAACCTTTATAGATACACAAGAAAGCTGTGCAAGTAAGTTTACCATATTGGTTTTTATAAGCGTGCCTTTTTTTAATACAGTTTCGTCTTTTTTTAAATCTTCGCCAAAATAGGCTATATTTGAACCTTTCTTTGGCGGTTTTTTAAAAACGATATAACCTTCTTTTTCTGTAACTGCTTCAAACTCAACTACGCTATCACAATACTGTGGGACTTTGGCACCTGTCATTATGCGAACTGCTTCTTTGAGCTTTAGTGCTATATCTTTGTTTGATCCTGCAAAAAGCTCATCTGCTATTTTTAGCTTTAGCGTATCATCTAGATCTGAAAACCTAAAGGCAAAACCATCCATTGTAGCTTTGTTAAATGGAGGAAAATCTATGTCTGATAAAATATCTACAGCTAGCACCCTATTTATAGAGTCAAGCAAACCTACTTCCTCGATTTGATTTATAGGCTTTGGCTGAATTGCTTCTATTGCTTCATAAAATGTTGTCATCTTAACCCCTTACCTATAATTTATGCTGCGCAAAAACTTTGCGTAATTTGCAAATTGGTTTAAATTGTGAAAAGTGTTTATTTTAGTGCGTGTCTTTACTAAGTTGTAATAAAGCCCCGCATCGTTTGTATCTTTAATGAGTGTAGCACCAATGATTACACTTGATTCATCAAAAAAAAGCTTCCTGTAAAAATTTCTTTGCGGGTCAAAAAACTCAATACTTTCTGCATCGTCTTTGTTGTAACCCACAACTGCCACATCTATACCAAACACTTCTGTAGTGTTGTTTTTTATGCTTCCTTCGTAGGACACATCAAAACCAGCTATGTTTTTTGCTGCTATAGAGGCTTGTTCTACAGCTGTAATCCAGTTGCCTTGAACGACGCTTTTGCCTGTTATAAAATCTTTGCCTTTGGCGCAGTCGCCTGCTGCATAAACATCTTGCGCGCTTGTCTTACAATGCTCATCTATGATAATGCCATTATCAATATCAAGCTCGTCTTTTAAGAACAAAACATTGGGTACAACGCCTTTGCCAACAAGCAAACAATCACAGTCTATTGTTTGGTCTGATTTTAAAGTAAGCTTTATTGAACCGTCTTTGTTGTCTTGAGCGCTTTCTACATCATCATGCTTGTAAATAAATACATTTTTGTTTTTAAAAACTTCTTCTAATATATAGGAGGCTTCTTTATCCACTACTTGAGAAAATACTCTATCGGATGATACGATTATATGTTTTTTAACATCGTCTTTTAAATGTGAAAGTGTAGGTATGCTAACAAGACCAGCGCCAAGCGCAGATACAGACTTTGCGCTTGCAAAAAACTCATGCAGTTTATCTGCATCGGAGATATTTCTTAGCGTCAATACTTTATTGTGCTTTATATGGGGCGGCTTTGCTGAAGCACCAGATGCTATAAGCAAATACTTATATGTGTACATACTGTTTTGGGTGTGGATTGTTTTCCTATTTGTATCAATTTTTATTACCTCTTGTCCCAAATAGGTGTAAACGCCGTTTTTTGAGTAAAAGTTCCTATCTACTATGTATAGGTGCTCTCTATCCGTATCAAAACCTGCATAGTAGGGTGTTAAAACCCTTGAGTATGCTGGCTCGTCTTCTTTGTCAAATAGTGCAATAGAAATCTTTTTGTCAATTGCCCTAATCGTTTTTATAGCACTTAAGCCTGCTGCAGAGTTGCCTATGATAATTAGGTCATAATACATTTAGCCCCCCCCACTAAAGCTAGGCGCAGTTTAAAACTGCGCCTAGTGTCATGCAATATTTAGTTCTTTTAGCTTTTCTTGTGTTGGTATGCCGTCTGAGCCCCAACCACGCTCTTTGTAGTACTCTGGCAAAAGCACAGAAAGCTTTGCAACCATTCCCTTTGCAGGGCCTTGTTTAACAGGCTCTTCAAGGATTCTTTTTGGCAGTGTATCTTGGGATGGGTCAATGCCTGCTTTTAGGTTAAATAAGCGCTCTATGTTGTATATGCGCTCACCAGCTTTCATCATATCATCTTGCGTATAATCGAGCCCTGTTGCACTAGTAAAGAGGTTTGTTATGTGGTTTATGTTTATTGCAAATGTAGTAAACAAACACATACCCACAGAGTCAACAACGGCTGTTACATCCTGAAATGTTTTTGTCCAGAATGCCTTGTTTTCTGTTGCATATGGGTCAAGTTTTTCGGGCACGCCCATAATCTCTGGCGATATCATATAGCCCCTTACATGGCAAGCACCGCGGTTTGATGTAGCATACTCTAAAGCCATACCTTGTGCTACTCTACCATCGTATGCTGGGAACTCCTGCTTTTTAACGCTCATAGAAAACTCTGGGTGCCCATAGAGGCTTGCAAGCCTGTAAGAGCCCAGTGCAAGCTTATCCCCAAAGCCTTCTCTTTTTCCCGTTAGCTCAATCATCTTAACAAGCGCATCCGCATCGCCAAACTTTAGCGGCATGCCTATATCGCTTTGAGGTATTATGCCTTTTTCAAACATCTCCATAGCGCATGCTACTGTAGCACCTGCGCTTATTGGGTCCATACCGTACTCGTTGCATAAGTAGTTTGCTTTTGTTATGGCACTTAAATCTGATACACCGCAGTCTGAGCCCAATGCAAATATCGTTTCATACTCTGGACCTTCCCCTGTTTGGGCTTTGTATCTAGGGTCAGCTAGTTTTGTTACCCTAGCACACCCAATCATACAAGACATGCAAGCTTTGTTTCTAACAAGCAATTGTTTAGCCAGTGTCTCACCTGAGATTTTTTCTGCATCTTCAAAAACATCATCTTGGAAGTTTCTTGTTGGAAATAGGCCGTTTTGGTTAATAACATTTACAAGCACAGCTGTACCGTATGCTGGAAGACCAGCTGCGGTTACAGGTGATTCTTTTATTGCACGAAACGCATCTGTTGCTGCCTCTCTAAATTTAACCCTATCTGCTACTTTGACACCCAATGTGCCCCTTACAGCTATGGCTTTTAGGTTTTTAGAACCCATCACAGCGCCTACACCGCTTCTGCCTGCTGCCCTGTGCTTATCATTCATAATAGCAGCAAACAGTACCTGCTTTTCGCCAGCTGGACCAATGGAAGCGATTTTGGCATCCCTGTGGAAAGTGGAGTGCAGGTAATCTTCTACTTCATCTGAATTTTTACCCCAGATCTTTGAGGCATCTTTTATAGCTACCTGGTTGTTGTAGATTGTTATGTATACAGGATGAGAAGCTTTGCCTTCTATGATTACTAGGTCAATGCCTGCGTATTTTAACTCAGCAGGAAAATAACCTCCAGAGTTTGAACATGCGATTGTACCAGTAAGGGGTGATTTTGTAATCATCATATAGCGGCCGTTTGCTGCGCCGTATGTGCCAGTTAAAGGACCTGGAGATAAAATAAGTTTGTTGTCTTCAGAAAACGGATCCACCGTTGGGTCAACTTCTTCTGTGAAGTACTTAGAACCCAAACCTCTACCGCCTAAGTACAGTTTTGCCCATTCGTAATTTAGTGGTTCAAAGTTATATGTCATCTTAGAGAGATTTATCCTTAAAACATTGCCTATCCATCCACCTAACATACTACACCTCCAATTGCCCTTCTTTTACGGCATTGACATAATTTAATATTTTAGTCCTAAGAGGTGCATCCTCTTCCTCAAAAGTTAGACAGCCTGTTGGACAAAATGCCACACATTCTGGGAAATCGCCCCCACAAAGGTTGCATTTGTCTGCCTTTTGCTTGTACTCCACATACTTTATCATACCAAATGGACATGCACTTACGCATGTTCTGCACCCTACGCATTTTTCCTCAATCACCTCTACAACACCTGTATCTGGGTGTTTTACAATAGCCCCTGATGGACAAGCTCTAGCACACCATGGATCGTCGCACTGCTGACAGGTAACTGTTATAAACGATGCTTCTTCTAAAAATACCTCGTTGTAGATACGCGATAGGCTTGGTGCAAACATCCCCTGATGTTTAAAGGAACACGAAAGCTCACATGTTTTGCAACCAATACACTTTGAAGGTTCAATTCTGATTCGCTTTGCCATACAAGACCTCCTGATATTTAATATCACACTATCAAAATAAAATACTTGATCGCTATTAAAAAAATATTTTAACTGTAATATTCTCCAAGGTGAAATGAGATAAAACCTGCTAGAAAAACTTTTACAATACTTTGTACTACACATGCTGAAATACAACCTTATGAGACTAATTTTACTTATAGTTTTGACAGAAATAAACTTTCTCAAAATCATTTATGAGAATCCTTTTCAGTTTTTGCTTTACTTATAGCCCCTTTTTTATAAGCTATTGTTTCTGCTATAATTGAAACAGCAATTTCGAAGGGTGTTTCAGCCTCTATGGCTAATCCAATTGGCGAAAAAATATTATTTAGAAAATTTTCGCTCACACCAAGTTCTTTTGCTTTGTTAAAACATTTTTCTTTTCTCTTTAGGCTTCCTATCATTCCAATATATCCATAATCTAAACCCTTCATGTACAGCGATTTTATGATAAAAGGATCTTCTGCTCCGCCCGCTGTAACTAAAATAATATAGTCTCCATCTTTAAGCTGCATTTCTGAAATACTTTCTTCAAATTTTTTGTTAAACACCAGAGCTTTAGGAAAATTTTCAACTGTGGCGAATGTTGGTCGTTCATCACAAACAATAATGTTAAATGAATCATCCAAACAGAGCATTTCATAAAGTTTTTTAGCTATGTGACCAGCGCCAAATATTACATAATTAGGCTTTTCTCCAACGTATTCCATAAATATCTTTATAGAACCACCACAAACCATCCCCAGCGAGTTTTCTTCACCTTCTTTTAAAATGTACGTTTTTAAAGTACTTTGATGAGTCGTGAATATTTTTTTGGATTCTTCTATAATATCTTTTTCTACCAATCCTCCACCTACAGTTCCATAAATCTCTCCATTTTTAGTAACCAACAATTTAAAACCAACCTTTCCAGATGTTGAAGACTCGGCGCTCACAACGGTTGATACAACAAATTCTTGATTGTTTCTTATAAATTCTGCAATTTTCTTATAAATTTGCTGCATCTATAAATCCCCCGTTAGCCATTTTTAAGATATCTATTTTTTTTAACTTATACCCACTCAATATTATAGGCATTAGAATATGAAAACTTGTGCCATTTTTCACAAGACCCGCAGAAGATGGAACACCTAAAATAGTTTTATCATCTTTATAGCTTATAACAAAAGTTGTACCAGGCCATAAAGGTACGCCTATCGTAACTAAATTATCACAGATATTCAATATTCCCATTGTTGTTTTGTCGTCTGGATCTACAGATAAACCCCCCATATAGATAACAATATCATAACCCATATCAAGCATTTTTTGACCCTTTTCAGCTATCACAAATTCGTCGTCAGGCAAGATTTCTTGTATATGAACTGATTGACCTAAATACTCTAAATACTTTTTAACTTCTAAACTCATTGTTTCTTGCCTTCTTCCTTCAAGAAACTCATTTCCTACAGGAAAGATTGCCACTTTGAATTTTTTTATAGGTAGCAAATCAATAATAGGGCGGTATTTATCAGCAATTGATAAAATTTCTTCCAGTTCATCAGCAGATATTTGAACAGGCATAATTTTACCAATTGCCACGGGATTTTTCTCTTCAATAAACGAGAAATTTTTTTTCGCAGCAACGCGGACATTATCAAAGTTGTTTATAGCAAGCAACCCTTCTTCGTTTAATAAAACCACTCCTTTTGTTTTTGAAATTAGTTTTACTTTTGATTCGCTAGGAACGCTTATTTCTAAAAATTCTCCACCAATGGCATCCATAATATATTTAGCAGCGTCATCCTCGTGAACTACGTGACTATTGTCATTTTCATCTTGTATCCATACGTGTTTTTTGCCTATAGAATAAAGTCTTTCTATATCGTCTTGCTTAATTATATGACCCCTCTTGAACAGAGGGCCTTTTTTTACACCTGGTATTACTTCTGTGATATCTGCACCTAACACTTTGCCTACAGCATCTTCTGACTTAATTTGTTTCATAAAAACTAACTCCAACTAACTACAACCTAGAATGTTTCAAACTTACAAGCTTTTATAGTCAGGGCTCTAGAACCGACTTTTTGGAGGGTTCTAGAGCTTAAAGCAATTAAATAGCTAAAAGAGCTCTCTTTACTATAACTTTAGAAAGCTTTACCTTGTAAGCGTTTCTGCTCAAAGGTTTAGCTCCATAAACAGCCTCTTCTCCAGCTTTCTCAGCAATATCTGCCGTAATCTTTTTCCCTTTTAAGAATTCTTCTGCCTTTGCAGCCCTAATGGGTTTTGGAGCAACTGATCCAAGAAACACTCTTGCATTCTCAACAATATCACCTGACATGCTTGCACAAATTGCGACAGATACTAAAGGAGAATCAATAAACTTTCTATAGCTAACCTTCATAAAAATCTGTTTTGTTTTTTTATCAGGTTTTGGTATTTGGATTTCTTTTACTAACTCATCTGCATTAAGTACAGTATTGTTGGTTGAGCCTGTTTTGCCGGAGTAGAATTCTTCAATATCAATAGTTCTTTGCGTTGTTACAATTTTAGCATTAAGTGCTGAAAGTGTAACAGCTATATTTGAAGTATTAATAGCATAACCTACTTCAGCTCCTCCAAATATACTTAAATACTGGTTCATTCCATCAGTTTCAAGGTATTTAGGATCCGAGTTTAATTCTCTGACTCTTGGGTTTGGATTCCATATATACCAAGAGTATAAATCTTTACATATTTCTCCTCCTATTGTCATAAGATTTCTTTGCTGCGGCGGAGCAGACGTTAAAGCTGCATCAACAAGTGCTTTGTAGCTATCATTCACAAGCTTGTTGTCCAACATATTGCCAAGTGTGGTTAAGGCACCGATTTTTAAAACACCGGCCTCTTCCTTGATGTACTTTAAGTCCTTAATGCCTTTAAGGCTAATAATTCTTTCTGGATAATTAGGAAATATTTTAAGTCTAAGAGCTGGTATAAGGCTCGTTCCACCAGCCATTACTTTTACTGAGCCTTTAAATTTTTGAAGTAAGTCAACTGCTTTTTCTATAGACTCTGGTCTATCATATTCAAAAGCGCTTAGTTTATCGCTAAAATAGTAAGATTTAACTGTTGCATTCATTTCACTTTACCTCCTTTTTGTTTTCTAATGCTTCAAGAAGCTTAATTGGTGTAAATGGGCTTTCATAATTATTTGGTGCAACACCTAAAGCATTATGAACTGCATTACCTATTGGTGACAATGCAGCAGTAGAAGTGTCTTCTCCAACCCCAACAATCCCGTATGCACCTGGGCCTTTCCCCACTTCAATGGCTCTTGCGACTATTTTATCAGGAATTTCGCCTATTGTTGGTATTTTATATTCTTTTAGATTTGTAGTTAGCAAAGCGCCAGTTTTTGGATCCCAGACCTCTTCTTCGTACAACGTTCTTCCTATAGGCATAAACAAGCCGCCGTATATTTGTCCAGCTATACCTGTCGGATACATTGCAGTTCCTACATCGTGAACATGTACTGTTTTCTTAATTTCGGTAAGCCCAGTTTCAGGATCTACTTCAACTTCAACAAAATGAGCTTGGAAGCACTCGTATTTTCTTTTCCTATGATGTCCGTAAGCGCAGTCATAAGAACCCAAAGGGCTGTAATCGCATTCAGACATTGGGTAAGTAGTTACGCTGACAAATACATCATAGGGAGCTATTGCTTCTGCAATTGTAAGAGATTCATTAGGATTGTGTTTTGGAAATATCTTACCATCTCTCATTTCCAGAACTTCCGGAGAAAGCATCATTTTTTTTGATGCTCTGTCTATTATTACATCTTTGGCCTTTTGGCACACTTTCCAAACTGCATCAGCGTCAGCAGCTGTAGTCCATGATCCGCCTATGTCGCCTAAAAGCGCTCCCACATCATTAGTTTGGCTTGCAGCTGCCGTAAAGCTAACTTTCTCTGGATCTATGCCTAAAACTTCTGCGGGGATATATCTAATTGCCGGATGAATCCCAACACCTGTATCGGGTGTCATACCAACGATTGAAGCAGATCCATCTTCGCTAATTCTCAATCCTACAGCTGCATGAGCCCCAGCCCCCCATTCCCAGTATCCCATAAATCCAATACCATGGTACTTCCCATTGGGTAACAATTTGGTGCCTGGTTTATGCCAGTTTTTATCCCACTCAATTTCTTTTTTACCTATTTCTATAGCTTTTTTAAGACTAGGTACACCAGATTCGCATGCATTTTTTAACACTACTTCTGTTGGATCTAAATTCAACTCTACAGCTACACGATTCATTATAGCACCGTATATCCATGCGGTACCATCTTGTTCACATCTTGCCCACCACATAGGCGATCTATTAGTCCAAACTATGTGCTGATCATGGAATAAATTAGGTATTCTAGTAAAGATCTCAAAGTATCTCATCGGCATATTCCAGCCTTTTGGAAACCAAAATGTTGCCCCGCCTCCATCATCTCCACCGTTATCCACTATGCTTTTTAAAGATATGGCAGTTATGGTCCCATCATTTTTAACACCTACTTTAAAATATGCAACGTGAACTGGGTAGTGATAGTCGAAATAATATCTTCTGTTTCTACCTGCTATTTGTACAGGCCTTTGTTGATCTTTAGATATTATAGAAGCTGCAATTTGATCTCTTGTGCCTGATCGTTCAACCATTAAATCTCCACCACAAGAACCTCCCACATAAGCTACTTTCAGATGAAGATTTGATTTTGGAATTCCGAGCACACTAGATATTTTTGCTTCTCTCCATCTTGGATCTTGGGCTTTAATCCATATATGTAAATGATCTCCTTCCCACCATGCTGTAGCTGTTCCAATATCGTCACATGAATGCAACTTGCTTTTATAAACAACTTTATCTTCTATAATACGATCCGCTTCTTTAAATCCTGATTCAACGTCTCCTAGTGTCCATTTTTCGGCGACAACTTCATTAGAATTTGGGTTTACTTCCGGGTGGATCTTTGGTGCGTCAGGTTTTAGAGCATCTTCTGGATCAAGAACAAATGGTAAAGGTTCCCAATCTATATCAAGCATATCAAGAGCTTTATCGCACAATTCTTCAGTTTCCGCTACAACTATAACACCAGCTTCATCTCCTTCAAATTTTGGCTCGTTAGTTATTAAAGGATAATAACTATTCCATCCAACCTTTGGCAGATCTTTAAATAAAGTGTGCTCCCACGTATAAATTTCTAAAACTCCCGGTATTTCTTTTGCCTTACTTGAATCAACTTTTTTTACTCTAGCATGCGCGTATGGAGATATTAGCCATTTAGCATATACCATATTGGGAAATTGTATATCACGTGAATACCTTGCTTGTCCGGTTGCTTTTGGATAAGCTTGATCGGCTCTTGTTAAAGTATTTGTTCCTATATACTTGTAAGCATTTTCTTCTCTTTTTTCAATTTTAAAATCCACCACTTCTTCTGCTTTTTTGAGTTCTTTATCAAGCTTTTTTGAGTCAGCCTTTCCACCCATTTTTGCTGCTTTTAAAACAGCTACAATGTCTTTTGGATAAAGGCCTTCCCTTCCAAGCACACCCGATAAAGCATCCACCACATCTTCAACTGTAGGGTTAGGGTTTTTAGACAACAGGGCCTTAGCTGCAACTATCTTACCAGGTATATCATATCCACCCTGAATATGCTCTTCGTCTACAAATGCTTTAATGAGAGGATGTTTAGAAGCCGCTATTCCTTCTATAGTCTCAATTTGGCTTCCATCAGCATCCATAGCAAGAACAAGAGACGCATACACAGCTTCACCGTCCATTATAACTGTATCCCAACCACCTTCGCTAAAGCTGCTACCATCTTTGGTTCCAATTAAACCCAGCTTGTTCCTTAATACATCAAGAAGAGTATCGTTTGGTTTAACCACAACGACTTCTTCTTTGCCGTTTACACTAAACTTAACAGCGTTCATACGTACCTCCTTAATAAAGTTTTCTTTAAAATTGCCAACAAGTAACTCGTAATTTGCACTGCACATTGCCCCATTAAACAAAAAACTTTTTATATTTATTACATATTAAATTAAACTTTACAATTGGTTAAAAGTATAATTATTTATATACTATAGGTTTATTAAAATAGCCTAAAGTATATATTATTAAGTCACTTAAAACTTTTGACACCATATTTTTAAAATTTTATTATTTGATAAATTTGTTATTTCAGATACAACGTTCGTTTCTCTAGTATGTTTTATTTAATCAGTCAATTAAAATCTAACTACTGTTTTTTAATTTTTATCATCTTTGCACAGATTGCAGGTTATTGGCTTTACAAAATTTAAGAATTATGATAGTATATTTTAAAAATTAATTTTTTAACTCAACATTCACTGTAAGAGCAAAAAATATGTTTATACATGAAGCAATATTTAACGAGACCGTAGAAAAAGCTAAAGAATTAAATATTAGCGACATTAGAATTGGTCTTGGGTATATTTGTGTGGAACTTGAAGAAGAGTTTCTAGGGATTTCATACTCGTTTACGAAAGAATTAGATTTAGTAAGCTGTAACGTGCTTGATCTAGGTGAAAAAATAATTGGTAAGCGGGCAGTTGAATTATTACAGGGTATCTTCTCTTACAACTTGCTTGAAAGTGCTCTAGCGGTGGCTTGTGCAAATGCTATTTTAAATAAGCCACAAAACTCTTATTTTGATTCTTTAAATCTAATTGAAAAAGACAGCAATGTTGTAATAATAGGTTATTTTGCTCCTATTGTAGAACTAATTAAATCACGTTGCGCGGGCTTAAAAATTATAGAAAGAGATAACAGATTAGAAGCATTGCCTGAAACATCGTCTTTTTTTGAGTTGAAAAAAGCGGATATTGCTATAATTTCTGCTACAACCATTATAAACAAAACTATTGATAGCTTGCTTAAATATTCTAACGCAAAATACAACATTATCTTAGGTGCTACTACCACAATGAATAAAAATGTTTTTTCAAATACTAACGCCACGCATTTATGTGGGGTTAGTATTTTAAACAAAAATACAGTAAAAACGCTCTTAAGCCTTGCGGCTGGAACGAAACTTATATCTAAATATACTCAAAAGGAGTGTTTGATATGCTAATTTTTAGCAATTTTCAGTCTTACACAACAACCGCGGAAAGAGGTATTTGATGATTTATAAAACAGCAAAAATTACAATCCCCGAAATTATTTTTGGGATAAACTCTTTAAATAAAGTAGCAGAAAGTTTAAATCAAGTTGGTGGCGAAAAACCCCTGATAGTTACCGATAAAGGTTTAATTGATGCTGGTTGGGTAGAAAAGTTATCTACAATTCTTAAAAATGCTGGCTTTGAACACCAAATATTTAGTAAAATTACAGAAAACCCTAAAGATTCTGAAGTTAATGAAGGCGTAAAGATGTACTTGGGATCAGAGTGTGACTCAATTATTGGTATAGGGGGTGGTAGCTCTATGGATGCAGCTAAATCAATTGCTATATTATCTACAAACCATGGGACCATAAAGGACTACGAGGGAGCGAATAAAATTAGAAACCCTCTTCCTCCTATGATTATGATACCTACCACTGCTGGAACAGGAGCAGATGTATCTCAATTTGCTATTATTACAGATCCAAAACGTAAAATAAAAATGTCCCTGATTGATAGATCTTTAGTGCCAGATGTCTCTATTATAGATCCAATATTGCTTACTACAAAAGATTCAAAGTTAACTGCATATACTGGTTTGGACTCTTTAGGTCATGCAATAGAATCCTTTTTATCGGTATCATCTAATGATTTTACTAATACTATGGCACTAAACGCTATAAAAATAATTTTTAAATATCTTAGAAGGTCTGTGGCTAGTAAAACAGACTTAGAGGCTAAAGAAAAAATGGCCTTAGCTACCTTACAAGCCGGAATCTCTTTTTCAAATGCAGGTTTAGGGCTACTTCATGCAATGGCACATCAAGTTGGAGGTCTTTTAGATGCTCCTCATGGAGAAATCGATGCTATTTTGCTACCGCATGTTTTGAGGTTTAATTTAATATCATCTGTAGAGAAATTAGCACATATAGCTAGTCTTATTGACAAAAAAACCAACCATTTAAGCAAAAGAGATCGTGCAGAAAGGGCAATTTACCTTGTAAGCGAGTTATGCAAAGATTTAGAGATTAACAAAGGGTTAGGTCACTTAGGTGTTAATGAAGATAATATAGCCAAAATGAGCAAAAATGCTCTATTGGACTTTTGCATTTTAACAAACCCTAGGGATGCGGATGAAAAAGACATTGAAAAAATTTTTCATGAGGCCCTATAATATTTATGGAAAATGAAATTAAAAACAATGTATTAAATGACTTTGATGAGAAAAATCGCTTAATTGAAATCATAGCCGGCGCAGGTGGATCGAAAAAAACTTATTATATTGAGTTAAAAAAAAGGCTTAACGAGATCGAAAGCAAAAATGCAGAAATTAGAAAAATACTTTTCTCTCTTGAAAATGTTTCTAATCTCATAAGTAGCTTTACAAAGGAGATACTTGATATCTTTATAAGTATTTCTAAAATAATTATCAGTGTGTTTAACACAAAATACGTTATATTTTTAAATAACAAAATTTATATGGATATTTTTCCTTTTATTATGTTTACTGATACTAAAAAAATAAAGCATTTTTTCTCTATACCCAATAATTTTCAAACAATTCTCGACGATGCACAAAAAAAACCAGAATTGCATATTCATGAAAATTATTCAGAATTTTTCAATACAGTATGCATGCCACTTAAAAAAGATGATCAATTTATTGGCTTAATATACTTTAAAATTTACAAAAATAATAAATTTGTTGATATCGATGTTCATTTATTACAGATATTGTCAAATTTATTTATAATATCTTTGGAAAACTACCATTATATAAAAGAAAGTGAGTATTTAAGAGTACTTTCAGAAAAACGAAAAGAAGAGCTTGAAAAGAAAATATTAGAATTTGAAGAAACAAGAGAACAATTAACAATTGTACAAAAAAGTGAAATGATAAACCAAGAAAGAAATCGTATCGCTTTGGAATTACACGATACTATTGCCCAAATACTTCTAACTTTAGGTTTAAATATTGAGTGGTGCTTAAGAAAAGTACCAATAGACTCAGAAGTTTATCAAAAACTAAAAATTACTCAGAATATGTCTCAGAAAGCTATTCATCAACTCAGGGATACAATTTTTGAATTATCCATAAATCCAAAAAAAGCTATTCTAGATTTAATCTACGATTTATCTAAAGAGTTTGAAGATATTACACACATAGATGTAAAGATTTCAACATCCGGAGAAAGCAAAGAGTATTCTATATATCGTAGCAAAACTATTTACCTTCTGATAAGGGAGTTATTACATAACGTTGCAAAGCACGCTCAGGCTAACAGCGTAGAAATATCTATTAAGTTTCTAAAAGATAGCACTATTATAACTGTGTCTGATAACGGTAAGGGTATAAACAGTAAAGATGTTAAAAAAATTACTTCTGGAAAAACTTTTGGTCTTAAAACTATGTTTAAAAAAATAAAAGAATTAAATGGAAGTATGGAAATAAATAATTTAGAACCAAAAGGAACCAAAGTCACTTTAAGCATACCAGATGAACAAGATGATAAAAATAGTTATAATTGACGATCATATAATGTTTAGACAGGGACTAAAAGCTGTGTTAGAATTAGAAAAAGATATTAAAATTGTTGGCGAAGCCTCAAGCGGAAATAAAGCTATGGATGCTGTTAAAAAAAATAATCCAGATATTTTGCTTGTTGATATTAAATTACCTGATATTAGTGGAATTGAGGTTTGCGAAAAAATATTGAACCAATATCCTACTCTAAAAGTTATTATTATAACAGCTTTTCACGACGAAAAGGATGTTGTGAAAGCAATACGTGCTGGAGCAAAAGGTTATATTCTAAAAGATTCAGACGTTAAAGAACTAATAAAACAAATTAGGTTGGTTTACGAAAATAAAAGTACAATTGACTCAAGTCTGATTGACACTGTTTTTAAAGAAATAGCAAAAAAAAATGTAGACCATTTATTATCGCAAAGAGAGCAAGAAATAGTAAAATTAATATTTGAAGGTTTTTCAAATGATGAAATTTCAAACAAGCTATTTATTAGTACAAGTACAGTAAAGATGCATGTTCATCAAATTATGACTAAACTAAATGTATCTTCTAGAACATCAATTGTTCGTGAGGCTTTAAAGAGAGGATTAATAGAAATAAATTAAAGGAGTTTTTTAGTGAAAATTAAGTTTTATGCCGACCTAAGGAAAATAGTGGGTAAAATAGAAATTAATTTCAAAATAGATAGCTCTATAACTGTTGATGAACTTTTAAATTTATTATCTCTACAAATCAATCCAATAATTAAAGAAAGGCTTGTGAAAGATGGGGAAGTTATAAAAGGGGCTATGATATTGGTAAATGGCGTCAATATATATCATTTAAATAAACTTGAAACCCTACTAGAAGATATTGACACGATTAATCTTTTTCCACCAGTTGGTTGTGGGAAAAATTTATTATAAATTTTAGTATTATGATTGATTATATTGAAATAAATCCAATTAATAAAGATTAAAGTTAAAGAGACTTGTACTCAAGCTGGAGTATAATATTCTTTGTGTAAACCTCAAACATGCGAAAAACAAAAAATATTTGCTAAAGGTTTTTTAATATCGCTTATATGAGATGTTGCAAGAAACACCTTCTCAACAATTCCAAGGGTAGTGTATAATTAATTGTGTCATTGAAATCCCCCTTGAAGGGCTGTATTATCTAACTACAGCAAATTAAACAAA
>OGCG01000284.1_pt1 | contig 33338 bp, 32 predicted proteins | sample 1570061 | NCBI WGS metagenome assembly OGCG01 (sample SAMN06268698, study PRJEB24515) | hot springs metagenome | isolation source: Joseph's Coat, Yellowstone National Park, Washington, USA | place: USA:Joseph's Coat, Yellowstone National Park, Washington, USA
TATACATATTATTTTGATTCAAACGTGGTAAATGTGCAAAACGCAAACGCGCCTATACCCCTTTACTATGCATCGCAGCCCATGACTTTCCTCTCTTATAACGGTATGGAAATTCCAGTGAAAACAATATCAACAAATCCACCTGGCTCTTATGACGCTTTAAATCCTAAGTGTGGTTTTACACAATTGCACAATATGTATAATGGCTGCAATGTGCCCGGATGGAATCTTGTTCAGTCGTATGATCCATCAGCAATACTCTATATAAACGGCACAGACTGGAATAGCCAGTCATGTTCTGTATACGGCCCCGGATATACAGGTAATATATATCAGAACATCTCGAACCCTAACGAATTCGGTACAGTATACGGCTCTGTATGCTCTATTCTCTCTTTTACGCCAGGCTGGCAGAACTTTAACCTTGACACCTTCAATACAACCTTTACTAATGTAAGTGTAATTCCTTTTCTGCTGTATAATTTTACTATGCCATCATTGATAAGCAATGTGAATTCACAGCCCGAATACCTGAATATGTCATACGACCTTTACAGCCCACACAACTACCTGAATCCGGCAAACAGCCTCGATCCGTTTCCTTTGGATACTGGCTCCGGTTTACTGGTAAACTACAATGGCACCCTGGCACTGCTTCCATACAATACTGTTTCGATTTCTAACCCTAATCAAAACGGTTTTAATGCCCCTGTCTCATACTTTCTCAGCGCCCTAAGCAATTCCCCGCAGCAGTCTTCTTCGCAATCAACGGTACCAATATTGCCCCCTAGTTTCAACTTGCCGGTCGGTACGTACCTTGCAGGAACTATAAAGAATGCTACTTTTATAGCGCTCGCGCCTAATGACTACATATATGTTGCAAATTACTCCGCGAAAGGCAACGACTTCAGTGAAGGCTCTGCTGTCTCGTACCTCTACACGATGCGCTTTATCCCGCTTGGCTACTTTAACCTCTCAAACTACAATCCTGCTTCCATAGAAGCAAACCAGATCTATTCAAGCCCACCTACGCCACAGGACTACAATGCACTCTACTCACAGTGGTGGAGCAGCTGGGAGGGCTATTGGAGCAATGCTATAATGCAGCAGTCCTCAGATCTCTACATTACAGATGTCAACCAGCTTTCAAAATACTCATACAGCTGCTTCCTTTGGTGGTGCAGCAATGGCAAGCTTAGCGGGGCTCAATTTAAAGGGTTTAGGCCTACAGCAATAACTACAGACTATGCTGGGGACGTGTTTGCGGTTGGCATGAATAATGCTGGTACAAGGGATGTGCTTAATGTCCTGTATACCAACAATACTGTAGTCGGTGCGACTATAAATCCTGGCTTCTATTCCTCTGACGAGATAGCTGTTACACCTAATGGCAGGTACATCTTTATTGCCAACGCATCTGAAGGCTACATCGCGATTTATCAAGCTCCTTCGCTTAGCGAAGTCGGCACAATAAGCCTAAATTATTCCAACACCACAGCTTCGCTGAACATAAGTGCATATCTTGCGAACGGAGGCCCGTTCAACAGCACGCGCCTCAAAAATGCATATCGCGATTATGCAACCTCAAACGACATCACCTCTTATCATCACCCGATAGGGCTTGCGGAATATGACGGCATACTGTATGTATTAGACAATTGGACTACCTCAAGCACTAATTCGCCATACTTCTCTGTGCTCATGCTGCGCGCCTTCAACGGCAACGGCACCGAGATACCTGTAGACGCATTTAAGCATTACGATCTCGTTCCATCCAATAGCGAACTTACATCTACTGCAAGCACCAGCTCTATTAAGTCTTATCCGCCGTACGGGTGGCCATTATCTGCCAACTTCTCACTTCCAAATGGTGCATATATCTCTTACTGTGCAACAACGTCTCAAACAACGTCTCAAACCGGCGGCTGCACACCAGTTTCTGAAGCTAATACACTTGGCTATCCGCCAATAGGCCCGGCAGTAGACGTAGGCGGAGTCAGCGGACCTAATCCAAACGATACAGGATTCTCTTCAAATTTCAATGGAGATTTGTATCTTATAACCCATGTAACAACAACATCTCCTGAGTATACGCAGCTGCTAGCATTCAGAATGAATATCGAGAATTATACGAAGACTTCATTGGGTGCCTACAGCCCATACCTGTGCTATCTTAACACATCAAGTAGTCCCTACTGCACCGTCCTCTCAGGCGATGCGGCAAGCGTACTTACACAAATTTATCCTCCTGTGCTCGGCATACCTAGCTCGTTCAACTTCTCCGAGACCAACGGACCAATGTACTTCAACTACCAAAACCTTATCTCTACCTCTTTTCCAACAGGGGTTAGCGGCTTTGATCCGCCCTATGAGCCTACTTTGAGCATAGAGATAAACCCCGTATACAATGGTATGACTGACAATATCATACTTACCGCCAACTCTCTTGTTCCAACCGATAAGCTGAGCCTGCAGATATCAAACGCTACAAATACCATAACAGAGTCAGGCACAGGAAATATTATCTATACTGAAAACACCCTGCCTGTAGGCGATTATATAGTCCAAGGCTGCGATACCTCGGAAAGCTCGTGCGCGAGCAATCAGATATTAAGCGTTATATCACAGCCCGAGGTAACTGTTACTCAACCCACTTCAATCCCAACTTCACTTGCACAGGTATCCTCGTACCTTAACAGCCACATAAGCGGTTATATCCTGGTTCCGTATAATTTGACATATTCGATTGAGCAAAACTACACTCCAAACCCTGACAACAATGGTTATGTGAGTAGTGGTAGCCCGCCTACAATTGGTGAAAACGGTTTTGAAGGACCTGACTGCCCTCCATACTATTTTACAAATAGCACAAACTACTATGTGCAATACGCCTCACTTCCGATAAGCGTACAGAGTGCACCCCTCAACGCTACAATACAGGGTGGTGGCACATATATAGAGTATACAAACCAGAAGTACTACGACGCAAATGTATCAGACGCAAATCTGATTCTACCTCCGTCGACCTTCCTTACCATGTTTACAAACAGGGTATTCGGAGATGTGTATATAAACCAGACAGTTATCCCGCAGGGTGCACTTCCTAGGCCGTACGTGCTCAATGCGAGCCTTAATGGCGTTTATTATAGGAATAATTTTGTGCAGAACAATTTTATTTTCGTTAAAGGGCATAGTGAACACCACATATATCCTGGCTTTTCAGAGCAGGAGTATATACCTATTTCACATGTTTTAAGTCCCCTATCGCAAGGATTACCATATTACTACAATGACCTCTTTGTACTTAATTCCCCTAACGCCTTCGATTATTCAAATTTCACAAGGATCTCATTTGTCTCATTGTTCAACATATACAGATACGCCACATATCAGAACAACCTTGAGCTGAATATTACCGGCTCTCCGAATATGGGATACAACAGGCTGATATTTACCTATGTGGACCAGTTCAACAACACCATCTACATGCCCCTTGATGTCGACTTTGCCAACATAACTTCAATAAATATGAACGTGACAACAAGCGTGAACGCTCTTAATCCAAACGAAACAACAGTGACTGTTAATGGTAGTGTTTCATCGGTAAGTAGTTCTCTGAACCCTGTGCCAGTTCCGCTTCCAAAGAACACGCCGATATATATATACTACGACGCCAACATTAACTTCTACAACAGCACAATTCCTTATACTACACCATCGTATTCAATAATACCATACCTGGACTACTGCGCATTTTCGCCTAATAGCAATGGGTGCTCCCTCGCCAATTACCTATCTCCAAAACTCTATTCTGGCATAGAGTCGAATACCATAGATTACAGTACACAATTCAATTCAACAGGGCAATGCTCTCCAGAGCCGAAGAGCCTGCTTGTCACCGGAAACTTCCTGCAGTGCAACATCTATCCGCAAAACAAGTTCAACTTGCCGCAGTACGGCACGGGCGCAGATGCGCAGCCCGAGTATTGCGTGCCTGTGTATCCAAATGGCACCGGCTATCTGACTTCGCAGCTCGGGCTTGTGCACATAGCCAAGACTAACGCAAATGGCGATTTTTCATATTCATTTAACGTCTGCGGCACAGGCAATGATAAGGTCACCGCGACTTATTATGGCTGGCCTCCGCCTGAGCCTATAAATTTCACGCAAACGCCCATCTCCCAAGCCGCAAACTTCTTCGGCTGCAGCGGAGCCACATGCCAAAAGTATCCTGAGTACAACTATTCTAATGCTCCTGCCTCTGCTTCGCAGTCTTTTAACATAGGGCTTTATGAGCTAAGCTTCGGCAACATAAGCGGGTATGGTATTCCGTTGCTTGCAGCTGCAGTTGTTGCAGCGCTTGTAATCATCTCACTGCGCAGCAGCAAGCCTCCAAAACTGCCAATCAAAAAGATATTTATATCAAGAAAGCGTAATGTATAATAGGTGGGAAAGTGCTGGGAATAGTGCTAAGCGTGGGTGCAATACCCGCACTTGTGCCTATAATAATAATCATAATACTCATCGCGGCAGCCGCAGGGCTTACCCGCGGAACCGACTTTTTCGCTCTTTTCGGAATAGATGCATTGCTTGGGTTGGCCTCGGGGATAGGCAGGGGTGGAACAGGAAAGGGCCTCGTAGGTAGAAGTTATGGTTCTGGAAGCAAAGGAAGAAAATATTATATTGCCGCCGGTTCGAAAGTAGTTCCCAAGCCTTTGAAAGGGGTAATAAAAGAAAAATATAAAGCACACTCAGAAAAGAGTAAGTATGTTAAGTCAATGATAACCAACACAGTCACAGGCGGCGCAAGCTCCGGCGCAGCAGGTGCAGCCGTACCAAATCCGGTACGCGCACCCGGAGGAAAAGTAAATATGGCTGTGAATCAATCAAGTGTGTTTACCAAACCTACGCCATTGGGTTCACGAGTCAAAAACTCAATGAAAGGTGCTATCGTCAAAAACGCTCCAAAAATAGCTTTCGGAACCGGAGGTATAGTGGGTTATCTAATATACAAACAGGTAATGAGGCAACCAAAAAACCCACAGGCAAAGCAGCTTAAAAAACAGGCAAAACAATATAAAAAGCAGGTAAAGCAGTTTAAGAAAAACAATCCTGGCCAGTATAAAAACATGAAGGAACAGTATAAAGATCAATGGGAGAAGGCGCACAATCCAAATTATGGTGCTCGCACAAAAACTCAAAAAATAAAGGATGCATTCGCAACCATTAATGATCCTCAGACAGCCGCGATGGTGCAGGCGGTGCTCGAGAAGCCTATGGGCGATCTTCTAAAAGCAATGTATGTTATGGCGGTGGAGAAGATAGCAAATTCTGCAATTGAGGGCACGGAAAAAATACAGAAGGGTCGTGTTGCACAAAAGTATGCTGGTAAAAACACTATGCCTCCGCTCTCAGTGGGCGTAGATCAACTGCGTCTTCAAGAAATGAAAGATGAAAAAGCCAAGATAATAGACTCAAGGGACATTGATAAATTTAGCGGGAGTGATTGGCTAAGCCTATGGGGTGCCTCCTTCCATTCAGATATAGATAAGCGCAAGCGCACATGGTACGAGGATTGGAAGAAAGTTCATCCTTAATAGGGATCTGTTTTTATATCAAAAGAGAAGGCTTTTAAATTGTAAACAAACCAAATACCATACGTGGTCTTATGGCATTACCTATGGAATTAATCTGGGTGGCTGTAATAGTAATTGTGGTAATAGTTGTAGGTATAATAATAGCAGTATACAATGCGCTGGTATCTCTGAGAAATAATGCCAAAAAGGCTTGGGCGGACATAGATGTTTTGCTTGAGAAAAGGCACGATGCCCTTGGCAAGCTCATAGATACTGCAAATGCATATATGCAGTACGAGAAAGGGGTAATGACTCAAATAACCCAACTAAGAAGCGCATGGATGAATATACCAAAAGATGATGTTCAGACAAAGATGAATACCTCAAATCAGATATCAAATGCGATAAAAAGCATCTTTGCCGTGGCTGAAAATTATCCTGATCTTAAAGCAGATGCAAACTTTATACAGATCCAACAGACCATTTTGGATTTGGAGTCGCAGCTTGCGGATAGAAGGGAATACTACAACCAATCTGTAACAGATCTGAATATAAGGGTGCAACAGTTCCCCTACAATGTTTTCGCCGGTATGATGCACTTTACACCTATGCCATTATTCCAGGTTGCCGCTGAAGAAAAAACTGATGTAAAAATGAGCTTCAATATTCCAAAGTGAATTGATGGCTGTCTCGATAAACGGCCCCATATTAACAAACATACCCTATTATTATGTATATTCACCATATGATGCAGAATCTTCTCTAATAGAAGTACAGGGCAACATTCAAGAGGTTGAAAAGAATCATCATGGTAGGAGTTCATTAGCTTATGTAGGTCTTGCCGGAACTGTAATATTCCTTATTTATTATTTCTTAATAAGCATACTGTCGCCCATGCTCATTGTTGCTTTTACAGCCATATTGGGTGCATTGGCATTATTTCTTGGTTTTAGGTATTTCTCAAGGCATCTACTAACTGCAAATATACCTGTTTCAAAGATATTTGCTGCACCTGTCGGGTTAGGTATATTCAATGTACAGTTCGCCCCGGAAAATGGCCAGCCATTGATATCGCCGCTTACAAAAACACCCTGCGTGCTCTATTCAGTCGCACTTATCCATCAAGTCAATAGCCGTTATAACTATGGTAATAATAGTAACGTAATTACATACTTAAAAAGAGGTACCCATAGCGTACTTACTGATGGGACAGGATACATTGTTATGCGGCTTGCTGAACCTATTGGATACGTTGAGGGACTATATAAAACATACCGCCTGCACATAGGGCTCTTAGATAATGCTGCCCACGTTCTTAGTTTGCCTAAAGAACTTCAGCCTTTAAAAGAGGCGATAGATAATGCAAGAAATAATGATACTGATATTGACTTAACAAATTTAATCTCAAACTTAAAAGTAAGTGCTACAGAACAAAAAGTCGGAGCACCTCTAAAAGGATTCCGTAATGGATACTATCTAGTCGAATATACTATACCTGTCAACAAAGATTATACCGCCATTGGCTTTTTAGATCATACCGAAAAGAAGTTAAATGACAAACCAGTAAGCAAGCTTGTAAGAGACCCTCAGACAAAGCTGTTTGATTTAAGGTATGGCCCAGAGAAGATTGTTACACACAAATATGACAAAAAAGCATATACAATGTTTGCTATGGGTATGATAGCATTTATCGCGGCCTATTTAGTTGGCTCATACCATAATTTCTACGAGTGTCTTGGGATAGTCCTAAATAACAATACCAATGTAATAAGCTGCCAATATATTAATGGCACAACAGTGGTAATTTATAGGCCGCAAGCACAGCCTGCATCCTCTGCCATTATTTCATATACTACTATCTCCGCATCTGGTGCAGCTATAACTATACCTCCATCAACCACAGCACCTGGTGCAACTACAACTATACCTTCATCAACATCTGCAAACTTTTCATCATGCGGCAACTTCAGCATTGTGGATTCATACATATCGAATCAAAGGTATGGGGTATGCTCCTGGAACGGCGGTATATTAAATGTTTCAGTTGCAGGTGGTAACTCGGGTTTTGCCGGAGTTAAAATAATAGGGGAGCAAGATAACAAAACGTATTTTTCAACCGGTACAAATGTAAGATGCCTGACAAATTTAGGATCATTTTATGCACCCGCGCAACAATATAAAGTAGAACTTTCAACAGGCAGGGGTTATGGTGCCTGCGGCGCTGACATAGTCTATCTTTCCGGCAGTTAATTCTTGTCGGGGCGTTGAAAAACATTTCAAAATCAAAGATTTTTAAGAACCTGTTTTATCGAACAAAACATTCAACAGCCTAGTTAGTCGCATTATAGAAATGTATATAAAGGTAGTTTAGAAAAAGTTAAAAGCCGATGAAGCGAAATAGTAAATATAAATGTGGCGCATGATAAATAAACATATATAACTAAAATACTAAATAAATACTAAATAATACCTGATAAAATACTTAGTGGGATACAAAATACAATCGGAAGAGCCAAGTTCTAGACGCTCCCGTAATCTGATCTGCATAACCTGCAAAATTACATGCGGCAAGTACACAATTTCACACGCATTGCATAGCAAGTGGTAAATTGCTTAACGAAAATGGTATATTAAAAGGCTTGATATTCAAGCTGGTAAGAAAGCACATAGCCGGAGCCACTGCCGATTCCGCGATCCGCACGGCCCTCAAATTTAACGAGAACAAAATCCACACTACCATTACCTTTCTCAACGAAAATCCGAAGGACGCCGTACGGGCAAGGTACAACACTAATGCGTACCTTCAGCTGCTCAGGCAGGTTTCCAGGCTGCATGCGTATTCCGATATTTCTCTCAGGCCCTCGCAGCTCGGCTATGGCATTGCAGGCTCGTCTTCGGACAGCATAAGCGAGATAATAAAATTGGCGGAGCAGGAGAAGATTATTACGTGGCTTGAAGGCCAGAACAGCACAGAGCTGGAATATGCGGTAAGCATAGCGGAAAGCCATCCCTCCAAGTACCTGGGCATAGAGCTACCCATACCGGAGATAATGAAGGGCGGCATGTACGAAAAGTTGAAGAAGCAGAAGCTACATTTGAAGATTTCTACCTATGCGTATGAAAATGCTAAAAGAGAATCTGATGAGAAGACCAGGCGCTTCAGGCACGAAGGGCATAAACATGCCGCGAAGTCGGAAAGCGAGTCCGATCACAAGTGGGTCGATCGGCTTTGCCGCATCTCAGCGGGCTCGGCACTCCGCCTCTCCTCTTCAGATGATAAGCTCGCGTACAAGATAATGAAGCGCATCAAGCCCGACAAGGGCAGGCTTACGCTTGAGGTGCTTTTAGGATACAGTCCAAAGCGGATAAGGAAGCTAGTCAAAGATAATATAAATGTTAGCATATACATTCCATATGGCAGGGATTGGGTGCCCTATGCCATAAGCCGGCTCACCGAGGGCCATATACGCGATATCGCTGTAGCGATTTTGGACGGCGAGCAGAAAGGTAGTGGTGAAGATGGCTAAGACCTCTGGTGGTGCATCTGCGGGCAATAGCCGTGTTCCTGTAGATCTAGTAACAGGTGCAACTAGCAGGCTTGGTGCTCTAGTTACAAAAAAGCTCATAGAGCTGGGCCATGAGGTAAGGGTAATAGTGAGGGCCGACCCGTCGAAAAGCGAGGAATGGAAAAGGCTTCCGCCCGGTGCAAAGCCCTACATTACCGATTTTACATTAAAGCAGCCCTCCGACGAGGAAAACCTGAAACAGGCGTGCACAGGCGTAGATAATGTGTTCCATGTAGCTTCAGCAGTCTACAACTACAAGCATACATATGACGAGTTCATAGAGGTAAACGTCGTGGGCACCGAAAACATCATCAATGCGCTGCTTGAAGCCAACGGCAGCAAGGCTGTGCATTTTATCTGTGCCGGAAGCGTGAGCGTATACGGCTACAGGCGTGCGGGGGAAGTGCTTACCGAAGAATCAGATACTCATCCTGAAAGCAACTATTCCAAGAGCAAGCTGATGCAGGAGGAGGTCATAAGGGCATACAGCGATGCCCATCCAAACTTCAAGTACACCATACTGCGCTTCAGCACATTGTACGGTCCAGGCTATGAGGAATCATTTTTCAAGATCTTCAGCCTGCTAATGGAGGGGAAGCTCAGATATATCGGTAATGGAGGCAATCACATTTCGCTGCTTCATGTAAACGATGCAGTAGATGCGATGATAGCTGTTGCTGAAAGCCCGAAGAGTGCGAATCAGATCTACAACGTCACTGATGGTGAGTCGCATACAGTGCGCAGCCTATACGAGTTTGCCGCAAAGATGCTGCACGTCTCCCCTCCCAAGAAGAGTGTTTCAACAGCGGTTGCGCGCATAGGCAGCAGAATCTCGGGCCTTAAGTATGATGAGTATGAATTCATTACTAGCGAGAGGATTATAAGCATAAACAAGATCATAAGGGAGGTGGGATTCAGGCCTAGGATAAGCATAGAGGAAGGTGGCGGGGAGCTAGTGGGGGAATTTCTCAGGTCCCACCGTTCGCTGCTGTGAGCGCTGGCACGCTCTATGCTAAGTGCTCTCTACTAAATCCTAACGGCAGCAGGGGATCAGATGGATGCAAAATCCGCAAGTGCGATGCAAGCGTTGATAAAAGGCTACTACGAAAAGTCCTATTCCTCAATCGCGCCTACGCATGTTTCAGAGAGAGAGTTTGGCTTTGGAGATTTTGAGAATAAGATCTCATACAGGCACACCGCATTCAAGGATCTCGACGCGCTGCATACTTACCTCCGCAACACTGCGCCAGCCTATGTCTCGTATTCATCAGCGTTCTATAAGTTCCCTGATGCGCGGCCTATGGAGAACAAAAAACTGCTCGGCGCCGAGCTTGTTTTTGACCTTGATGCTTCAGATCTGCATCTTTCCTGCCAGAAAGAGCACGGGACAAACTGGGTTTGCGAGAACTGCTTCTCCTCTGTAAAGAGCGAGGCGATCAGGCTTGTCGAAGACTTCCTAGTTCCTGATTTTGGTTTTTCTAAAGACGAGCTCGGGATAAACTTTAGCGGCAACAGGGGCTATCATGTGCATGTATACTCTCAGGATGTGCAGAGCCTCGGCCCAGAGGAACGCCGCGAGATCAGTGCGTATATCTCAGCTACTGATATAGAGCCTACCACAATTTTTCCTACACTCGGCATAAAGGGCGTGCCGCTCCGCGGTCCAAAGCCTACAGACAAAGGGTGGGGCGGAAAATTTGCACGTGCATTCATAAACAGCATCAATGGCGGAGTTTCATCGCTTATGGAGTTTGGTGTTGAAAAAAGCATAGCCAATGTTCTGCTGAGAAAGCGTGCAGAAGTAATACTCGGTATAACTACAGGCAACTGGGACAAGGTGAACATACCTAAAAAGGCAGAGTTCTGGACAGATGTAATAAAGCACGTAGGCATAAGTCAGAGCGACTCGATAGACAGGAACGTGACGAACGACCCCTACCATCTAATACGCTTGGAGGGCACAATCCACGGCGGCAGCGGGCTAGTCGCAAAAAAGCTCTCGTTTGCAGAAATGGAAAAGTTCGACCCGATGCGCGACGCTGTCGCGTTCGGCAAGGAACCCATCTCAGTCAAGGTGTCAGCTTCGCCTAAATTTTATATGGGAGGTGAAGAATTCGGTCCATACCATGATCAGACTGTGGAGCTTCCTGCGTATGCGGCCGCATATCTTGTGCTGAAAGAAAGGGCGTCTGTAGCAGCATCAGCGTAAGCATAGAAACATTGTAAAAATCAAAAAGGTAAGATTTTTATGCTATCGCTGCCAAATCAATCTTGAAAATTGTTGATTAACATGCCTGAGAGACTGCTTGTGCTTGCTGTTGATATAGACAACGACCTCTACAGGAAGACCAGGATATCCGGACCGGTTGTAGGTAGAAACAACGTGCTTGCCGCAGCTGAAAAGTTTGTGCTTGCTGACCCGCAGGACACAGATGCGAATGTCATGTTCGAGAGCATAAGGCAGTATGACAAGCTTAAGGAAGCAGGCTATCCTGTGGCGATAGCTACGATAACCGGGGCTGAAAAGGAGGGCTACGTTGCCGACGCAGAGCTGTCAAGGCAAATCGATATAATTCTGGATAGGTTTAAGGTTGATGCATGTGTGCTTGTCACCGACGGCGCGAGCGACAACAGGGTGCTCCCAATACTTAAAAGTAGGGTTAAGGTCAACAGCGTTGACCTGCTCAGGATGAAGCAGGCGGAGAACCTTGAGAACACATACTTCGTCATATTTGAAAAGTTGAAGGAGCCGCACTTTGCAAGGATTGTATTCGGCATACCAGCGCTCCTTCTTTTGCTCTTCGCGATAAGCGCCTACCTGCACTACGGCTGGCAACTGCCAGTAAGCCTTATAGGATTATATCTTCTAATAAAGGGGTTCGGGCTGGAGGACTCGATAGTCGGCATGTTCAAAGGGCTCGGATTCAGTTCGGAGCGCCTCAGTTTCATATTCTACATGAGTGCAATAATCCTCTTTATAATAAACATCATACTCGGAGTGAGCAGCTATGCCAGTGCCGCCAAGACGATAAGCAACCCGCTGATTCAGACTGCATACGGCTTGGAGGGCTTTATACTGCTTCTTCCTGTGACGATGGTGCTTTACCTCGTCGGCAGAATCATAGACTACGAGAACAAGAGGCTTAAGTACAAGGCTATAACGCAGGGCAGCAACATAGGTTATGCAATAATCGTTCTTTCGATGATATACCTTGCGGCAGCATGGGTTGCAGGGCAGATATACCTCTGGGAGTTTGCCGTTTTCGGCATCATCGTAATACTGCTGGGTTACGGCCTGTCAGTGCTGAGTCTCTTCCTCAAAAGGAAGGCGCTGCTTAGGACCCGCATAAAGAACAAGAATGTTGTCAACGATATCGGTGCCTATATAGGCAAGGTCACAGGAATAGATTCAAAGAAGGGCATACTATTTGTCAAGACCAGCTACGGCACAGTGCTGAGATATGATGTCGACAGGATAAGCACGGTTTCTGACAGGGTGATAATAAGGTAAATGCGCCTTCTGCATACGCGCGCATGCATAATTTCGCGTGTATTCTAAGGTGAACAGAAAGGTTTATATTATGGCTAATTACAACAATAAAACTATCGTCATACACGAGCTTTCCGGGCTTGATGTTAAAGTTATTGCAAGCAGAGATAAAAACCAGCGCGGCATAAAGGGCCGCGTGCTCAAGGAAACGAAAAACACGCTTGTGCTTGACACCCGCAATGGCGAAAGGCAGATAGTAAAGAAAACCTCAACATTTAAATTCTTTTACGGTAAAAAGTCTTTCACTGTAAACGGCGAAGAGATAAACTTCAGGCCTTACGAGAGGACAGAGAAAGCCATAAAGTTTTACAAAAGAAGGAAACTGTAAGCAAAGCGTCTGCATGTTTTTTCTGCTGGAAAATATAAGTGCTATTATGGAATGCAATGATCCAAAATGCCCTGTGCACGGGCATCTTAAGACGAGGGGCAGCGACATAGAGGGCGTAGTGGTGAGCGATAAGGCTCAGCACACCGTCGTAGTAGAAAGGCCTTATACTGTGTACCTGCATAAATATGAGAGGTCCCTCAGAAAGAATTCAAAGATACGCGCGCACAACCCGCCATGCATGGATGCTAAGGTGGGCGACAGGGTTATGATATCAGAGGCAAGGCGCCTCAGCAAGACCAAGTCCTTCGTGGTAACGAAGGTATTGAGTAGGGGATCACAATGAGTGAAACAGCAACCCACATATCAAAGACTCTTATACCTGGCACAGTGCTTACATGCGCCGATAACAGCGGTGCAAAGCTTGTCATGATAATCAACAAAGTGGGCAAGGGCGGCGGAGGCAGGAAGGGTAAGCTTGCCGCAAGCGGGCTCGGCGACATAATAACAGGAAGCGTTAAGGCGGGCTCTCCAGAATACATAAAGAAAAAGGTTCAGGCCCTTATAATAAGGCAGAAGCAGCCGATCAGGCGGCCAAACGGCATGCGCGTAATATTTGAGGATAATGCCTGCATACTGGTAAAAGAGGGCAATCTTCCTATTGGAACAGAGGTAAAAGGGCCGATGGCGAGGGAGATTGTGGAGATGTACATAAAGATGGCAGGCATTGCATCAAGAGTCGTATGAACGTGTTGTAAATGTGTGTCAAAGTGGTATTATGATAAAAGCTTCAAAGCGCAGGATTCAGAGGGCGTTCCGTTTCACGGCGCCGCTGCACATGCGCCAGCATTTCGTGCACGCACATGTTGACAAGTCTCTCAAGGCAAAGCTCGGAATAAGCAGACGCAGCATAAGGATAGCAAAGGGCGATACTGTAAAAATTGTCTCCGGCAAGAACAAGGGCAAGACCGGCAAAGTGACAAAAGTGGAGCTTGGAAGCGGAATGATATTCCTTGACTCGCTTACGAGGAAAAACGCGAGGGGCAAGGAGAGGAGCACGCCCATAAACCCGAGCAATGTTTATATTATCGGAATTGACACAAATTATAAGGGCAGGCTTGAAAGGCTTAAGCAGCGCCAAAGCGCCGCCGCACAGGCCGCGCCAACGCAGTGATAATCATGGGATCAAAAGGCAACAAGAGGCATATAAAGGGCCTGAATGCGCCACGCTATTTCGGCACTCCGCGCAAGGAGCTGAAGTATGTAGTGAAACCCAACGCGGGCAGGCACAATCTCAAGGAATCGCTTGCCTTGCTTCTTGCACTGCGCAAGCTCTACCCAGAAAGCAGCGACAGGGAAATGGTGAAGGCTATAAAGTCCGGAAGGGTAAAGGTAAACGGCAGGAGCATAAAGGATCCAAAATTCCCCGTAGGTATAAATGACCTGCTGGAGCTAGAGGGCGAAGGCAAGAAATACACAATCTCGATAAATGAAAAAGGAAAATCAGAGCTTACGGAGGGCGTATCAGAGACCTCACAGCTTTACAAAGTGGTTGGTAAATACAAATACAAAGGCGGCAAGATAATGATACGGCTCCACGACGGCAGGATAGTAAGCGGCTCAAACGATATCTCGGTAAACGACTCTGTAAAGTTTGCCTCAGGCAAGATGGAGAAGCACATCAAGATGAAGGAGGGCGCGGAGTGCATGGTGCTGCGCGGAGAGCACGTCGGAGCCAAAGGTATGATAAAGAGCATCCTGCAGGGAACAAAGAGCATAGGCAAGTCTGTGACTATAGAGGACAGCGCGACGCATGAGACGTTCGAAACGCTGATGAGCAACATAATGGTAATATGATTTTAGTCTGCAGAACGTGATATCTAAAATATAATAAACATTAAGGAATGGTTTTAATGAGTGCGATGCAAAGCAACGATGCAAACATTGTCAAACCGGCTTCCAAAGGCGGCGAGAGCACCATGAGGGCTGTCAGGATCAGCAAAGTGGTAATTAACATGGGCACGGGTAGCGACGACCAGCGCCAGTCAAATGCGATTTTGCTGCTCGAGAGGCTAACCGGTGCAAAGCCCGCATCCGCAATATCAAGGCACAGGCTCCCAGAATTCAAGATTGCAAGAGGACAGAAAATCGGAGCGTTTGCAACGCTGCGTGGGCCTGGCGCCGCAGAAGTGCTTAAGAGGCTGCTTGCCGCTGTTGACAACAAGCTTTCGAGAAGGCAGGTGGTCGACAACGCCATCAACTTCGGTATAAAGGAGTACATAGATATAAATGGTCTGAAATACGATCCGAAGATAGGCATGATGGGTATGAATGTAAACGTCTCGTTCAGCAGGCCTGGTGCAAGGGTCGAGGCGCGAAAGAGGGCAAGGAGCACTATTGCACCGCACCACAAAAGGGTAGGAAGAGATGAGATCATCTCGTTCCTGCAAAAGAATTTCAATGTCAGCGTGGAATGATATTCATGGAAGTTAAAAACGAAGAGAAGTTCAAGGGCAAGGGAATACGAAGGTGCAGGATTTGCGGCACCTCCCGCGGCTTGATAAGGTCCCACGGGCTTTACATATGCAGAAGGTGCTTCAGGGAGGTCGCGAAGGACCTTGGCTTCAAGAAATATGGTTGATGGAAATGGTTGACACGCTTGCGGATGCGCTTAACAAGATAAAGACCAATGAGAGGATAGGCAGGGAGAGCTGCACGCTCCTCTCCACAAAGCTTATAAAATCCGTGCTCTCGATACTTCAGCGCGAGGGTTATATAAAATCATTTGAGGAGCACAGCATAGGCAGCAAGAAGGTGCTGAAGGTAAATCTTGCCAACAAGATTAACGATATAAACGTAGTAAAGCCAAGGTATCCCGTGCGCAAGGATGAGCTGCTGAAATACGAGTCAACATACATACCAAGCAGGGAGTTCGGCATACTTATCTATTCCACTTCGCAGGGTCTGCTTTCAAGCAAGGAGATAAAGGAGAAGAATATAGGCGGGAGGCTTGTAGCCTATGTGTACTGATAACACGCGCTGCCATGCGCAGAATAAAATATGATGGTGCTTATGGAAGATTCAAAAGGGTCCGTTGAGGGCAAGGCTGCCAATGCTTCAGCTGCAGCGGAGCAGACGAAAGTCTCTGCGCCCAAGAAGAATGTAGAAGTAACTGAAGATGTGGAAATCCCGCAAGGCGTATCTGTCGAGATAAACGGGGAGGAGATTACAGTGAAAGGTCCTCTGGGTGTTAATGTCCGTAGGTTCAACGGTGCATTGCTCTCGGTGTCAAAGCATGACAACAAGATCCATATAGCACAAAGCAACAGGAGAAATCTTGCAAGAAAGTCAGCGTTCGCAGTAGGCACATTGGCAAAGGAGCTTAGTAACGACATGAAGGGCGTGCAGAACTATTTTGAGATACGCATGGAAACCGTGTTTATGCACTTCCCAATAATACTCGAGGCAAAGGGCAACACCTTTACCATAAAGAACATCTTTGGAGAGAGGAAGCCGCGGGTTGCAAGGATTGTAGGCTCCACAAAGGTCGAGGTCAAGGACAAGAACGTTCGCGTTTACGGCACAAAACTCGATGATGTTTCACAGACTGCGGCAAACATACGCCTCGCCTGCAAGGTCACAAACAAGGATGACCGCGTCTTCCAGGACGGGGTGTATTACTCACTTGAATAAATGGCGGTATTATGATTAAAAAGAAGCATCCGAAATTCAACGTTCCGAATTACGGCGCGAAAAGCAGAAGCCGCGTCAAGCCCAGATGGAGAAAGCAGACGGGCGATGATAGCAAGAAGAGGATTAAGAAGGCGTTTGCAGGTGCTGCGCCCACGATAGGCTACAAAAACCCCGCATCGCTTGCGGGCATGCGTGCCGACGGTAAAAGGGCAGTGCTTGTGCACAACCTGGACGAGCTCAGGTCTGCAATCTCTCTGCACAGCAAAGATGAGATAGATTTGATAATCTCGGGCTCTGTGGGCAGGAGGAAAAGGATAGAGCTTACGAAACTTGCTGAATCGCAAGGATTCAATCTCGTCAACGGTGTTAGAAGATGAGTATAAAATTTGTCAAGCGCGCTGCATCATACATTATGGGCAGGGGTGAAAGCGCTATAAGGATAAAACCAGACGCCATTCCTGACGCGAAGAAGGCGCTCACAAAAGAAGATGTGCGCGATATGATAAAGAAAGGCAGCATATATGCAGTAAAGGAAAAGAAGAACATCAGCATATATGGCAAGCTCCTCCAGGAAAAGAGAAGCGAGGGCAGGTCTCGCGGCCTCGGAAGCAGGCGCGGCACCCAGAAGGCGCGCACAGGCTTTACTTATCCGAAGAGGATAAGGGGGCAGAGGCGTGTGCTGAAGGCGCTTAAAAAGGATGGCACAATCGATAACAAAACCTTCAAAACACTCTACGCTTTGGTAAAAGGAGGCACCTTCGCCAGCAAGGTCACACTCCTCAACCACATCAGGAGCATCGGAGTGAACATAGAAGACAGTAAATTTGAGAAGCTAAGGCATATATGATAAATAATTGAATATTTAGTATGCGGTGCATGACAAGATAAATCTAATAAATACATGATGCGACGGAATGATAAGATGGTAAGGATCATCAAAAACAGGAGAAAGCGCGCGCTTACAGACTATAGAAGCAGGCTTACTATGCTCAAGAGCGGCATGGACCGGGTCGTGATCAGGAAAAGCAACCGCAGCATAACTGCCCAGGTCTCAAGGTTCGGGCAAAACGGTGATATAATCGTGGCGATGGCACACTCATCAGAGCTCAAAGGCTTCGGCTGGGAGCCCAGAGCAAACATACCCACAGCCTACCTTACAGGGTTCCTGCTTGCGCAGAAAGCGAAGGCACTTGGCCTTGGAGACTGCATACTTGATATAGGGCTTTACAAACCTTTAAAGTCTTCAGTTGTGTTCTCAGCGGCGAAGGGCTGCATCGACAACGGTATGAAAATAAGGGGTACATTCGATGTTGATATGGGCAGGATCTCAGGCTCGCATATAAGTGCGTATGCAAAAAGCGTTAAGCAGGGCAGCCCGCAGTTCTCAGTCTATAAAAAATCAAACTTCGATACATCAAAGATAGGGGAAGTTTTTGATGAGGTAAAAAAGAAGATAATGTCAAAGTGATTTGTTGAACAATAATAGAAGAAGAGAGGCAGAACAAGGCGCACCCTTTGACATACAGGCGTGGGTTCCGCTTACCGAGCTAGGCAAGAAAGTCAAGGAGCATGAGATTACTTCGATAGAGCAGATATTCGCGCAGGGCAAGAAAATAGAAGAGACAGAGATAGTGGATGCACTTCTTCCAAACATAAAGAACGAAGTCATAGAGATAAAGAGCGTACAGAGGATGTCTAAAAATGGCAGAAAGCAGAAGTTCAGGGTTACGGCGATAGTGGGTGATTCAAATGGTCATGTCGGTGTGGGGCTCGGCAAAGACGCTGAGGTAAAAGCGGCAATAGAGAGCGCGGTCAAGGACGCAAAGCGCAACATCATTCCGATATTACTGGGCTGCGGATCATGGCAGTGCACATGTGGCACACAGCACAGCATACCATTTGCAGTAAAGGGCAGGAGCGGTGGCGTGGACGTGGTGCTTAAGCCTGCGCCGAGAGGCACAGGCGTAGTTGCGAGCAAGCCGATAAAGAAAATGCTGGAGCTTGCGGGAGTGAAGGATATATGGAGCTCTTCAAGAGGTCATACGAAATCAAGGCACAACACACTTATGGCGGTATACAACGCGATAGAGAACATGCTGAGCATGAAGAACCTCGAACAGCACAGCTAACTTTTATACACGCTTGCGGGTTTGCACCGCACAAGTATATAAAATTTGTTCTGAGATCTATAATGTTTAAATACAAAAGGATAAGATGATGTTATGGAAGTGTATGTTGATAAGCCGAAGTGTACAGGATGCGAGCATTGCCATGATGTATGCCCTGTGAGCGTCTTCGAGATGGTGCCGATTGACTCACCTATCGAGAAGATTAATGCAGACAAGGCACCTCCAGAAGCACAGTGGAAGGGGCAGAATGATCCTGCTATATATCAAAAGTGGAATGGTGTAAACGACGGCCACAACCATTACCAGAAGAAGTCAGTCGCCGTAAACGGAGAGGCATGCATACTCTGCCAGGCCTGCCTTATAGAATGCGAAGGCGAATGCATAACGATAATAGATGATACTGGCACAAAGTACCAGTCCATATACAAGTAATCTGTCAGCGCGGTCTATACCGCTCGGTATCAGGATTTCAGGCAGCTTTTATTTATTTTTAGCCGTGCTACTATTCCTTGGTATTGTGACATCCCCCACCGCTAAAGCGTATGGGATTTCCCGCTCACATTGTTGAAAAAATTTATGTGTGCTGCAGCATGCCATCTGAATGAATGTGCTGCGCAGGCGGCGCAGCACAGCACACGCATGCACAGTAAATGTAAGGCGATTAGATGATAGAGTTCTTGGACAAGCCGTTCAGTGATGAGGAAAGCCTAGGATCTCTCAACAGCTATACCAGAGCCTGGTTCACAAAGAATTTCAGCGAGCTCACACCTCCTCAAAAGTTCGCATTCAAGCTGATAAGCGAAGGTAAAAATACGCTCATTACAGCCCCGACGGGAAGCGGCAAGACTCTCAGCGCATTTCTCTCTATAATAAACAGCCTCTTCAATGCGTCGCTTTCAGGAGAGCTAAAGGAGAAGGTATACTGCATATACATCTCTCCGCTACGCGCTCTCAACAACGACATATACAGGAACCTTACTAAGCCGCTTGACGAGATATACGAAAGCATAAAGGCCGACAAAAAGCACGATATAATAAAGGATAATATAAGAAAGGTGTCTATAGCGGTGAGGACAGGAGACACACCGCAGAACGAGCGCCACCGCATGCTAATGCACCCTCCAAACATACTTATCACGACACCTGAAAGCATATCGATAATACTGAATTCTGAAAAGTTTATGGAGCACCTGAGCGACCTCAAGTATGTGATAATCGACGAGCTGCACGAGCTGGCAAACAACAAGCGCGGGGTTCATCTCTCGCTTTCTCTTGAAAGGCTCGCCGAGCTGACAGGCCGCGACTTCCAGAGGATAGGTATGGGCGCCACGCTCTATCCACTAGACGAGGCTGCGAAGTTCCTTGTGGGCTACAAAGACGAGCACGAGCTCAGGCAGTGCACTGTCGTTGATGCTTCATGGAGCAAGAGGTTCGAGGCTACAGTGATAAGCCCCGTAAAGGATATGATCTATACAGATGACCTGAAGATAGAGAATGCGATCTACTCCGAGATAGATAAAATCATAAAGAAAAGCAAGACAACGCTCGTGTTCACAAATACAAGGAGCGGCACCGAGAGAGTAATATTCAACTTGAAGAAGCGCTTCAAGTATGCTGATGAAGACATCGCTGCGCACCACAGCTCCCTTTCGCGCGAGCACAGGCTCGAGGTCGAGGAGCTGCTTAAGCTCGGCTCACTGAAATGCGCAGTCACATCAACGAGCCTTGAGCTCGGCGTTGATATAGGCTCAATAGACAATGTTGTGCAGCTCGGCTCTCCAAAAAGCATAACGCGTGCTGTGCAGCGTATAGGGCGCGCGGGCCACTCCTTTAAGTCGATAGCAAAGGGCGAGATGATCGTTACGAACCGTGATGACCTGGTAGAGTGCGCCATCATGCTTGATTCAGCTATAAAGCGTAAGCTCGACTCGTTTGTTACGCCAAAGCTGCCGCTGGACGTGCTGGCACAGCATGTGGTCGGCATGTCGCTCAACAAGAAGTGGAATGTTGACGAGGCGCTTGCAGTGGTAAGGCGGGCGTATGCATACCACGACCTTGCAAGGCCGCAGTTCATCTCACTGCTTGATTACCTTGCGGGCCATTACGTAGGTCTTGAGAGCCGCAGGGTCTACGGCAAGATCTGGTATGACGAGGCTGAAAACGCATTCGGCAGGCGCGGCAAGTATGCAAAGATAATATACATGCTTAATGTCGGCACCATACCTGATGATGTATCGATAGGCGTGTTTACAACTGCAAAGAAGTGGATCGGCAACATAGAAGAAGAGTTCATGACAAGGCTGAAGCCTGGAGACATCTTCACACTAGGCGGAAAGCTGTACAAGTTTGAGTATTCGCGCAACATGCGCTGCTATGTCTCTCCTGCCGCAGCCACTACGCCAACGATTCCACCGTGGTACTCTGAACGTCTTCCTCTCAGCTTTGAGCTGGCTGATGAGATAGGGCGCTTCAGGAGTGAGATGCTCAGAGCGATCGAAAGAGTGGCAAGTAGCAAAAAGGATGCACATGCTGCATTAACGGCGCGAAAGATACCTAAAGAGATAGATACTATGCTCTCATCGCTCCCTATAGAGTCGAGGGCGAAAGAAGCTATATACCGCTACTTTCTGGAGCAGTATCTTTTTGCATCGCATATACCGAACAGCAAGGAGCTTCTGATAGAGGAGACATTCGATCCGTACAACGACAGGCGCTACCTGATATTCCACGCATTATACGGGAGGAGGGTGAATGACGCGCTTGCGAGGCTGTTCGCGATATACATAAGCGACATGCTTAACGAGGAGATAGGCATGACAGTATCTGATAACGGCTTCGTGCTTTCGATAGAGACAGATTCGCACCTCTCCGAGCGTGACCTTGGTTCTATAATCAGCAGACTCTCCTCGAAGAGCATACTCGAAACGCTTAAGGCAAACATCAGGCGTACAGAGATAATGAAGAGGAAGTTCAGGCAGGTGGCAGCCAGGAGCTTCATGGTGCTGAGGAATTACAAAGGCTGGAATATTCCCATAGGCAAGCAGCAGGTCAACTCCCAGATGCTGCTCACTGCAGCAGAGGAGATAGACCCAAATTTCCCTGTTATAAGTGAGACATACAGGGAGATACTTTATGACATGATGGACATAAGCAGGACGGAGGAGGTGCTGTCAAGGATAAGAAACGGAGAGCTCCGCTGGAGTTTCATAAGGACCGGTGTGCCATCGCCCTTTGCACACATACTCCTGACTTTCGGCGAGGCGGATGTTCTTTCGCTTAAGGGTAAGCAGAAGTATCTGCAGTACCTTCACAAAATGGTGCTGAAGAAGATAGGCGCGCCTGTGCCGCGCGCACCGCGCACTATCCGCAAGCCTAAAAAGAGAAAGGTGTCTGGTTGAAGATAAGCAACGATATCGAGCTTCTCGACGGACTTCCTATCGCATACATACAAAGCCTTGAAATGCTCGTCTGCACAGATCTGCATCTCGGCTATGAAGGGGCGATGTCAAAGAATGGTATGCTGCTCCCGAAGGCGAATCTGAAGAATATACTCGCAAGCATAGACGAAGCGATAAAGCTCACAGGCGCTAAGCACCTGCTTGTGGACGGAGACATAAAGAACGAGTTCTCTGGCGTAGAGGTAGAAGAGTTCAATGAGCTTTACGATTTTATCCACTTCATCTCACAAAAGGGGCTCTCCCTCACTCTCATTAAAGGCAACCATGACAATTTTGTCGAGAGGTACAAGAGTGCATTCAGCTTCGAAGTCTACAGGCAGCAGCACAGGTATGGCAATTACCTGTTCTTTCATGGAGAGGAAATGCCGCAGAGTTTAGGCGATGCAAGTATGCTTATAATGGGACACGAGCATCCAGCCATAACGGTTTATACCTCCGCAGGCAAGGCGGAGCGGGTCAGGTGCTTCCTTATAGGAAGCTACAAGGGCAGGGGGCTCATGGTGCTTCCCGCCATGAGCTATTACTCCCCAGGCACTCCTGTAAATGTTGTTCCCAAAGAGGAACTTCTCGCGCCAATGTTCAAGCATGTAAAAGTAGATGATATGACTGCGATAGCAGTTGGCTACGGCTCAACTATAAACTTCGGCAAGATAGGCATGCTGCGCAGGGCAATAGAAAACAGGCGCAGTCCTTGATATTGTTTTGATACAAAGGTCCTATGCTGCTTGCTATTTTTCTACTTTCTGCTTCCTACTTTTCACCTTGCCAGTATAGGAATCCATGGAAGTGCATTCAGAAGCAGACCGATAAGCAGAAGGTAAACGAGCGCCTTTATGAGATAATCATGCTTCAGGTTTGTTTTGTATATGCGCCATCCATCAAATCCCGGTATAGGCAGAAGGTTTACAACAGCAACAAGGAAGTTAAGCATAAATGAGAGCGCTATAACAGAGTAGATGAAGAGCATGAGCCTCGTGTATGCGCTGCTATTAACTGGCGAATTCTTCTGGTAAACTTCCACGCCTATCAGTCCCTTTGTAGAGTTTGTGCTGGATGGCAACGCCGTGAAATTGTATGCGCCTGTATTAGTTACAACACTTATGTGTGAGCCAGGCTTATCATTTGCAGCTGCAACAGCAAAGCTGCTCAGGTTCTTTATCGGGTAGCCGTTCCAGTAAAGCACCTGCATCCCGGGCGCAAGCACGCCGTTTGCAGGATAGCCGCTGATGGTGCTTTCGATGAATACTCCTGTATGGTAGAGGCCCGGCAGCACAAAGAGTATCATGGGCACCATGATTGCGAAGAACACAATCATTGCAACAAAGTTTGATGCTATACCTGCAGAAAATATCTTGGTCTGCTGCATCTTATCCAATTTTGAGACCTCCTTCTCGTCAGGCTCCACGAATGCGCCTATCGGTATAACTCCAAACACGAGGAACCCTATGGACTTAAGCTTTACCTTGGCCCTCCTTGCGAGTATGCCGTGAGAGAACTCATGTATGATGAGCAGGAATGCAAGCGAGACTATGCCAGCTATAAGCGGTATATCTATGCCGGGTATTACCGGCGCCACACCTGGTATCTGGTTCGCGAGCGGCGCCACCTGCGCATGGCCCTGCAGTGCGCTAAGCAGCACCGTATATGTTGCATAGAGTATAAGGCCCGCATTGTACCATATAAGCAGGAATGTATAGCCCGTAAAGCCCGTGATTATAGAAGCGGCATATATTATGTAGGAAAAAAGGTTTGCGGCTATGGTGCTGTGAACCGAGCTTGCCGCAGCCGAAGTCTCAGCGCTTATCTGCGGAAGGTTGAGGAACTGCACGCCGTAGCTCAGATAAGGCAGCACGAACAGCATTATCAGAACCAGCGAAACAAGCCCGAAAATGAAAATATCTTTTCTCTTCCTCAGGAAGAAATAGCTGAACACGCCGAAGCCGAGCACTAGCCCGAACAGAGCCATATCATCCCAGAAGCCGCCGCCCTTCTTCGAGATATTGTCTATGCTCTTTATCCCTCTTTTGCCTCCTATCATGTATAAGCCGTAGCCGCCGCTGAATGAGCCCATCCTCTGCAGCGTGCCCCCTACAAAAATCATTCCTGCTATGCCCAGTACCCATTCATCTACTACGCCTATATGCGAGTAGTAGAGCAGTACTATGAAGGCGAATGCTATCGCTATAATTGCATATATTTCAATCCGGTTCGCTCTTTTTTTAGTCGCCATCAAAATCAAATTGAATCTTACTAAAGTCTTATAAATCCCAATTTTTATTCCTATCCTTTTATGTTAATGATGCAAATTTTTGATTCACGATCTGTGCTGCAGGCTATCACATACAAATTTTTGCATGTAAATTGCTAAATACCTTACCTACCAATTCAATTCACGGGGATAGAATGGAGGAATGTGAACTATGCGGTAAAAAGACCGATAGCATATACATAATAGATGTGGACGGTGTAGAGCTTGGCGTTTGTGCATCATGTGCCAAGGGCAAGAAGATCATCCGCAGCCAGTCTACCGCTCCGCAATCTGTTCCAAACCGCAAAAGGAGCACGGAAACGCGCCCAGAAGAGCAGGAGCTTGTCGATGATTACGGTGAAAAGATAAAGTCCGCACGCGAGAAGCTTGGGCTTTCGCTTCCTGTGCTTGCGGAGATGCTTAACGAGAAGGAGCCGCATTTGCTGCGCATAGAGCAGCAGAAGACCCTTCCCCCGCCCGAGCTTGTAAAGAAGCTGGAGAAGTTTCTAGGCATAAAGCTTACCGCAGAGGTGCAGGGCTCTGCATCTGTGCCTTCAAAATCCAGGGAGGAGAAGGCGAGCATAGGCGACTTCGTGAAGAAGGACTGAATGCAATAGGCGTGGTTCATGTCTGTAGACCTTAGCAAGTTGATTATAAGGCAGAAGCTTGAGCTGCAAAGCCTCTCGGGCAAGCTCATAGCGATAGACGCCTATAACACAATCTACCAGTTCCTTTCGATAATAAGGCAGCCCGACGGCACCCCGCTGATGGACAGCAGAGGGAATGTGACAAGCCACCTCTCCGGGCTGTTCTACAGGACCATAGAGTTTGTTGCAAACGGCATAAAGCCTTTTTTCGTTTTCGACGGCATACCCTCTCTGCTTAAGCAGAGGACTATAAACGCAAGGATGAAAAAGAGGGAGGAGGCAAAGGCGGAATGGGAACGCGCCGTAGCCGAAGGCAAGCTTGAAGAGGCAAGAGTGCATGCACAGGCGAGTACGAGGATAAACAAGGAGATAGTGGAAAGCTCAAAAAAGCTCCTCGGGCTCATGGGTATCCCGTACATGACCGCGCCAAGCGAGGGCGAGGCAGAGGCGAGTTACTTATGCAGCAAAGGCTTGGCCTATGCTACTGCAAGCCAGGACTACGATACGCTGCTTTTCGGTGCGCCTGTAATAGTAAGAAACCTTACAATAAGCGGCAAGAGGAAGCTCCCCGGCAAAAACATCTATGTAAACGTAGAGCCGGAAATGGTTGTGCTCAATGAAACACTCTCTGCACTCGGCATAAGCCGCAGGCAGCTAATCTGGATAGGTATAATGCTCGGCACAGACTTTAACGAAGGCATAAAAGGCATAGGCCCTAAGACAGCGCTGAAGATAGCAAAAGAGTCGAAGTCTTTAGATGAGGTGGTGCACCGCATAGCAGAAAAGAGCGGTGCATCTTTTGATACTGATGTAAATGATGTTGAATCCTTATTCCTGAAACCTGAGGTAGAGGAGCCGAAAGAGGACATAAGCGAAATCAAAGCACCTCAAAAGGATGCCTTGCTGCGCTTCATGTGTGATGAGCACGGCTTTAGTGTGGAGAGGATAAGCAAGTATATAGACAAGCTAGTGGCAGGCAGGTCTGAGGGCGGCCAGGCTGGAATAAGCAGCTGGTTGAAGTAGCAAGCCATATACTCAAAAACTGCAAATGTAGTAAAATTCTTCCAAAGAGGGCATAAGTATTTTATATTTAGCAAAATAAAAGTGCTTGATAACAATGGCGAAGAAAAAGGAGGGCAAGTCTTCCGATATAAACATAAACGACCTCAATGATATCAACAAGTTCATTGGTAAGTTTCTAGAAGAGGCAAACAGGCAGTTTTTGGCGCAAGGTGCGCTGAACGAGCCTGTAGTCTTTGGGTTTAACGTCAAAATCGGAGAAGGCGGTATGCCAACAATTGAGAAGTTCGGAAATGTCGAGGTAAAAAAGGAGCAGATTACACTCTCAGAAAACAGGGAACCGCTTGTAGATGTTATAAAGCGCGACTCTGAAATCACCGTAATCGCGGAGATGCCGGGCATAGAAGAAAAGGATATACACATATCCTTAGAAGACAAAACCCTTAATATTTCAGCAGCAAGCCGCGAGAGGTCTTACCACAAGTCTATTCCGCTGCACGATATTGTAGACACCAAGAACTACAAGTACAAATACAACAACGGTGTCCTTGAAATAACGCTCCGCAAGTCCGGGTAGAAAAGCCGGAGAAAATACTCAATCAGTAAACGCTAAATCCTTGTGATTTCATGCAAAAGACTATACCGAAATCAAACAGGAAAATTGGAAAGAAATACAGAAAGCAAAAGGCCTCAAGGCTTAAAAGGCAGCACAGGAGGGTGCTGCGTGCGCAGCGCTTCAAGCACAGAAGGCTCTAGCCCGTTCATATTTATGCTATATCTCGGTACATCCTGTCATTGAACTCGTAGGCCACTGTATCTTCGCCTATGCCAAGTGATGCTATCAGTTCATCTGCATTCTTGAACTTATTTATGCCGTTCTCATTGTCAAGCATATACGCCGCCCCGCCAAACTCAAAATACACAAATGTTCTCCTTTTTCCATCCTTCATATGCATCAGCACTTTAGAGGAGGGGTTGCCAAGCGCTACGAGCATACTGCACAGAAGTATGCTTTTATCAATCTCATCTCCTACTCCAAATGTCAGTGTCTCTTCTGGCGTGAGCCAGAACTGGACCGGAAGCACGACACTCTCTATCTCATTCTTTACAAAATTGAAAGCCTTGACACTTGCATCATAAAAATTGAGCTCATACGAGTAATTGCCAAACTCCGACTTGATCTCATTGACCTTCTTGACTACAAGCTCGTTGTTTGGTGTGACGAGTGTAGGGAGCTCCGCAACCGAGAGGCTTTCCTTCTGCTCTATGTAATCCTTATACCTGTCTATTATCATAAGGTAAAGCCTGCTATAATCCTTCCCCGCACCATCCTCCCTTTCCCCAGGCATATATACCTATAAATAGATGGATTGGAAAGAGATAAAATAACTATTTTTCAAGGTTCATTTGTGTGAAGAGCATGAAAAACAAGATCATAGCTGATATGTTCAACGAGATCGCCGCGATGCTCAGCATAGAAGAAACAGCAAGCTCAAGGTTCGAGGTCAATGCTTACCAGAAGGCCGCTCTGACTCTTGCAACACTGCAGGAGCCTGTTGAAGACATCTATGCAAATGGCGGCAGGGAGGCGCTTCTGAAGCTTCCGGGCGTGGGAAAGGGCCTCTCCGAAAGGATAGAGGAATACCTTAAAACCGGCAGGATAAAGAAGTATGAAGACCTCAAGAAAAAATACCCTATAGATTTCAAGTCCCTCACCTCTATAGAAGGCATGGGCCCTAAGAAGATAGTTGCGCTGTACCGTGCGCTGCATGTCACTGATGTCGAAAGCCTGAAAAAGGCTGCGAGCGAGCACAAGATACGCACGCTGCCCGGCTTTGGCGAAAAAAGTGAAGAGCTCATACTGAAAGGCATAGAGCTACTCAACTCCAGCAAGGGGAGGATGCTCCTCGGCGATGCGCTGCCTGTGGCTGAGTCCATAATAAAGAAGCTGCTTGAGAGCGGTCTTGTTGAAAAGGCGATCATAGCAGGATCAACGCGCAGGATGCGCGAGACAGTCGGCGACCTTGACATACTTGCGCTATCGAAGAACAGCAGCAAGGTTATGGATTTCTTTACCAGCATCGACGATGTTGATAATATTATAGTGAAAGGGGATACCAAGACAACAGTATGGCTAAAGATAGGGCTCAGCTGCGACCTGCGCGTCATAGCACCTGAGAGCTTCGGCGCCGCGCTTCAGTACTTCACCGGCAACAAGGAGCACAACATAAAGGTAAGGAAGATTGCAATAAGGAAAGGCTACAAGCTAAATGAATACGGAATCTTCGATAGGCGGGGCAAGATAATGCCTTTCTCAGGGGAGGAGAGCATATACGACAAGCTGGGCATGCAGTACATGCCGCCTGAGATGCGCGAGGACAGGGGCGAAGTTGAGCTTGCGCTCGAGCACAAGATACCCAGGCTTGTTGAGCTTTCAGACATAAGAGGAGACTTGCATACGCATACAAAGGAGACGGACGGTGCCAACACGATAGAGGAGATGGCTGAAGCCGCAATGTCGTTGAAAAGGGAATACTTTGCAACCACAAACCACACCAAGAGCCTCAAGGTTGCAAACGGCATGAACGAGAAGCAGTTCAGGGAGTTCTTCAAGAAAGTAGATAAGCTAAACGACTCGCTGCAGGGCAAAATAACTATACTGAAAGGAGCTGAAATGGATATACTAAAGGACGGCTCGCTCGACCTTGACAAGCAGCTGCTAAAGGAGATGGACTGCGTGCTAGGAGCTGTGCACTCCTCATTTAATATGAGCGAAGAGGAGATGACAAAAAGAGTCGTTAAGGCTCTCGACAGCGGCTATATACACATACTCGCGCACCCTACGGGCAGGGTTATAAACACACGCGAGGCCTACAGCTTAAATCTCGAGAAAGTCCTCGAGGCTGCAGAGCGCAACAATGTCGCGATGGAAATAAATGCATTCCCTAACAGGCTTGACCTGAATGACACAAACATAATGCTCGCCTCAAAATACAAGGTGAACTTTTCAATAGGCACCGATTCGCATAGGACTTCGCATCTGCAGTTTATGAGGTACGGCGTTGGCACAGCAAGGAGGGGCTGGCTCGGCAAGGAAAGAATAATCAATACGCTTCCTCTTAGCAAGCTGCAAAAGATTCTCTCAAGATAAGCTCCGTTTCAAGCCAGGAAGTGTTTCAAACTCCAGGGCGTGCATACTTGCCTTCTTGTACACTTTTATGTATACAAAATAGGCCTGCAAACTTTGAAGAAAGGTAAAATTCTGCACCGATAGTATTTAAATACTTTCTAAACTCCTGAAATCCTGATTTAGGTGTATTTATGGATGAAAAAGGTAGTGTTGCAGTAGCAACAGGCTCGTCAGAGGTCGAGCAGCAGGTAGAGGAGTTTGGCAAGGATACGATAGTTTCCAATATAAACAACAAGCGCCCTGAATATAAGGAGGACACCAGCGGCAAGATAAACCCTGTGCTTGCGCCATACCACAGGACCATAGAGGAGATAGAGCAGATGCCTGTGATAGAGAAGACCATGACGGTGTGCCCCGAGTGTAAGCTTATAATACAAGGCACGATATACAAAGATGGGGACAATGTAATGATAAGGAAGTTCTGTCCCGAGCATGGCTGGGCGATAGAAAAATACTGGGAAGATTATGACATGTACATGAAGATGCGCGGCTACAACTATTTCGGCAGAGGGTTTGACAATCCTAATGTCGTGTCAGAAAACAAGGGCGTGAACTGCCCCTTCGACTGCGGCATGTGTGAGCGACACAAGTCACACACAGGCCTTGCTAATGTAGTAGTGACAAACAGGTGCCACCTCAGCTGCTGGTACTGCTTCTTCTACGCCAAGGAGGGCGAGCCTATTTACGAGCCGAGCGTTGAAGAGCTAAGGAAGATGTTTAGAAACCTCAAGAACCAGAAGCCCATACCTGCAAATGCAATACAGATTACAGGCGGAGAGCCTACGATGCACCCTAAGATAATAGAGATCATCAAGGCGGCAAAGGAAGAAGGTTTCGATCAGATACAGCTCAACACAACAGGCATAAACCTTGGCCTTAATCCGGATCTTGCGGTAAAGCTGAGATATGCTGGCGTAAGCACTCTCTACATGAGCTTTGACGGGGTCAGCGCACGCGCAAATCCGAAGAACCACTGGGAGGTTCCGCTCACTCTCGAGGCCGCAAGGAAGGCGGGCATAGGTATAGTGCTTGTGCCCACAGTGATCCGTGGAATCAACGACCATGAACTAGGCAACATGATAAACTTCGCACTGAATAATGTGGATATAGTAAGATCAGTCAACTTCCAGCCGGTATCGCTTGTAGGTAGAATGCCCACAAGGCTGCGCGAGTCGCAGAGAATCACAATACCCGGAGCTATAAAGGAGATAGAGGAGCAGACGCATGGTGTAATAAGAAAGGAGCACTGGTTCTCCGTCCCATACATAGGTGGGATAAACAAGTTCATAGAGGCGCTTACAGGAAAGTACGGCTACGACATGTCGATACACTTTGCATGCGGCGCAGGAACATACCTGTTCCTTGACAGCGACAACAAGATAATACCAATAACAGAGTTCATAGACGCTGCCGGCCTGATGGAGCATCTTCAGCAGGGAATCAGCGAGCTGGAAGGCAAGGGCTCGCTTGCGAGAAAGGCAATAGCGCTTAAGACAGTGCTGGGCATGAGCAAGTTCATCGACAAGGCAAAGCAGCCTAAATCTATAAACTTCGCAAAGCTTCTTACTTCAGTAATACTCAAGCACGACTTTTCAACGCTAGGCAAGTTCCACATGAAGTCTGTATTCTTAGGCATGATGCACTTCCAGGATGAATACACTTACGACATACACAGGGTCGAGAAATGTGACATACACTACGCTATGCCAGATGGCGAGGTGCTGCCTTTCTGCACATTCAACGTCTTCCCTGAGGTATACAGGGACAAGATACAGAGGCAGTACAGCATACCCGCAAAGGACTGGCAGAGGACTCACCCCGACTGGTCATATCCTAAGGACAAATATGTAAGAGATATAAAGGCGCTCACCGCAATGCCTATATACAGAAAGACATACGGGCAGATGATAGACTACTTTGCGCTCGATGTGAACGGGGGCAAAGGCGTATCTGGATTCGTAAACGAGACCTTCAGCGATGAGGCAAAGAAAGAGCCGGTGGCAATGGTAGAGGAAGAGGAAGTATGAGTGTGAGCTGAAAATCAACAATATGGTGCTATAATGGACAGAAGAGACAGCGGGCCTAAGGCCTCGGGCTATAACGAAGAGCTCGCAAAGGAGCAAGTAATGGATCTTGATCTCTCAAAAGAGTACATTAATGACGAAAACGGGGTAAGGGTGCGTATGCCCTACAGAATCGTAAAGCGCGTGCTCTTCAGCGGCGTAAAGAAGGAGGAGCTGAAGGACCAGCCCCACGCCGCAAGGCTGCAGTACAGGCTCATGCTGCTCGAGCCTGTCATAAAGGCGTATGTCAACTATGTCAAGGGTCAGATAATAGTAATATACAATCCCGTTGGCGCAGACAATATAAAGGACAAGATGAGCCTTCAGGAGCTGGTAGACTTTCTGGCGAAGGAGGGCGTGCACGTAGATATAAACTCCGCAAAGGAGGAGGATTTCGATTATACTAAAGAGTTCTATTCCTACGCTTTCAACCCCGCACGCATAAGGGAGCACCCTCCTTACGGGTATACTATGGAGGAGTGGAAGAAGAGGAAGGCGGCATTCGAAAAGGAGCTCCAGGAGCAGAAAGTGAGCAAATGGCAGAAGTTCAAGGAGTGGCAGCAGAAGTACAAGCAGGAGCACAAGGATATACTCGAAAACCTATAAGCTCCACGCACGCACTTTAAGTTACTAATCTAATCTTATGAAGCAGCATGCGCCCCGACGTGCTGTTTTGAAAATGTATCAGTAACTGATACAATTAGACCCAATAATGTATCAGGTGCAGTACAGCTCAGTTGACAGATCACGGCGGCGTATAGCCAGAATACCAGTTGCTGACATAATTGACATTGCTCGCTTGGCCGTTGTTGCCGTTGCCGCTGTAGTCGTTTGCGTTGCCATTTAATGGCCACCAGCCGACAAGGTGCTGCAAATCAATAGGTGCGCCGCCTATGCCTTCAAGGTAAAGTGCTTGAATTTCATTTGCTGAAAGTGAAGTGTTGTAGATTTGGACGTTAGAAATCATACCTGCCATACCAGCTGTAGACGTTCGGTCACCTATCAGGATAGGATAAGTGGGCGAAACAGCAACAGTATCTGCAGACAGGACATTGCCTGCTATAAACGAATTTAGTTGCCCCCCATATCCTGTATATCCTGTAAGTATTGAAGTACTAGAATTATATGTTCCCGCAGCAAATTCCCAAACGCCTACATGTAAGTTATTGCCCCCACTGCATTGTTGATTGCTATCCCATAAATCAAAGCAAACCGTACCACCATATGCACTGTCTACAAAAATAGTATAAGCTGCTCCGTCACTTGCAGTACCATAACCAAATACTCCATTATATGGTTCTAATACCGGGACGAAAAACCATAATGTAACCGTTCTAGGTGCGTCTCCAATTGGTACTTGTGGCGCACTTGTAACCTGTATTGTAGAACTGCCATCAAAGCTAGCCACATACTGTGGTATCTCTCCCGTGCATATGCCTTCGAGGTTTATGAAAGAGGTCGTTCCTGGACCGTTAGGCCTGAAGACTTGGCATGCACCCGGCGGCGCTTTTGGTGCGAAGTTGTTCGCATTGAAAACGCCAAGTTCGAACAGCGCGCCTAGAACTACTGCGATGATGAGTATTGCCCAGCCATATGTCATAAGGTATTCCATCGCGCTTTGCGCTTTGATGAAACTTTCCCTCAAAGTTTCTTTTGCTGAAGTCTCTTTTAAAAGCTTCGTTTTGATAAAACTTTTCCTAAAAGTTTTCATGCACTCATGCTTATAATTCAAAAAAAGATTAAATACCTTGTGCTTTATCTGCACGTTGTGCGCAAGTCACTGGCCTACGAAAGCACCTACGGTGCAATCCTGGTTCTGTCCCTCGGAAACATGGAGCACTCCCTTATATTTTCTGAATGCGTCAGGCTCATT
>OGCG01000286.1_pt1 | contig 33130 bp, 26 predicted proteins | sample 1570061 | NCBI WGS metagenome assembly OGCG01 (sample SAMN06268698, study PRJEB24515) | hot springs metagenome | isolation source: Joseph's Coat, Yellowstone National Park, Washington, USA | place: USA:Joseph's Coat, Yellowstone National Park, Washington, USA
TGCACCGCGTGGGGCGCTTGTGTGCGACGTTCAAAATGTCCGAGGTGGCCGAATGATGGACAACGGCAGTAGGAAAAACACGGACATCGGTGCCAAGCTGGACTGACTGGTGACCCTCGACTACGCCACCCTAGACGCCCTGCGCACCCACCATCCCGCCTGGCGACTGTTGCGCTCGGACCATGCGCCGCTGGTAGCGGCCTTTCTGCACCGCATATTCGTGGTGCCCAACGTGCGGATGATGGCTGCCGCCGACTTGTCCGAGGCGCTGGAAGACGAGTTGTACGCCTTGCGTCTGCAGCTCGGCGAAGCGGCGTTTCCCAAGCCCGCTCTCGACTATCTGAACGATTGGGCGTCGCCGGATAAGGGCTGGCTGCGCAAGTTTTACAAGCCCGGCACCGACGAGGCGCAATTCGATCTCACACCCGCGACCGAGAAGGCCATCGCCTGGCTGGCGCAGCTTTCCGAGCGGCAGTTCGTTGGGACGGAATCGCGCCTGCTCACCCTGTTCGATCTGCTCAAACAGATGAGCGAAGGCAGTGAGGCCGACCCGGCCAAGCGCATCGCCGAGCTGCACAAAAAACGTGATGACATCGATGCCGAAATTGCCCGGGTGTTGTCGGGCGACGTGCCGCTGCTGGATGACACGGCGTTGAAGGATCGTTTTCAGCAGTTCATGCAGGGGGCGCGCGAGTTGCTCACCGACTTTCGCGAGGTAGAGCACAACTTCCGTCAGTTGGACCGGCGCGTGCGTGAGCGCATCGCGCTGTGGGAAGGCGGCAAGGGCGACCTGTTGGACGATATCATGGGCGAGCGTGACGCCATCGCCGATTCCGATCAGGGCAAGAGCTTCCGCGCCTTCTGGGACTTTTTGCTATCCAGCCGTCGTCAGGAAGAATTGACCAAGCTATTGGATCGCGTGCTCGCGTTGCCCGCGGTGGCGGACCTGAATCCAGACACCCGGACCCGCCGCGTGCATTACGACTGGCTGGAGGCCGGCGAACATACCCAACGCACGGTGGCGGCTTTGTCGCAACAACTCCGCCGCTTTCTCGACGACCAAGCCTGGTTGGAGAACCGCCGCATCATGGATATTCTGCACGGCATCGAGAGCAAGGCCCTGGCGTTGCGGGAAGCGCCGCCAACGGGAACGGTGATGGAGGTGGCTGAGGCCTGCGCCGATATCGCACTGGCGATGGAGCGGCCCCTGTTCACGCCGGCGATCAAACCAGTCATTGCCAGCCTGACGCTGCTAGCGGGGGACGAGGATATCGACCCCTCCGCCCTGTTCGAACAGGTGGTGGTGGACAAAGCGAGGCTCACCCGTTATATCCGCCATGCCTTGCAGGATAGGGCGCAGATCACCTTGCGCGAACTGGTGACCTCCCAGCCCCTGCGGCAGGGCTTGGCGGAACTGGTGGCCTACCTGCAACTGGGCAGTGACGCCTTCAACACGGTGGTGGATGAGGACACGCCGGAAGCCATTCACTGGCAGGCTGAGGATGATCGTGGCGAAACTGTGCATCGCACGGCCCGCTTGCCTCGAGTGATTTTTACGCGTTGAATACAAGACGAAAAGGGCAATGCAACAGGGATGGAACAAGATAGCACCGGCGCAATGACCACTGCTGCAGCCGAGCCGGATCTGTCGTCGTTACTGATCGGGCTGCTCAAGGGGGTGCAGTACCGGGAGCAGGACGAGCGCCAGTGGGCGGCATTGCTAAACCTGCAGGCCCGCGTGCGGGACTACGTGGCGGTACTCAATCTGGAACTGGTGCTGGATGAGGCGGAAGGGTATGCCTTCCTGAAAAGCCGCCCGGAGCCTGCAGAGGACGATCCGTCGCCACGCTTGCCCCGTCTGGTTGCACGCCGCCCCCTGTCGTTTCCGGTGAGTCTGTTGCTGGCCTTGCTGCGCAAGAAACTGGCCGAATTCGATGCAGGCGGCGGCGACACGCGTCTGGTGCTATCGCGAGACGAGATCGTCGAACTGGTCCGGGTTTTCCTGCCGGACGGGCCCAACGAGGCCAAACTGATCGACCAGATTGAAACCACCATCAACAAGGTGGTGGAACTGGGCTTTCTGCACAAGCTCAAGCCTGCGAGTGGTAGCTTGGCAGGGCAGGCCAATTTCGAGGTTCGGCGCATCCTTAAGGCCTTTGTCGACGCGCAGTGGCTGGCCGAGCTTGATGCCCGCCTGGCGGCCTACCAATCCGCCCTGTCTGACGCGGCGTCGAGCAAGGAGGCGCGCGATGAGTGAGGCGCAGTCCCTGGAGCTGGATTTCGTGGCGGACGATGCCTTGGCGGGTTTTCGTCTCATGCGGCTTTCGGTTTTCAATTGGGGCACCTTCGACGGCCGGGTCTGGACGCTGCAACTGGACGGCAAGAATGGGCTACTCACCGGCGACATCGGTTCCGGCAAGTCCACGCTGGTGGATGCCATTACCACGCTGCTGGTGCCAGCCCATCGCATCGCCTATAACAAGGCCGCCGGAGCGGACAGCAGGGAACGGACCTTGCGTTCCTACGTGTTGGGGCACTATAAATCCGAACGCAACGAGGTCACGGGGGTGGCTAAGCCGGTATCCCTGCGCGACGAGCACAGCTATTCCGTCATCCTGGGCGTGTTTTACAACGCGGGGTACGACCAGACGGTGAGCCTGGCGCAAGTGTTCTGGATGAAGGAGGCGCAGGGGCAGCCCGCCCGCTTCTTCCTCGGGGCCGAGCGCAGCCTGTCGATCGCCGAGGACTTCGCAAACTTCGGCACCGACATCGCTGCCCTGCGCCGCCGGCTGCGCGGAACCGGCGCCGATCTCTTTGACAGCTTTCCGCCCTATGCGGCGTGGTTCAGGCGCCGCTTCGGCATCGAGAACGATCAGGCGCTGGAGCTCTTTCACCAGACGGTGTCGATGAAATCGGTGGGCAATCTCACCGACTTCGTGCGCAACCATATGCTGGAGCCGTTCGAGGTGGCATCGCGCATCCAGGCACTGATCGGCCATTTCGACGATCTCAACCGCGCCCATCAAGCCGTGCTCAAGGCCCAGCAACAGGTGGAGTTGCTGACGCCCTTGGTGGCCGACTGCAAGCGGCACAGCGAACTGGTGAAGGAGGTGAATCATCTGCGGCAATGTCGCGACGGCCTGCGGGCGCACTTTGCCAGCCTCAAATTGGGATTGCTGGACAAGCGCCTAGATCTGCTCGATGAAGAGTGGAACAAGATCGATGGGCAGGTTCGACGCCTGGACGGTATGCGCGAGGAGCAAGGCCGACAGGTCGATGAGCTGAAACAGGCCATCAACGACAACGGCGGCGACCGTCTGGAGCGGCTCGCCGCCGAGATCCACAGGAAAGAGCAACTGCGCGATGCGCGCAAGGCCAAGGATGCGCGTTACCGTGAACTGGTGGCCGTTTTGGGTGAGTCCGTGCCCCGCGACGATGCCGGCTTTACCGCGCAGCGGGCGCAATTCAAGGCGTGGCGGGAAGATATCCAAAACCGCGATGCCGACCTCCAAAATACGCTGACCGAGCATGGCGTGAGCTTGCGCCAGGGAAAGCTCGAGCACGAACGGTTGACCGCGGAAATCGAGAGTCTCAAACGCCGTCGCAGCAACATCGACGACCAGCAGATTCAGATACGCGCCGCCCTCTGCGCCGCGCTGGGCCTGGAGGTGGATGATATGCCCTTCGCGGGCGAGTTGATCCAAGTACGCGATGAGGAGCGCGACTGGGAAGGTGCGGCCGAAAGACTGCTGCGCGGCTTCGGTCTGGCCCTGCTGGTGCCGGATGCCCACTACAAGGCGGTGGCCGAGTGGGTGGACAGTAGCCATCTGCGCGGGCGCTTGGTCTATTTCCACGTGCGACCGCGCAAAACATCCGATCTGCCGGAACTGCACCATGACTCCTTGGTGAGGAAACTCGTCATCAAGCCCGATTCACCCCACTACGACTGGCTGGAGCGGGAGCTCGCCCATCGTTTTGACGTGGCCTGTTGTGCCACGCAAGAGCAGTTCCGCCGGGAAACGCGGGCGATCACCCGCGCCGGCCAGATCAAAGACCCGACTGGCCGGCACGAGAAGGACGACCGGCACGCCATCTCCGACCGCAGCCGCTACGTGCTTGGCTGGAGCAACAGCGCCAAGATTGCCGCGCTGGAAGCCAAGCGCCGCCAGCTCGAAAGCCATCTCGGCGAGCTGGGCAGCCAGATCGGCAAGATCGACGGCGAGCGGAAGGAACTGCTATCCAAACTGGATGCATTGACCCGCCTGGAAGAGTTTACGAGCTTCGAAGAAATCGATTGGGCCAGCGTGGCAACGGACATCGCAGCTCTGGAAGACGAGCGCCAAAAGCTTGCGCAGGCATCGGATGTCCTCAGCCAATTGAACGAACGCTTGCAGGAACTGCAGCAGGCGCTCAAGGGCACCGAAGAAGAATTGCAATCCGTGCGCGACCGCCGCGCCAAGGTGGAGCAGCGTCGCTCGGATGCACAGGAACTACGCCAGCAGACGGCTTTACTGGTCCAGGACGCCGCTATCGATGCGACGCTGTCGACCACCTTGGAGGCGATGCGGGCCGAGGCCCTGGGAGAACACCAATTGACCGTAGAATCCTGCGACAACCGCGAGCAGGACGTACGCGCCTGGCTACAAGCTCGGATCGATGCCGAAGATCGGAAACTTCGACATCTCACAGAAAAAATTATCAAGACGATGGTCTCATTCAAGGAAGCCTTCAAGCTTGAGACCGCCGAGATGGATGCCAGCCTGGAAGCCGCCTTCGAATACGAAAACCTGCTCATACAGCTCAATCGCGATGATCTACCGCGTTTTGTTGCGCGGTTCAAAGAACTGCTCAACGTCAACACCATTAACGAAATCGCCAACTTCAATGCCCAACTGGCTCGCGAGCGTGAAACCATCAAGGAGCGTATCGCCCACATCAACAAATCGCTGGGTGAGATTGACTACAACCCCGGGCGCTATATCGTGCTCGAATCGCAGGCCAGCCCCGATGCCGAAATTCGCGATTTCCAGCAGGATCTACGCTCCTGCACCGAGGGTGCGATGACTGGCTCAGATGATACCCAGTATTCCGAAGCTAAGTTCCTCCAGGTCAAGGCCATCATCGACCGGTTCCGTGGCCGTGATGGCTTGTCGGAACAGGACCGCCGCTGGACCGCGAAAGTCACCGACGTGCGCAACTGGTTCGTGTTCGCCGCCAGCGAACGCTGGCGCGAGGACAATAGCGAACACGAGCACTACTCCGATTCTGGCGGCAAGTCGGGCGGGCAAAAAGAGAAATTGGCCTACACGATTCTCGCCGCCAGTCTGGCCTACCAATTCGGCCTGGAATGGGGGGCGGTGCGCTCGCGCTCCTTCCGCTTCGTGGTCATTGATGAGGCGTTTGGGCGCGGCTCGGATGAATCTGCCCAATACGGCCTAAAATTGTTTCGACAACTCAACCTGCAATTGTTGATCGTGACGCCGCTACAGAAAATCCACATCATCGAGCCCTTTGTATCCAGCGTAGGGTTCGTGCACAACGAAGGCGGTCGAGCCTCCAAATTGCGTAACCTGTCCATCGAAGCGTACCGGGCGCAGAAGGCCTCGATGCCAAGCAAATCGCAGCAGGCGCCTACGCCGTGACTTGGACTGGCCCAAAAGAATTGAAAGCGCAGTTGGTGCGGCTTTGGGAGCGCGGTGAACTGCTGCGAGATACTGTGACAGGCCAGACGCGTTTTCCTTTGCGCATGTCTCTCAGGTCCCCAACCTCTGCGGACATTACAAATCGTTTTGATGAAGTTCGCCAATGGGCCGCCGAATTGGACGCGACGAATGCAGTGCGCGTGGAGTGGCAGGAGCGCAAGCACCGCGTCCAGGGCGCGCAAAAGCTGCCAACTTGCGTGTGGGTCGAGACGATTGAGGATGCGTTGACCTGGTTAGGCAAACGCAAAGATTGGGAACGCTTTTCCGCCCTGATTTCCGCCACCCGACAAACGCACCCAGTCTTGCTGCCCTGGCTAGAGAAGCACCCACTGCAGGCATTGGCGCTATCCGAAGAATGGTCACGATTACTTGCTGTAGTAACATGGCTTGCCGAGCATCCGCGTCCCGGCATTTACTTGCGGCAAGTGGATTTGCCAGGCATTCACAGCAAATTCATCGAAACCCATCGCGGTGTACTGACCGAATTACTGGATCTGGCCTTGCCTGTCGCTGCGGTGGAGACCAGCAAATCCGGTCTGCGTCAGTTTCCAGCCCGTTACGGATTTTTGGAAAAACCGATCCGTATTCGCTTCCGCGTACTTGATCCGTCGATTCATGTCGTACCCGGCTCAGCATCCCCCGACATAACTCTGGATGCCGATAGCTTCAGTCGCTTGGCGCTCGACGTGCAGCGTGTATTCATCACCGAGAACGAAACCAACTTCCTGGCCTTTCCGCAGGTAGCGAATGCCATCGTGATTTTTGGTGCTGGTTATGGTTGGGATGCACTTGCCCGCAGTCATTGGCTCAAAAGCAGTGCCATGTATTATTGGGGTGATATCGATACGCACGGTTTTGGCATTCTGGATCAGCTTCGCGGCCACTTTGACCACGTGGTTTCGTTCTTGATGGATAGAGCCACGCTCCATGCGCACGCGGTTTTTTGGGGCAGTGAGGACAAACCCCTCCGAGTGGACTTGCACCGACTCACGATCGAGGAGAGAGCCCTCTACGACGACCTGCGCAATAACCGCATTCGCCCCGGACTACGGCTCGAGCAAGAGCACATCGGCTTTCACTGGCTCGCCCACCGCCTTCATGTCCCTGATAGCACGTGCACATCCAATTGAGCTGCCTTGCCGTAAGACCAAAATAAGACTATATTTGATCTCATCGAGTCGGGAGCACAGCTATGCGCTACTCATCACAAGTCAAGCCGATCAGCTATCTCAAAGCCAACGCAGCCGAGGTGCTGACGCGCCTCGCGGAGCAGCGTGAACCGATGGTCATCACCCAAAACGGCGAAGCCAAGGCGGTACTGCAGGACATCGCTTCGTTCGAGGAGACGCAAGAAACACTGGCCTTGCTAAAGATTCTCGCGTTGGGCAATCGGGATTTGGCCGCTGGCAAGGTCAAGCCTGTCTCTGACGTCGTTGCCCGCTTGCGGGCCAAGTGAACTCCACTCCGATGGCAGGCACGCCTGCCAAGTTTGAGGTCTTGCTCACCGAGGGTACGGAGCAGGACTTGGAGGCCATCCACGATTACCTCTGCGAATTCGACTGCATCGCCAACGCCACCCATGTGTTGGATGAGTTGATGTCCGTTGGGGAGAGTCTGTCGAAATTCCCGGAACGCGGTAGCTATCCGAAGGAACTGGTCGGCCTTGGGATCAAAGAATACCGCCAGATCTTCCTTAAACCCTATCGCGTGATCTACCGTGTCACAGGCAGCCAAGTCATTATTTACCTGATTGCGGACGGACGCCGCGACCTGCAATCCATACTCGCTCGTCGCCTGTTAGGTGCTTGACGTGCAGCAACCCGCGCCAGCGCTCATCAGCTCGGGAGGCCGGCGGGACGCGCGCCTGCGCGCCAGACCCCGTCTGTATTGGGCGATGGCCCTAGCGAGCGCCGCCGAATTGGCCGGATCGCTGGTCAGCTGCAGAGTTACCATGATGCAGTCGCCGCTCTGAGCGACATGACGACCACATCGCCCTTGGCAGCGCGGCGGCTGATGATTGTAAAAACTGCCTCGCCCGCACGAGTTGCGCTGCTCGTATCGAACCTACCTACTTTTCGCCGATCTCTACCCCATCACGAGGACGCCGCCGCACACACTCTATTGACAGCACCGGCGCTTGGGGCTTAAATGGCAACCCTCACGGCGCTTTAGCTCAGTCGGTTAGAGCAGCGGAATCATAATCCGCGTGTCCGGGGTTCGAGTCCCTGAAGCGCCACCAATAAAATCGAGCAGATAAGAAAATTCCCCAGCGCCAGAACCCGCAGACGTCTTCTTGGGCCCGGGCAAGGGCAGGCGGATCTGCCATGTTGTATCCAGTCCTTGGGACCCTCGTCCGCAATATCCTCTCGATCTGATCGGTTCCAGCTCCCGGGGACGACCCACATCGGGACGAGGCAGGGCAATCGCTGGCATATCCTAAGTTGCGGCAGCGCGTTCTTGGCACAGCAGGGACGCTACACCCGACCTGCCTGGGCCTCGGGGAGCGGGCACGCACCGGATATATCGCGCTAGCGTCAGGATTTGGTTGGCGTCGCCATAGTCTTTTCGGCGTGGACGATCTCGCGCAGGAGTTCCAGGGTGGGACCGAAATCCGGGTTGGCCTCGAGGCTCGCGATGAGGGTCTTTTCCGCCGCCTTGGGATCGTGGGCCAGGAGCCACTGGCTGCGGGCGATGACCCACTCCAGGAGGGCGCGCGGCTCCGGGAAGAGCGGCCGCTTGAGGCCCGCCTGCAAGAAGGCGATGCCGCCCGCCACATCGCCGCGGTTGAAAAAGGCTTGTGTCGCGATCTCGCTGCGCAGGTTGACGCTTTCGGGGGTGAGGGCAAGACCCTTGCGCCAAGCCAGCACCGCGTCGTCCCGAGCTACCGCCGGGCTCAGGCCGAGGACGCTGCTGCCGTAGTTGAGATACAAAGACCCGATGGCGTTGTAGACCCCCGCCTGACGGGGAATACCCACGAGCGACTGGCGATACTGGTGGAGGGCGGCCTCCAGCAGCACCTTTTTCTGGACCGTGGGCATGGAGGGCTCCTGCGCCACGAGGTTCAGATAGGCGTTGCCGGTGTACACCCAGGGCTGAGTCGCCTGCGGGCGCGCCGCCTCCAAGAATCGGGCTGCTTTTATGAGAAAGACCGCGCGCGCATTGGCGTTGGGTATGAGACCGTCGAGCCAGGCATTGGCGCTAAAAAGACCGTAGACCGCCGCGTCCAGCGCCAAAAACCAGCCCGCCAGCACAAAGAGCAGGGCCACGCTGAGCTGGATCACGCCGGGGTGCCGGATCCCCAAGCGGGGCAGCAGCGGTGCCGTATCCTTGGGCTGTTGGTACAGGCGCCAGGCCTGGGCCAAAAAGATCCCGGCCAGGATGCTCAAGGGCAGATTATAAAAGATGAAGTTGCCCAAGGCGTGGCCGGTGATGGCAAAAACCCCCAGCACCAGCCCCAGCGCCCAGTAACGGTTTTCCTCAGAGATGCCCAGCCGTGCAGGATGGACGATCAGGCGATAGAGGGCGTAAAACAAGGTCCCGGCAAAGGCCAGCAAAAAGCCCAGGTTGATGAGCCCCCCTTCGGCCAGGAACTCGATATAGTCGTTGTGGGCGTAGGTCCCCGCCGAAGCCAGCTCCCCGGGCAGGCGGTAAGCGGGGTAGAAGAGAAAGTAACTGCCAAGGCCCGTACCCAGATACGGATGACTCAGGAAAATGTGCCAGGTGGCGATCCACATCAGACCGCGTGAGACCGTTTCTATGCTGCTGCTGATGTAGCCCGGCGCAAGATGGCCGAGCATATCGTAATGGTGCAGGTAGCCAAAAATGGCGTATGCGGCGACTTCTATGGCCAGCACCAAAGCAAGCTTGCGCCCGAAACCCGGCGTTTTGCGGAAGGCGATCAAGGCCACGAGAAAGGTGCAGAGCCAGGCCAGAGCACCGCCGCGGCTATAAGTCATCCAGAATGCAAAGGTGGTGAGCGTCAGCGTGACGAGGTAGAAAAGAACGGTCCCATCGATGCGCCGTAGCGCTTGTCGAGCGTCGTCGCGCTGACCATCGAGGTAAAAAAAGCGCCCCAACAGCACGAACCAAAGCAAGTTCATCCAGGCAGCAAAGCTGTTGGTGTCCAGCAGAGGACCTTGGACACGAATGTTTCCCAAGGCCTGACCGGTGGCAACGCCGTCGAAATATTCCCAGAAGGCGATGCCGACGAGTACCCAGGTGGTGACGAGTATCCCGCGCCAGAACCACGGCCAGACGGCTGGGATATCCCCCTCACTTTGCAGAACCCAGAATAAAAACCCCAGTGGCACCGCCCCCAGAGTCCAGAAATAAAACCAGCTACTGTACGGTACATGGCTCCAGAAGAGCGTTAGCCAATACCAAAACAGCCAGAGCAGCATGAAGACCGGCAGAAACCCCCGGGACCAGGGCAGACCGGCCTGAAGACGGGGCCACAGCACCGTACCACCCCAGGCCAGCATCAGGACGCTGCTCAGGGCCAGCAAAGGGATGGTCTGGCCGTTGTAGTACCAGCTGCTGATGTAGCTCAGAAGGGGAAGCAAACTGAGCCAAAGAGCGCGGGTGGCAGAGATCTTGGGTTTGGTTTTCATCGCCGGCATGTCGTAAACGATTTGCCGCAGTCTAGCAGAGAGCCTGCAGTCACTGGAAATCTCTGCGTCGCGGCGTGCCCAAGGGCACAGAGGCTGCGGCCATCGCCATCAAGCCGGTGTGCGCCCGTAGCGATCTTCAAAACGCACGATATCGTCCTCTCCCAGATATTCGCCGCTTTGCACCTCGATCATGACCAGATCGATGACGCCGGGATTGATGAGGCGATGGGGCGTGCCGGCAGGAATGTAGGTGGATTCGTTGGTGCGGATCAGGCGCTCTTCATCCCCATTGACGATCTTGGCCGTCCCCGACACCACAATCCAGTGCTCGCTGCGGTGGTGGTGCATCTGTAGGGACAAGGCTGCTCCGGGCTTGACCAGGATACGTTTGATCTTGAAGCGAGATCCCTCTTCCAGAACGGTATAGGTGCCCCAGGGCCGGTGGACGGTGCGGTGCAGGGCGTGGCTTTCGTGGCCGCGACGCTTGAGTTCGGCAACGATCTTCTTGACCTCCTGATCCCGATCCTTGCGGGCGATCAGGAGCGCATCCGGCGTATCGATGATGACCAGATCCTCGACGCCCAGCAGTGCAGCCAGTCGCTCCGAGCTGTGTACGATGCAGCCATGGGCATCCTCCAGAACCACCTCGCCAACTACCCGGTTGCCCTGCGCATCGGCCTCCAGTAAGCCACCAAAGGCCGACCACGAACCGATATCGGACCAGCCGAAGTCCCCCGCCACCACGGCCGCCCGTTGGGTGGGCTCCATAACGGCGTAGTCGACGGAGATGTCGGGTAGCTGGGCAAAGCTTTGGGGGAGTTCCAGGTAGTCGTCCTGCCGACGCCCATGGGAAAGGACTTGCCCCAGCGCTTGGGATAATGCCGGTTGATGATTGGCGAGTTCCTCCAAGAAGATCCCCGCACGCAAGCAGAACATGCCGCTATTCCAGCTATATCCGCCCGCATCCAGGAGGCTCTGGGCCCGCGCCAGATCGGGCTTCTCGACAAAGCGTCGGACGCGGTGGCCAAGTACGCTGCGCTCCGCCGTCAAGACCTCGCCCCCTTCGATATAGCCATACCCCGTCTCCGGCCAGCCGGGAGTGATGCCAAAGGTGACCAGATAGCCCGCCTGAGCCAGTTCCCGGGCTTTCTCTACCGCAGCCAGAAAGGAAGGCAGATCCTGAACCAAGTGGTCGGCAGGTAAGACCAGCAGTATCGTATCTGGACCGAAGGATTCCTGCAGCTCCCATGCCGCTGCCGCTATGGCGGGTGCGGTATTGCGGCCCACCGGTTCCAAGAGGTAGCGCAGCTGCCGATGCCCTTCCCTGGAGTCGACAGCGTCATACGCATCCCGCGTCTGAAAGTAGTAATCGCGATTGGTTACGGTAAGGATCTCCTGCACGTCAGGTATTGCCGCCGCCCGCCGGAGACTCTTCTGCAACAGGTTCTCGCCATCGGGCAAGATCAGAAAGGGTTTGGGGTGGCTTTGGCGCGACAGGGGCCAGAGACGGGTACCGGTGCCGCCGGAAAGAATCACCGGGATGAAGGCGTTCATTGCGCTAGTCCTCCAGCTACCCGCCGCAGGTCCGCCTCCACCATCATCTGCACCAGGGCATCGAAGCCCACCTCGCGCTCCCAGCCCAGTTTTTCTCGTGCCTTGCTGGGATTACCGATGAGGATGTCCACCTCGGCCGGGCGGTAAAAAGCCGGGTTGACGCGGACGATGACCTTCCCGCTCTTGCGATCGATACCCTGAGTCTTTTCGTCTTTACCCTGCCATTCCAGATCAAAGCCCGCGTGGGCTGCGGCCTTCTCCACAAAGGTGCGCACCGCCCAGGTCTCGCCGGTGGCAATGACGTAATCGTCCGGCTGCTCCTGCTGCAGCATCAACCACATGGCGCGGACATAGTCGCCGGCGAAGCCCCAATCGCGCTTGGCGTCCAGGTTGCCCAATTCCAGCACCTCCTGCAGACCGTGGCGAATGCGTGCCAGGGCCAGGGTGATCTTGCGGGTGACGAACTCCGTGCCGCGCAGGGGGGACTCGTGGTTGAAGAGGATGCCGCTGGAGGCGTGCAGACCGAAGCTCTCGCGATAGTTCACCGTGATCCAGTGGCCATAAAGCTTGGCGACGCCATAGGGGCTGCGGGGATGAAAGGGAGTGCGCTCGGACTGGAGCGGTTCCTGAATCTGTCCAAACATCTCGCTGGTGGACGCCTGGTAGAATCGCGCCTCGGGGTTAACGATGCGCAGAGCCTCCAGTATTTTTACGACGGACATCCCCGTAACCTCGGCGGTCAGGATCGGTTGATCCCAGGAGGTGGCCACAAAGCTCTGGGCGCCCAGGTTATAAACTTCCGTTGCCTGGGATTTTTTCATGGCGCGGATCATGGAGGAGAGGTCGATCAGATCACCGTCCAGCAGGCGCACCCGATGAGCGATACCCAGTTCCTGCAAGCGGCCGGTGGTGTCCGTCCCGCGACGGGCGATAAGACCATAAACCGTATAGTCTTTTTCTAGCAGCAGCTTGGCCAGATAGGCGCCATCCTGGCCGGTGATGCCGGTGATGAGGGCATGTTTCGTCATCCTAGTTTTTTCTCCCAATCGTTGAGCAAATCCTGAAGGCTTTGTTCCATGGGTATCGCCGGCTGCCAGCCGGTGTCCCGCTGTAGGGCCGCGAAACTGGCGACCATGCGCCGCTGTTCGGCGCGGCGCAGGCGGGCCGGGTCCTGTTCAATCCTGGCATCGACACCGGCGAGGGCGAGCAATTGCTGCAGCAGGTCGCGGATCCGGTATTCCCGTCCCGAGCAGACATTGTAGACCTCGCCATTGCGCCCCCGCTCCAGCAGCAGGCCATAGGCGCGTACCACGTCGCGCACGTCCGTAAAATCGCGGGTGACATCGATATCGCCCACCTGCAGGACTGGCACCCGCCGACCCAGGTGGATCTCCATTACTTGTCGAGCGAAATCGGCAAGGACAAAGCGCGGGCTCTGGCCGGGGCCAATATGGTTGAAGGGCCGCACCATCACGATCTCGAAGCCGGAGGTCTGGCTCCATTGGTAGCACAGCGCTTCGGCAGCCACCTTACTCACGGCATAGGGGTTCCGGGGGCGCAGGGGATGATCCTCGCGCACCGGCAGGTCTGTCTCGGGCACCTGTCCGTAGGTGTCGCCCGAGCCGACGAAGAGCATCCGCCCACGGAACTCCGCAGCCTGCAGGGCCTCCAGCAGATTCAGGGTGCCCGTGAAATTGATATCGAAGGTCTCGCGTGGGTTCTCGAAGGCGGCCGGCACGAAACTCTGGGCGGCCAAGTGGATGACGGCGTTTGGTCGAAGCTCCGCCACGAATGCCGATAAGGCTTGCCGATCGCGCAGATCCAGCCCATCGGGCAGCGGCACGCAGGGCAGCGCCGCCTGCACATACCGGCCGACAAAGCCGTTGGCGCCAGTGACGAGAAGTTTCATGCGCCCCCCCGAAATGCCGCCCACTCTCGTTCCACGCATGCCGTGAACTCTGCGCGGAAGCGCTCCGGGGCGAAGCGCAGGGCGTTTTCGCGGCAGGCCTCCGGGGTAATGGCCACCCCCGCAGTCTCGAAACGCTCCACGGCGGCCTTGATGGCGGCGACGGATTGTTCGTAAAAGAATACGCCAGTGGGTGCGAGGGATGGCTCGTCACTCTCCGCCGCGGGCAGGGGGACAATGGTCTCCAGCGCTCCGCCTTTGCCGAAGGCGATGACGGGCGTCCCGCAGGCCTGGGCCTCCAGGGGGGCGATGCCAAAGTCCTCCTCCGCCGCGAAGATGAAGGCCCGCGCCCGCTGCAGGTGATCGCGCAGGACCTCAGCGCCGGCAAAGCCCAGCAATTGCACGTTCGGCCCCGCCTTGGCCCGGACCTTGGCGAAATCCGGCCCATCCCCGATCACCACCAGACGCTTGTCCGGCATGGCGCTGAAAGCCTCGACGATCAGGTCCAGCTTCTTGTAAGGGACCATGCGCGAGGCGGTGACGTAGAAATCTTCCTTGTCCCGGCACAGCGGAAAATCCGCCACATCTACCGGCGGATAGATGACGGTGGAATCCCGCCGGTACACCTTGCGGATGCGCCGTGCGATGTAACGGGAAATGGCGATGAAGCCGTCCACGCCGTTGGCCGTACGGACATCCCACAGGCGAACATAATGCAGGATCAGCTTCGCCACCCAGCCCTTGACGCCCCGCTCCAGCCCCGCCTCCCGCAGATACTGATGCTGCAGGTCCCAGGCGTAGCGGATGGGGGAATAGCACATGCACAGATGCAACTGATCCGGCCCGGTCAGCACGCCCTTGGCCACTGCATGGCTGCTGGAAAGAACCAGGTCATAAGCGGAGAGATCCAGTTGCTCGATGGCCAGAGGCATGAGGGGTAGATAGCCGCGATATTTTTCCCGTGCCCGAGGCAGGCGCTGGATGAAGGACGTGGTCACCGGCTTGTTGCTAATGAAATCACGCTGACCAGTAGGCAAAAAATCCACCAAGCTGAAGAGATCGGCATCGGGATAGCAGGCAAGCATCTGCTCCAGCACGCGCTCCGCTCCAGCATAAACCACCAACCAGTCATGGACGATGGCGACGCGCATCAGTCTTCCACAGCCTCCGCAAGCACCCGCCAGGTCTGTTCGGCGGTTTTATCCCAGTTGAACTGTCCGGCCCGCTCCAGCCCCTTCTCCCGTAGCACCGCGCGCAGGGAACTGTCCTCGATCAGCCTATGAAGACCGTCGGCAATGGCTTCAACGTCAAAGGGGTCTACTTGCACGGCGGCATCGCCCACCACCTCCGGCAACGAAGCGCGGTTACCCACCAGTGTAGGAGTGCCTGATGCCATCGCCTCCAGAGGGGGCAGTCCGAAGCCTTCGTAGACGGAAAGGTACGCGAAGGCCATCGCCCCGGCGTACAGGGAGGGGAGAAGTTCATCGGGGACATGGCCGGTGAGAAAGACTCGCGGCGGCAGCGCCTTCAACTCCGGCACATCCTGAAATACCAGACTTTTCCCTTTCGCCCCGCTTACGACCAGCCACACGTCTTCCGGCAAGCGGTGATAAATGACTTCCCAGGCGCGCAGCAGGCGCCCAAGGTTCTTGCGAGGCTCCAGGGAGCCGAGGCTCAACACGTAACGGCTGGTTGGCAACCGCAGTTTGTGGATGGCGCTTTCTACCTGCTCCCTGTCCTGTGGAACAAAACGGGTATCCACCCCCAAGCGGACGACAATGACCTTGTCGTCAGAGACGCCCGTTGTTTCCAGAAGGCGTGACTTTGTAAATTCCGAATCGGTAATCACCCGCGCAACCCGTCGCGCCAGCTTGGGCGTGAGAAATCGATACCAAGCCGCAAAGCGCGGGTTCAGCCACTCAGGGTGATCAATTGGCACAACGTCGTGGATGGTCACCACTTGCCTTGAAATCGTCAATGGACCCGTGTTGCTCGGGCTCCAGAGCAGTTGCCCGCGCGTCCGCCGTGGCAAGATCGTTTGCTCCCAGAGGTGAGCGCGGGCGCCGCTTATGGAGTGCCGGGGAGCGATCTGATGCAGTTGATCAGACGGCATGCGCTGCAGTAACTCCAGCAGGTAGCGTTGAACGCCGGTTATCGGGTGAGAGAGGATGCGCGTGTTTATCGCGAACTCTGGCAGTCTGTTGGTAGTCACAAAATGTCATGCCTTCCTGGAAATAAGCCAGACCGTAAATAACAATAAATAATCCAGCGTAGTGATCCCGAATATGCTGGTGAACGGAAAGGTTGAACAGGAGCTAACCACACCGATGGTGAGGATACTCCGTGGATGAGCTTGGAGGCCTTTCATAAGGGTTTTCCACAACTGCCATATAAATGCCAGAATAATAAGGAATCCAACCAGTCCAAACTGGAACAACAAAGATAACCAGACATTGTCAATAACAATTTTCTGGGTGAGGGCAAATCGACTGCTCTGCATTAACCCCGTGCCCAACAGCATCGTAGCCACGCCGTGGTTTAACCATATTCCACTGTAATGCGCCCATTCTTCATAGCGTATGAGCAAGGACGCGTCGGCAAAGAGATGATCCGTACCGCGTAATCCAGCGATGATCGCAGGCGCTACGAATGCGACAAACAAGCCTATGCCCGCATAGACGCCCCAAAGCAGGGACAGTCGGATGCCGCGCCACTTGAAAAATGTGATTAAAGCTGCCGTGGTCACGGCAAGCAGCACCTCCACATAAGTGGCTCTTGTCAGTGTCATGTAGGTAGCCACAAGCGCTAGAACGAAGCCAATGGCAGCTAAAGATTTACGGGGTCCATTCCATTGACCTAGAGCCGCCACGCTCATAGCCGCTACCAGAGCGAGGTAGTGCCCAAAGTTGGAGGCCGAGCCAAAGAGAGAGAAGGCACGCACCCGTCCATAAAAATCCCAGGAATAGACCTGAAAGTATTGATCCACAGATATAGTAGGCAGAATAGGATCGTTAGTGACGCTTTGCGAGATTCCCAAGCTAACCAAGGGTACAAAAAGCCATGTGATTATTGTGGCAACCTGCCGCTCGTCTACGGTTTCTTTGAAAGCATACAGGAGCGGAAGTAACAATAGAAAATATAATGTTGACTCAAAGCTATAGACAATGTATATTAAGGAGTAGTTGGCAAAGAACGTAAAAAATACGACTTCAAAAAACAGATAAGTTAATAAGGTCGCCCACGCAAGAAGTATCGGCGCAGGTGTGCCTAGCTTGCGTTTGATCAACACGCCCAAGACAGCAATAGCTATCATGAGCAATTTTAGGACAACGGTTGGAATTTGCACATGACCAGAGAAAATAGCCATCTCGATCTGCGGCATCACTCCATTAATCATGGAAAGCAGGAGCACCAGAAGCAGGATATATCCCAGCCAATGGCTGAGCCCCCAACTCTGCTCCCGCACCTGCTGGCGGCTCTGTGTATATGCTACGGCGACCCTCATCCGATTTTCCTCATGCCAGCATAGGTGCCGCGCAGGGTCGCGACAAAACCGGGCAGGTTACCTCGCAACACTCGCTTGGCCAGGCGCCCCAGCACGCCAATGGAAATTGGCCACGCTGGGATCAGCGCGTAGCGTCGGAAAAAGCGAACCGCCGACGCATTGAAGTAATAATCCAGCAATGGACTGCCTTTGCCTGTTGCCGCGTGTTCTCTATGAAGAACGATGGATTGATCGGCAACGGCGAGGCGCCACCCCGCCTTGCGTAGACGAAACGAAAAATCCGTATCTTCCCAGTACATGAAAAAAGTATTCTCGTCCAATAACCCGACTTCTTCCAGCGCGCGGCGGCGTAACAAGATACTGGCAGCAGTAAGGTAATGAAGCCTTGCGCCAGGCACTGGACCGAGGTGATGCCGTGTACGTCCAGACCAAAAACACACACTACCCCCACCCCAAGCCTGAATGTCCTTAGGATTGTCCAAATAGTAGAGCACAGATCCAACCGCGCCAACCCCAGGATCAGTCTCAGCCACAGCGACCATGGCAGTCAGCGCGTGGGGATCGACTGTTGTGTCGTTGTTCAGGAGCCAAATATAATCAGCACCTTCTTCCAGGGCACGGCGGACACCCACATTGCAACCACCGGAGAAACCGAGGTTACGCCCCGTTTCCAGGATGGGAACCTCGGGATGGGCAGCGCGGATGCGCGCGACGGAATCATCCGTAGAGCCGTTCTCGACCACCAGTACGCGATAATTGGTATAGTCCAGCGAGACTAAAGAATCTAGGCAGGCGATGGTGTCTTGCCAGCCGTGCCAGTTGAGAAGAATTATCCATATTGCAGGCGAGTTATGGTCAAGTAATGTTTCAGGCATTGGTGTACTTCCGCAACACTAGCTCGAAAGAATCACATGCCCTTCTCCACGTAAACTTTTTAATGGATTCGTAACCAGCACGTGCGAGATCTGAACGTAACCTTTGATCTGCGATTAATGTTCGAACTGCTGCCGCCAGCCCTGAGGAGTCAGCAGGTGGAACGAAAAGCCCATTGTGTCCGTGCTCAAGAAATTCGCGATGACCGCCTATATCGGTAGCTACCACAGCAGTGCCACACATCATCGCTTCGCAAGCGGGAAGTCCCCAGCCCTCGCTGAGACTGGGCGCCAAAAATATGGCTGCACGGTTATAAAGTTTCCTTAGCAATAAGGGAGAGGGAAGCCTATAATATTCAATCCACGGAGGCAAAGTGGGTCGACGAGTTGTGCCAAACAAAGTGCCGACTAAGCATGGGAACTCATTCTTCAGGGAAATCACTGCCTCAACACCATATCGGGATCCTTTCCAAGACAATGGATGGTACAACATCATAATATGATATGGGTTACGCAATTTGATATCGTGATCGATTCCGAATGAATCAAAATCAAGGCCGTTCGGTATATAGTCGCTCTCCTCTCCCATGGAGTCAGCAATATCTTTTAACCAACGTGCTATCACGATCTTATGTAAGGGGGCGCGCCATGTCTGCTCAAGCCTGGAAACATCGTTATGTCCCCAATTCTCCCAATGTTGGATAAGATAAAATTTCTCACCTTTTTTGCCGGGGTAGTCCTGCACCCATTCCGCAGTCTGCCAAGCGGTAGCTATTACAACGTCACTATCAGGAATAAACTTTGCGTTCAAAGAAGGCCGCCACAGTAACATTACCCTTGGATCTATAGAAAACCATGTTTTTGGCTGGTAGCTTTTATCAAGTGACCGCTGAACAAATCTAGCCACCTTCTTTGGGTAGTCGAGAGGTGCTGTATATTTATCTAGCAGCGCCGCATGCACTACGGTCACCTTGTGATCACGCCGAGCCAGGCAATTGGCGTATTCGTAAACAACTTTAAAGCCACCAACCGGTGTTTTCCCGTGACCGGGCAATACAAACGTAATCCTCACTATACATTTTCCTTTGAGCGCGACTCTACATGCCTCCGCATCCGGTTTAATGCTTCATCTTCTGTCGGGGGCTGCCCGTGGTTATCTTTAATTTCCCAGATTTTTGCAATAGTCATTATCTCATAAATAAAAAAGATAACACTCAGCCAAAATCCGCGCCAACCATCTCTATAGCCTTGCCTTTTTACATAATGCACCAAAAATGTTTTTAACGGTCGGAATATTAATAATGTAATTAGCATGAAATTATTTTTATTGGAGTCATACATATCAACCGCCTCGACCGATGTATACCGATTAATTTTAGAAAAGAACGCAGATACTGTCGCGTTTGTGTAGTGACGGATGCACATATTCGGATATGATGCTGTTATTCGTGTTACCCTAGCAGTCGACTTAAATTGGAAAAATGTGTGAATTTTACCTTCGTAACCATCCAATATAAAATCTTTCTTAAACACACGCTTGTGGTACTCTGGAAATCCAGATTCATGCTGAGCAAATCCAGATAAGGCCAAATTTGCTCGGGGTAATTCTATAACATCAAACCGATTTTCGTGAATTATATTGTTAATAGCCATCGCTAGGTGTGGACTAATCTCTTCGTCTGCATCAAGAACGAGAACCCACTCATTACTAGCTTGCTCGATAGCGAACTGGCGGGCGCCATCGAACGCGGCAATACGTTCGTGAAAGTATACTTTTGCACCGTATTGCCTGGCAACTTCCACCGTGCGATCTTCGGAGTGCATGTCCACTACAACAATCTCATCCGCCCAACTATGGACAGACCGGAGGGCATAAGGAAGATTTCTTTCTTCGTTCAGTGTATTGATAACTACAGAAATCTTCTGGTTCATGCTGTGCCTCCTCTCACCGAAATAAAAATCGTTCGCAGTTGCCTTTTATAGAATAGATAAAACATCACAAAATATGCCGCAAGGCCAAGGATCAAATACAAGGTAAGGCGTGTGAAATCGGCAGGAAACCATAGCCGGGTCATGATAAAAACAACTATCCCCATGATCGCGGCCATTATCCATGCTGGGATTACGACTGGCAGCACACGGAATCTAACAATCCTTTTGGCGACTTGATAAAGCCACAAATTGCTGAACTGAACCAAAAGATTTGCAATAGCAAAACCTATTGTCCCAAAAGCTATGATTAATGGCGCGCCTAGCAACCAAGTTCCGGCCATCCATATGATGCTAAAGCCGAGGGCTTTGCGGGCATGTCCAGTGGCATTGAGAAGACTATAGAGCGGCGTTGCACTCGGAACAAAAATATTTGCAGCCCAAAGAAGATAGAATAGGGGCACAGCAGGAAGCCACTTATCGCCAAATATTAGATGAGTAACCGGGTCAATGAGTACCAAGGTAAGCACCGCTAATGGGGCCGTCATCGTATTGGTGATGAACAGAATCCGTTCTACAAAAGCACCTAAAGCAGATGGCTGATGCTGCAATCTTGCGAATGCAGGCAAATAGATGCGTTGTAATATCACGAGCGCCAACAGGGAATAAGCGGCAACCATTCCGGCCCAATTCACATATCCCACAGCACTGGCACCGAGAAGCAGGCCGATAAATATTGGGCTTATACTGTCTTTGATTACCGATATGAACTGAGCACCTTGAAATGGCAAGGCAAAAGCCAAATGCGGCTTCGCACGTTCTAGATCCCAATGCCAACGCATCGCCCAGGGCTTGATCCTATTGGCAAGTGTTGCGCCGACGGCTGCTCGAAGTAACATGGCGATGCCGAAAGATAGGACGCCCCAACCGCTCCATGCGAGATAAACAGCAGTGACATTAAACGCGATCGCTTGGGCTACCTCTACTCGCGCTAATTTAGCAAAATCAAGTTCGCGCTCCAACTGCACTTGCGGTATGACGACAAAAGCTGTCGTAAAGAGTGAAAGTGCAATCAACCGGAACAACCAGATTCCGTCCGTCGCCAGCCGATACATGGCGGCCAAAGTTGGCGCAGCGGCCCAGAGCGTGGCGGCCAAGCCGAGAACGATGACCAGTTGTATACTGAAAACAGTGCGGTAGTCTGCCAGGGTAGGCTCACTAGGTTGCCTTATCAGATTTGCGGCAAAGCCTGTGCCCCCAAAAGTAGATAAAAAGGATAGCCAGAAAATCGCCACCGCGTATAGGCCGAATTCAGTGGGTGACAGAATACGTGCCAACAACAGACTACCCAGAAGATTGGAACCTTGGACAAACACTTGACGCATCCCAAGGGATAGAGCGCTGCTTGCAAAGTGACGCGTAACGCGTGCGCTAGTCCATTCCACATCTTCTGGATTTCCTCCGCTCTTAATGCATAGCGCTGTTCCTGCGGGATTCGTATGGGGTGTTTCCTCTGTTTCCACTAAACCATCGCTCTCTTCCGCTTCCACGTATGTTCCACGATGGTCCCCAAGCCATCGACACGCGGCGGCCAGCTAAGCATCTGTCGACTCCTCTGGCAGTCGGCCACAAACACGGCAGGGATCTTCACAACCGTACTCCCTCGCCTAGGGCGATATCATGGATGGGCAGATGGCGCAGGTTGGGGGCGAGGATAAGAACATCGACTTTGCCCCCGTGCATCTTCGGCTGCAGTCGGGGGGACAGTTGGGCGGCAAGGAAGACGGGATTGTCGATGGGAGCGCCGGAATCGACAAGCAGGTCCAAATCGCCGCCCAACTTGCGGTCATCCACCCGCGAGCCTAAGAGCCAGACACGGGCTTCCGGGCCAAAGCTTTCCTCCGCACTTTGGCGGATTTGGGCGATTTGCTCGGGGCTGAGGCGTATGGTCAGTCCACCCATCTCGAACCACGCGGTTTTGGGGAGTGCGGGCATCCGTTCGCGACGCCAGCCGGTGAGGTCCAAAACAGGATGTCTTGGCTCAGGTGTAGCTCCGGCTCGTCGAATATCCAACAGCCGCCTGGACCCGCCTTCGCCCAGATCGAAAGGCGTCCCTACCTTGTTGCCAAGCACCGAACTGGCCCGCGCATTAGCCGGCGCGGGGCGGGGATGGGTAACCAGTTGACCGGCGATGATCTCGCCCACGACATTGTCGGGCAGGCTGAGAAGGTCTTCGTAGCGCGCGAGGCGCTCGGCGGTGGTCATGCCGCGCCTCTTCCGGCATCGAGACCTGATGCGGCAAGATCGTCCATTTCCCGGCGCAGAGCGGCGATCTCCGCCCGCAGGGCGTCATACTCGGCCATTTTGCGCTGGAGGAATCGGACGGTGACGATGGCCTTGTGTTCCATGCCCTTGGGGGTGAGGAGGTAGGCGTAGGCGCTTTTGTCGCGATTGCGCCGGAAGTTCCCAGCCTTGATCAGACCCTTGCTGATGAGGGCCTTGATGCAAAAGTTGGTTTTCCCCACGCTCACACCCATGGCGGCGGCCAGTTCGCGCTGGGTGTATCCCGGATGTTCCGCGATGAGTTTGAGCAACTGGTAGCGCGTTGCATCATCAAGTTTCATTGTGTGCTCACACGATGAACATGGGCACGAGCATAGGGTGTCTGTCGCTGGGGTGTCAAGTTGCGGAGCTCTGGCGTTTATGACCCAAGGGCGACATGCCGGATCTCCCGCATCAGATTCAAGCCGCCCTGTTCTCGCAGGGCGAATTCCAGTTCTAGGAAATCCCCTTTGGTTAATTCCCCCACGAGCCCCGAAACCCGCAAGCCTCCTTCTCTGATGCTCCAGATTCCCCCGGCGTGCCAGTCTTCCTCCCGCAGGCCCCGCGCCCGGATTTCCAGGCCTTCCGACTGGCTCAGCCGCACGCGATAGTGCTCCCGGCCGCAAGGCAAATGGGGAGGCAGGTAGTTCGTGCTGGAGTACAACCGGTACCGAAGCAGCGTTGGAACGGGTGCGCGATACGAGCAGGATGGGTATCTTCGCCAGAAACCAGATTGGGGAGCATAGGGATCCCTCTTGGCGGGTATTTCGTTGGTCAGAAGTATGCGGGGTTTGTGGATAAGTCGGGGCCCGGCTACACTCTCCGGCGTGGACGTTCAAGAAACCATCGACAGCCTGCGTAGGGTACTGGAGAGCGTCATCGCTCCCGGTGTGGAGTCCTTGCGGCTGCGGCTCGATGCGCTGGAAAGGGATCTCCAGGAGAATGGGCAGGGCATCGACCGTCTGGATGCCGGGATCGATCGCCTCACCGGAAGAATGGAAGAGGGTTTCTCACGGCTCGACGTCCGTATCGGCACCTTGGGCACCAGTATCCATGCCCGCGTGGACCACCTCACTCGACCAGCGCGTGGTGGCGCGTCTGAAAATGCTCGAATCGATACAAGCGCACTTGGAGATGATGCGCTTTACTCCCGGTCGGCGCGTCAGCTTGGGCCAATGACGGTTTGGTTTGAACGGTTACAGTCAAGTGGTTGCTGAGTCATCGTTGGACTTGCGACTGGAGCGAAGCAGCACCACGAGTATTCCAACGAAGAGCCCGCCAAAGAGTGCCAGAATCAATACCACCAGCTTCTTGGGTGAAACGGCTACCGGATCGTAACTGGGTTGTCGGACCACCTCAGGAGGGCGGGTATTTGCCGGGGATAGTTGATTTTCTGCATTGGCAATCTGCTGGAGCAGGGAGGATGCTGCGGAAAACCGCATGGACTGCTCCATGAGCAAGAGCGCGCTCGGCTCGGAGTGCTCGGTGTGCCGGGTATCCGCTGGGCTGCTGGTTTCCAGGGCTCGATACTGTCGCTGCAGCTCTTTCAGCTGAGCCTGATGCAATTTCAGGGTCTGCTCGTAGCGGTCCTGTTCATGGCCCAGCAGACTCTGCACGATGCTATGCAGGTAGCTTTGGGCTTCCTCCGGGCTTCGTCCGTAACTCTCTAGTTCCAGGAGATTTGCATCGCTTTTCTCCACGCTTGCGCTGTGGATCCTGGGTAACTGCTTCTTTGCTTCTATGGTATTGACTGGACGAAAGTTATTATAAACCTTCTGCGCCAGCAAGCTGGTATTCGCCAGGGGCTGTCCGGCCACCATGCCCACCTGCACAATGGCCTTACTTTGGTAGATCGTAGTGCTCGTAGCCAGGTAGAGCCCCGCCAGAGCGAGAAAAACCACACTGCTGCCCACGACAAGCCACTTGCCTCGCCACAGACGTTCCCAGAGCTCCCATAAACTTATTTCGTCCTCGGGCGGCGGGCTCGCGATGATCTGAATGGCCGGCGGTGTCGTAATCGGTTGCTCACCCACATTGGCCTCCTGGTTGCGATGGAGGATGAAGGAACGAAGACTAGCGATTAATTGATCGAAATGCAAACAGTTGATGCAGATGTCGTAGTCTTCTTAATAAGCAATAACTGCGAAGGGTTTGCATGGGTTTTCTCCTGCCAGAAAAGGATAATATTGACTCTCAGGGTTTTCTCGGTCTAGGCAACGAATCATTCGGTTACGTCAGCATAATTTATATTGGAGACATCAATAGGCGCCATCTCGGCGCAAGACCACGCGCACGGTCCGCAGGAGGATGACGATATCGTACCAGAGCGTCCAGTTTTTGATATACCAAGCGTCGAGTACGCTTCGATCCGTGAAAGTAGTTTCAGACCGACCGCTGATCTGCCACAAGCCTGTGATGCCCGGGCGAACCAGTCGGTAGAGGGAGATGTTGTCGCCATAACGTTCTGTCTCGCGCGCTATCAGTGGCCGCGGTCCAACGAGGCTCATATCTCCGCGTAGTACATTGAAAAGCTGGGGTAACTCATCGAGACTGCTGCGCCGAAGGAACCTGCCTATGCGGGTGACGCGCGGATCGTCGCGTAGCTTGAAGTTGCGTTGGTACTCCTCGGCTATGGCAGGGTTCTCTGCCAGATAGCGTTGCAAGCGCGCCTCGGCATCGGGCACCATGCTGCGAAACTTGAGGCATCCAAAACTCTTCCCGTCGCGCCCCACCCGTGTCTGCCGAAAGAAGACGGGTCCACCATCCTCTTTGCGAATGCGCCAGGCAATCGCGACAAAGACCGGGCTCAGGAGCAGAATCAGCAAGAGCGAGCCGATCAGGTCAAAGCTTCGTTTGATCAGACGAGGAATGGGCCTAGCTAGGTTATCGCGTATGCGCAGCATGAAAACTTCGTGGCTGAAGAAGTGCATCACTTCCAGGCCGTAGAGGGGCAGTCCGCGTAAGGCTGGGGCAATCGCGAGATTGGGATAGTGGAGTCCGAGCAGGCGCAGCAGCGATTCTTGCTGTCCCCAGTATTTGTTGTCCAATGCCAGAACCACTTGCGGATTGCCCAGGTCGCTCAACGTCTCCAGTGGTTTTGGGCCAAGGGAATGCAAGGCGGGTGCACCGGCATTTAGCAAGGATTGACTGGGCTCGACTCCTTCGGGTATCAGGATCCATCGCACCTCGTACCCCAATACGGGGTCACTTTGAATGGCCTGCATGGCGTCGCGAGCATTTGCTCCCGAGCCGATGATGGCGACTGGGCGATTCCAAAGTCTCAGGTGCAGAAAGAGCCAGCGCAGGAGCAGTCGGCCCAGGGGCACGAGCAGCAAAGCCAGTAGCCAGGCGGAAAAGAGCCACAGGCGTGACAGAGGCCACTTGCCGCTGAAGGCAATAGCCGCGTTGAGGCCCAGAAGAAGGGTAAAAACGGCAATGATGTCGCCCACCTCATCCCAGAGAACCCGCCGCCGCGCGTAATGGCCTTTCTGCTGAAAGATCAGCATGCCGAGAACGGCAAGGAAAAGGTAGAGAAGAATGTTGATTTCTGCCAGGCTGCCCCACCAGTTGCCCAGTACGTACCAGACATTCTGATGGTAGTAGAGGGCGTGGGAAATTCTGCTGAAGTACACGGCGACAAAGAAGGCAAAGAGGTCGCCAATGGCAAGCGTCCATGAAATTTTGCGGCGCAGCGCCGATATCTCCACAGTTAGCCTCCTACCATCGCGCTGCAAGCGCGCCCATCGTCTTCGCTTGCTGGGGATCGGGCTTTGAATTGACGTGGAAACCCTGGTGCCAGATCTCGGCCTTCTGGTGGCGATGCTCGGTGGTGTGTTTGCGAAGGCTCGGTAACGGTTCTCGGAAGCGCATGGAGTCGTTTTTTCCACGATCGATTGTTACGGATCATAGCACACTACGGCCGCAGGCTGACGATGTTGTGTCGTTCAGACGCTGTGGATATCGCTCTCACGCAGAGCGCGAGCCAGTGCAGGGATCAGCGCCGGCGCCATGGACAGGCGGCGGATACCCCGGGCGATGAAGGCGCGGGCCATGGAGGGATCGGCGGCGGCTTCGCCACAGACGGAAACCGGCCTTTGCTTTTGTTGTGCGACCAGAGCGCAGAGGTCCAGTAGGGCGGCGCGGCCACTTGCTTCGATTTCGCCGAGATCTCCTTGCTCGCGATCCACGGCCCAGGTGTATTGGCCAAGGTCGTTGCTCCCTACGGAAAAGAAGTCTGCGAGGGGGACGAAGTCCTGTATTTTAAGTGCCACGGCGGGGACCTCGACCATGATCCCCAGGGACACGGGCCACAGGTGTGGAATCTTTTCTGCGGAGAGTTCCGCGTGCAGGCGCTCCAGAAGCTGCCGGGTACGGGCGACCTCCTGAGTTATGGTGACCATGGGCAGCAGCAGGCGTAGGTCGTAGCCCACCCCAGCGCGCAGGAGGGCACGCAGGTGGCTGCGGAAAAACTCGGGCCGACGTTCCAATACCCGGATGCCCCGCAGACCCAGGGCCGGATTGGGCTCGGCGCCGAGCCTCAGGAAAGGAAAGGATTTGTCGGCACCGGCATCGAGCACGCGCAGGATGACGGGCCGCTGGCCGGCGGCCTGTAACAGTTCCTGAATGCGCTCTATCTGCTCGACTTCTGTCGGCGCTTCGGTGGCGCCCAGAAAGAGCATCTCGCTGCGCAGCAGACCGATACCGGCGACTCCCAGGCTCGCGGCGGCCTTGGCCTCGGCGACGTTACCGACATTGGCCCAGAATTCCACCTGGCTGCCGTCTGCCAGGGGGAGGCTGGTAATCGGTTGGGGGGGGACCGTGGCGGCGGCGGATGCCACGATTCGCTTGGCAAAGGCCTCCTGCTCCTCTGCAGTGGGGTCGAGCCAATAACGGCCAGCGCCTGCGTCCATGGCGACCATCTGGCCTTCGGCGATGGGGGCGTGGCCAATACCCACGAGGTAGGGAATATTGGCGGCGCGCAGCAGGACGGCGGCATGCGACTGCGGCCCTCCCCGGCGATCCAGCACCCCCAGTGTTCCGCCGTGCGAAAGCCGGCGGGCGACCGAGGGGGGGAGATCTTCCGCCAGGAGGATGCAGGCCCCGGATGTAGGCAACTGCCAATCGCCCAGCACGCCCAAGGCTTCCAGGACCCGAGCGGAGAGGTCGTCGAGGTCGCTGAGACGGGCGCGCAGGGTGGGATCCTGAATGGCTTCGAGATCGTTGCGCAGGCCCTGCACCGCAGCCACCCAGGCCTCGGCCGCACTGAGGTGCTCCACCAGGATCCGCCGTTGCACCCCCTGAGTGAGAGCCGGGTCTTGCAGAAAGAGACTCTGTGCTGCGAGGATCTCATCGGCTGATGTGTCCTCCAGAACCTTTTGCCAGGCCCCCTGTATTCTCCTGAGCTCCGCCTGCGGATCGCCTTTTTGCTGGGTTTCGGGCTGCGCTTTCCGGGCCCGGCGCAGGATGTGCACGGGGCCCATGGCCAGTCCGGGCACCGCCGGACGTGGTGTGGCGTGGGAGGCGACCTGGTGCGATTCCGAGACATCGTCGCGCGTTATTGCGGCACCGGCACGCGGGCTGCTTGCGATCGTGACCGCGGCGGGGGCCGACGTGAGCAGTTTCGCCATCTCCTCCAACTGCGCCGTGGCCTGGGGATTTTGGATAGCGTAGAGCCAAAGCTTTTGTCCTTGACGCCGATCCAGGCGCAACAGGCGGCTGAGGCTGTCCAGTGGCAGGCGTGTAGCGCCGCCGTCGATACTCACGAAAAACGCACCGGGTGCTTGCTGTGCCAGACGCAGCAAGGCGGCCGCAGGGCGTAGATGCAGACCCGCAGGATCGGTGAGGGTGACCTCGATGCTCTGCAGGTCGAGCGCCTCTACACTGTGCAGGCCATCGTCGTCAGGCTTTGCTGAAGCCTCTCCGTATTGTGGGGTTGCGTCGTCCGCACCGACCGATCCCGCGCGAGGCGCTTCGGCCAAGGCATCCCGTTTGCTCTCCAGAGCGCCCCGGGCAGCCCGGCAGACGTCGTCGAGGCTCGCACCACCGCCGGCTGCGACGGCGGCGGCGAGGGCTCCCTCCACATAGGGAGCCGGACAGATGCGCACCGGCACGCGCTGCGGGGTGTCCAGCAGCGAAAGCGCAGTCTGCGCGCTCAGTAGGGCACTGCCGAGATCGAGGAGGATCAGGACTCCTGCCGCATCGCCAAGATCCTCCAGTGCGCTCAGGATGGCGGTGGCATCGGTGCCGAGCTCGCTACCGTCCTCCCCGGCACCAGCGGCGACGGCCACCCTGAGGTCTGGCGCCACCTGTCTCAGAAGCGCGAGCAGGGCGTCGGCCATTGCCCGGCTGTGGCCGACCAGGAGCAGGGCGACGTTGCCTTGCTGCGGGGATGCTACTGCTCCCTCAGGAGGTGCTGGTGTCGTCACCGGCCAGGCATTCCAGAATCAGGCTGGCGGAGGCGGCTCCGGGATCGGCGTGGCCGCGGGAGCGCTCACCGAGATAACTGGCGCGCCCCTTGCGGGCGATCAGGGGAATGGTCGCCGCAAGTCCTTGGCGCGCGGCTTCTGCGGCCTTTTGCAGATCGGCGTTTGACTGCAGGGTGTCGATGGCGGGGAGTAGCGCATCGACCATGGTCTTATCCCCTTTTTCGGCCTTGCCTAGGCGCTGCAGGCCGGCAAGACCCGCTGCCAGGGCGGCGGCAAGGCCGGCATCGTCCAACGTCTGGCTACCGGCGGGCAGGGTTTTGCCCGCCTCCAGAAAAAAGGTCCCGTACAAGGGGCCAGAGGCGCCACCAACAGTACCGATTAGGGTCATGCCGACGAGTTTGAATAGGGCGGGTAAATCGGTGGGCGGGGTCGCCTCCAGTTTTTCCCACACCTTGTGGAAGCCTCGGAAGAGATTGCTGCCGTGGTCGGCATCGCCGATGGCGGCATCCAGGGCGTTGAGGTCGTCCTTCTCCTGAGCGAGGCGCGCTTCGATACAGCGCAGCCAGTTCTCTAGTGCCGCCAGATCTTTCATGCGGGGCTCCCCCAACACAGAGCGGGCGTGCGCACGGGGGCATCCCAGAAGCGCCGCAACTCCGGGGTCAGACGCAAAAGGGTGATGGCGACGCCAGCCATGTCCAGGCTGGTCATGAAAGGGCCCACGAGGCGGCGACTCACCTGCAGTCCTGCATCTCGGGCAATCCGCTCCGCCGCGCGATGGACCACGTAGAGCTCCAGCAGGGGGGTGGCACCCAGGCTATCGACGAAGAGCAAGACTTCGTCGCCTCGGGTGTAGGGCAGATCTTCGAGAATGGGCTTGAGCAGAAGCTTCGTGAGCTCATCCGCCGATGCCATGGGAATGCGGCTGCGCCCGGGCTCGCCGTGAATGCCAATGCCAAACTCCACCTCAACGTCCTTGAGGGTAAAGCTGGGTTGTCCGGCCTGGGGGTTGGTGCAGGGACTGAGAGCCAGACCCATGGAGCGCGCCCCAGCATTGACCTCGCGGCCAATGCGCGCGACCTCCGCCAGCGGGAGGCCGGCGGCTGCGGCAGCGCCGCAGATCTTTTCCGCCAGCACCGTGGCACCCACACCACGGCGGCCAGCCGTGTAGAGGGAGTTGGTGACGGCAACATCGTCGTCCAGGAGTACCGTTTCGGAGGGGATGCCGGAGTCGGCCAGAAGCTCTGCGGCCATCTGGAAGTTGAGCACATCGCCGGTGTAGTTCTTGACGATGAGCAGCACCCCCGCGCCGCCATGCACGGCCTGACCGGCGGCAAAGATCTGATCCGGCGTTGGGCTCGTGAAGACTTCGCCGGGGCAGGCGGCGTCCAGCATGCCAGAGCCTACGAAGCCCCCGTGCATGGGCTCGTGCCCGGAACCACCGCCGGATACCAGGGCGACCTTGCCCGGCACCGGGGCGTCTGCACGCAGGACGTAGCGCGGGTCCTGCTCCACGCGAATCAGATCGGCGTGGGCCAGCGCCATACCTTCCAGGGCTTCACGAACGATATCGTCGGGCCGGTTCATGAGGGCTTTCATTGCGGTGCTCCTTCCTTTGCCTTGCGTGCGTCCACTTCCTTGCGTACCTCTTCCAGAGCGGTCTGCAGCTTTTCCAGTTTGAAGCCAAGCCCATGCTGTTCGACGTGGGGCTGGCGTTCCTGGAGGAGCTTGGCGTGAGCGTATAGTGTACGACCGATAGATTCATCCTAGACGAAAACGGCAATGCTGGCATCAAGGGATTGGAGTGGACCGATGCTTGAGTGAGCGCTGGAGATCTGTCGCTCTTTGACTAAATACCGATCGGTCGGTATGATGAAAATACGGGTGGCCGCAGCTGGCCTTCAGCCCGTTTTGTCCTAATAACCTGACATGCAAAAGGAGCAAAAGGCAATGGATCTGAAACTCACTCCGCCGGAACAGGCACAAGGTGACCTTGCGCAGATTTATGTCGAGATACAAAACGCTTTTGGTGGTGTTCCCGAAGGCTTGCAGCTTTTTGGGGTGAGTCCAGCCTTGCTGCGCAGTCAATGGCAGAATCTGGGATATTTCGCTCAGCACCCACATTTGTCCGCCAATTTCTTTGCCTTGTTGCGGTACATCCTCTCGGAGGAGGGCAACTGCCAATTCTGCATCGGTTTCAATGAAGCCCTGCTCCTCAATGCCGGATTCAGTAAATCCGCTATTGCCAATGCACGTCAGAATCCAGCGCAAGGCCCATTGGAGGATCGGGAAAATGCCCTTCTGGACTATGTCCTTAAAGCGGTGCATGATCCGCATAGCGTGGGCGCAAAGGAAGTGGAGCGATTGCGTCGTTTGGGCTGGACGGATCAGGACATCTTCGATGCCGTGGTCCACGGAGCGCAGCATCAAGCCATCGATACCGTGTTCGAGACCTTCGGCGTGGCACCCTACGTGCCCGCCTGAGCGGCGAGTTCGTTGTCGAATCGCCGAAGTGTGAGTACGGGGGCTGGTGGTCTGGGCCCCTGTGAGGGAGTGGGAAGCTATTTTAGATTCTGTAGTGCAAGACCAGTCGGGTACGGCTCTGGATGGTGCCCGTGATCTCGTAGAAAGTCTTTGTCTCCTAGCCGAGAGATTGACGGAGGGAGCGCTCGCGTCGGTCATGCTGCTGGACGGTGAGGGGGTTCTGCGCCTCTTTGCCGCACCGTCGGTGCCGGAAGCAGCGCGCGAGCGACTGGATGGGCTGCGCCCGGGTCCGGAGAGCGGTTCCTGTGGCAATGCGGTGCTGTGCAACGACTCCGTCTTTGTCAGCCAGACCTTGCGCGATCCACGTTGGGCGGGGCTTCGGGATCTGGCCGAAGAGTTCACCCTTCTGGCGTGCTGGTCCACTCCCATCCGCAATAGCTACGGCAATGTCCTTGGGACTTTTGCCCTATCGAGCTTTACGGAGCGGGCCCCAAATCGCGAGCAGGTGCGTCTGTTGGAAAGCATCGCTGCAGTGATTGCCGACGTGCTTTTTCAGGAAGAGCGCGATGGGCGGGATCGTTGCTTCGCGGCGGCCCTGCGAGCCATCGACGAGGGCGTGGTGCTGACCGATGCCGAGCAGCGGGTGGTGTACGCCAACCCCGCCTTTCTGCGCCTGAGCGGCTACGAACTTGCGGATATCCTGGGCAAGAACTGCCGCTTTCTGCAGGGGCCGGATACCGATCCCGCCACGCGTCAGAGTCTGCACGATGCCCTGGCCCAGGGCAGGGTTTTCCACGGCGATATCCTCAATTACCGCCGGGATGGTACGCCGTTCTGGAACGCCCTGAACATCAGCCCGGTACGCGATGCGCAGGGGCACATCACCCACTTCGTTTCGGTGCAGCGGGACGTGACCCTGTCGCGCCGCACCGAACAGGAACTGCGCCTGTCGGCGCAGGCCTTCGAGACACAGGAAGGCATCCTGATTACCGATGCCCAGCGTCGCATCGTAAAGGTCAACCAGGCCTTCACCCGGGTGACCGGGTATACCCTGGAGGAGGTTCGTGGGCTGACCCCAGCTATCTTGCAATCGGGCAACCAAGACGCGGATTTCTACGAGGCCATGTGGCGGGAGATCGAGCGGGAAGGGGCCTGGCAGGGAGAGATCTGGAACCGGCGCAAGAATGGCGAGGTCTATCCGGAGTTTCTGAGCATTACTGCGGTGCAGGACGGTAACGGGCAGGTCAGCCATTACATCGGGCATTTCTTCGATATCAGTCACCACAAGGCGCGGGAAGCCACTCTGGAGCGTCTGGCGCGCCACGATCCCCTGACGGATCTGCTCAATCGCCGAGCGCTGGACGAGGAACTGCTGCGCGCGCAGCGCCGTGCCGATGCGCAAGAGCGTCTCCTGGCCGTGGTGATGCTGGATCTGGACGACTTCAAACCCATCAACGATCGCTACGGTCACGATCAGGGAGATGCCCTCCTGGTGCTGGTGGCTCAACGACTGCGCGATCATTTGCGGCGCAGCGATGCCATCGCCCGCCTTGGGGGGGACGAGTTCGTGCTGATGCTGGAGGACCTGCGCCAGCTGGATGAGCTGGAACCCATCCTGGACAAGCTGCAGCGCGCCCTGTGTCAGCCCTATCGATTGCGCGATGGGGTCGAAGTGCAGATCGGTGTCAGCATGGGGGTGAGCATCTATCCCTTCTCCGCCCAGGGGAACCTCGATGAGTTGCTGCGGGAGGCGGATCAGGCCCTGTTCGCCGCCAAGCAGCAAAAAGGGCAGCGTTTGCGTCCCTGGTCTTTCTGGGAGCCCCC
>OGCG01000288.1_pt1 | contig 33089 bp, 23 predicted proteins | sample 1570061 | NCBI WGS metagenome assembly OGCG01 (sample SAMN06268698, study PRJEB24515) | hot springs metagenome | isolation source: Joseph's Coat, Yellowstone National Park, Washington, USA | place: USA:Joseph's Coat, Yellowstone National Park, Washington, USA
GCGAGGGTTGAAAGAAATGGATCGATGAGGCGAACCGTTGCGGATCGATGTGCGGGGCGATATTGGATCAATGAGTGAGTGGTGCTTGCATATAGCACTAGAAACTAGAGCTAGAACTAGAGAGGACCTCGAGGGACCAGCTCATGACGGCCCGCGGACGCACGCACCCCCCGGGCGTCCATTGCCTTCCTTCGCGCCGCGCGAAACGCTCGTCCAGCTCCGCGCCGTCGTCGCCGGGTTCAAGCGCTTCAAAGCCGTCAAGCTGGAGCTCCAAGACGTTTCTCCTCGGTTTCAAGCAGAGCGCTGACGCGTCCATTTTTAAATTATTTGAAAAACGAAAAAAGAGCGAAAAATTAGAAAGAAGTGGGTTTTGCGGGGTTAGGTATTTCACCACGGTGGAGCTTATCCACCAATGGATAAATGGATAAGAGGTGCGTAATCATCGGCGCAGGCTTAAACATCACACCAGCTAAATCGGCACTATTTAACGCTGATGTTGGTGATGGTGATCGCGTTATGCCAGTTGCCAGTAGTGTTGATGCGCTTGATGCCCTGGCTGAGTTCGCTAGGCGGGTTTACTTACTTACTTACCAAGACCTTGATTTCAGAATTGGGTCTATTGTCCTCAACCAAGGGCTTAACCTCATCGATGCCGTTGCGTCACTTAGGGGTTTGGTTGGTTGAGGCTAACGCGCCCTGCAACGCAATAATTGGTATGGCGCGTGATGGGTTTATGAAACCAAGCTTTGTGGAGGTATTCAGTAGCCCGCGCTGAAGGCGGGTAACCTCCAAGACCTCGGGAACCCTCGCCCTTCAGGCCGGGGAGACGAGGGGTTAGAGGTGGGTTACAACGATACTGAGCTTCCTAGCCATGGCGTTAGCCACGTTTAGTGCTTTCACCGATGTTGGTGTTGATGGGGTCTTCGTTATGCCTAGCGAGGAGGGTGAATGAATCCGTTGACTGGCCTATTGCGCCTAGGCCCATTGACCTCAGCCCAGTTGAGTTCAGGACCCTTAAGTCGATTTGCAGCGGCTACAGCCCGTCTAGGGAGATTGCAAAGGGCTAAGCATCGAAGTTCAGCAGGTCAATCAAGGTCCCTGCCCGTCATCGAGGAGGGAGTACTAGCTAAACCAAGGAGGTGAGTAACTCATACGGCAGGTAGAGGGAGAGCTTCGAGGCCGAGGTCGACTTGAGTTCGATAAACGAGGGTAAAATGAGGACCGTGCTCATAAGGGCTCCCACTATAGTCGAGACCAGGGGGAACGCGAGGTCTTTGGCTAATCCCGAGGGAGCTACCGTGTTCGCTCAGCACGGTAATATGCTGGCCACTACTTTGCACCCGGAGCTCTCGAACTCGACGGCAATACACAGGTACTTGTTGAGGATGGCCGAAGGCTTAAGTCGGGCTAAAGCGACTCTCTTTTCCGCGTGTGGCTCATTAAATAAGATGAGAACGGTATCTGAAGGTATGGAGGACTTGGAGAATTACGGGAAAATGAGCAAAAAGCTTCTAGCTTTAGTGAAGCGAGGAGAGCATGATAGAGTACAAAGCGAAGCTTCTAGGAATTCATGTCGTCTGCGTTGATCCTAGAAACAAATCTGAGACGTGCCACAGATGTGGGTATGTTACCCGTGTGGACAGCCGTGTAGACTGTAGAGAATATCGCTACCCTGAACGTGAATGGTGTATAATAGTGATCTGAGCGCATCCGCAAACGTAACCCTTAACGAGAGGCACGGGTCGGGGTAGGTAAACAGAGAGGAGATGGTGTAACGCCAAGGTCACCGGAAACCCCACCGGAAGCCCCAAAGCCCCGTCCCTTAGGGCGGGGTAGTTCACGGCATATAAGCGGATTTTTATGAAGGCGTTTGGTTGTCGAAGAGCTATGAAAAGCCAGCCGCTTTATGAACACAAATTACCACTTGAAGACTTCAAGCCGTTCAACGCAACGTAAGCGGGATAAAGCATATATTTGCGCGCTGGCGACTCTATTGTTATGGCTGTCCAGTCGGACCTTAACGTTGACATCAAGGCGAATCGCGGACGTTCAATCTTACTTTTGGTTCAGCAATTGTGGAATCCCTTTTCCGCCTTTCAGCGTTTTCCTAGGGAAAAGATCGGGAGCGACTCGGTGATAGTTCTTATGCTGATAGGTGCGCTTGGGCTGGGCAACGAGCTTGTGCTCTTATCAAAGGTTTATCTAGGCGAATTTCCACCGGTGGGTTTATATGGGCCGGCCATGATTATAAACCTCTTCTCCGAGGTTGCGCCTGAGGTCTACCTCTACTATTTCTTCGAGTCGGCGGTGTTCGCTTTTTTGGAGGCGATTTTCAACTTCCTCATACTTTGGGTTTTGATCAAGCTGATCGGTAGGGTTAGCCCCATAACCGGAGATGAAAAGTTGCTAATGGGTTTTGCCTTCTTGTCGCTTTTTCCGATGGTATTGACCGGCGCCGTCTCGCTGATTCCCACCGCGCTGCTGCCAGACATCATTATCGGGGCTGGGCAAACGTCCGCGGTTTACATGAGTTATCTTGGCAAAAATCCATGTTACATTTCGTGGGAGGTCTTGGGCTGGGTGGGTGAGGTATGGTCTGCGCTGCTTGTAGCCATATCAGCGAAGGTCTCTCACTCCGTATCCGTTAGGCAGCATTTCATGCTTATATCCGTTTTGATGGCAGCTACGCTGCTCAGGATGTACTTCGTGTTCTGAATAGGGGGCTCGCTAAGCTCTTTTCAGTAGTTTGCGCCTAACGCGATATAGTTTCATATTCTTCACCAGAGGCCCTGTCTGTGAGGGTGGGGCAGTTTACCGTAACTCAAGCGCGGGGAATTTCTATCAAGGTGAATGCCTGCTTGAGGCCGCAGCCAGCGAGGTGAGATTAGCTTGGATCTTGACGGGAGGCTTGGCCTTTGGAAAGGGGTCTTTGTTCAGGTCTGTAAAGAAGCCCGTCTTTCGTCGTGCTTACTGCAAGCGCCCTTGCGGGAAGATCACCTCAGAGGTCTTTGGGATCTTTGAGGATCAGCTCTGTTGGGCGCGCCGATGAGATGTGGAGGAAGCTGCTCAGGTGGTATTTTTCTCAACTGGCTGAAGGCCTTGCGTGGGGTAACAGGTCGCTTGCAGTCGGCGCATGGTTGAAATGAGATCTAATCGTCGCGCTACCCCGATTCACGCCCTTGAAATGGATATGGCTTCGCCCGTGGGGTTGGATTTACGCGGGTAATTTGCCACTCGTTTTAACGTGCCGTTTTAACGTATGGACTAGGCGTTCTTCTTGTAAGTTTTACAGGCGTGCGCGAGAAATTTGGATGCGTGGATCTTGTTGCGGCTTCGTTGCTTCAGGCCGATCGATGAACATAAATCCGAGGGGAGCCCTCCGCCCGGTCCGCAATGAACACGAATAACATACAGATCAGGAGGAGGACTCCCCTTCCGGTCATGGTCTATGCGGTTTATTTATCCCTATTTCTCGGCTCACTCCCTGAGGCTCATCATTAGCAGGAGCTACGTCTCGATATGGAGGTGGGTGCAGAGGCTTGGTCCCGTCCTTGGATCCTTCGGCGCTGATCCTAGGGAAGTCCATCGCGTATTCGTGGAAGAGACCATGGCGAACGTGGGAGGGACTCGCCCTGATCTGGGTCGCGTTCGAGCCGGACGTGCGCGTCATGCCCGACTCCCACGTCAGCCCGCGCGGGAACTCCATAGACGCCCATATATTCGTCGGGAGGCCCGTGCATAAGTACGGCAGGGTCCCGATATACACCGATGGTGGGGGATGGTACTCCGAAGCCTGCAGGTGGGCCTGCGTGGAGCACGTGGTCTACGGCCATCCTCTGAAGAACCCCATGGAGCGCGTTGTCCAGCACGCGAAGGAAGGGACTGAGGCGTTCGGCGACCCCTTCCCGGCCGGCGGGTGCAGGCTCGCGTTCGGGCGGGCATTGGAGCACGTGCTCAACTGGCTATCAGCGTTCATGTTCATGCAGGACTTCGCTTTCGAGAACGGGGGCCTGGGGAGGCCTCCGTCCGCTTGAGTGGAAAGAGGAGGAGATGCCCCGTGGCTGAACGGGCTGCGCCCGATTTTCTCGCTCGGGTAGGAGGTAAGCTTAAGGTAACGGAGCCCTTGTTGCTCAGATAAAACTTAAATTGCAAAGGCGGCATAATTGTATGGCACAAGAGATCAGAAAGCCTGAGTTTAAGCCCGGCTTCACCTGGCGCTCGGCGCTGGGTGTTACTGGCTCAGCGCTGATATTTATACCCGTTTCGATGTACGCTAGCCTACTGATAGGCTCTGGCCTTGGTGGGCCGGCTGTTTTTGCGACCACCGTGCTTATGGTTGAGCTGGCCAAGATGTTCCGCCAGCCGCTCACAAAACAAGAGACTCTGATAATCTACTACGGGGCTGGCGTTGGCGGCGTGACGTGGGGTGGGACCCTCGTCAGCCTGATCCTGTACAGGACATACTTCATTCACTCCCCCTTTGCTTTCGCTTACAAGATAAACGGGGTTCCCTTGGCAAAGTTGGTGCCAACTTGGATGGCACCTCCCTACAACTCGCCGGCGTACAACGTGAGGACCTTCTTCCAGCCGGCCTTCGCGCCTGCCCTCGCGTACTATGCCGTTATGTCCGCTTTGGGCTTCGTCGCAGAGATATCGTTGGACATGATGATGGCGAGGGCTTTTGTCGAAGTGGAGAACTACGCCTTTCCTTACGCTAACGTCGATGTTTCGTTCGTCACCTTCATGAGCGAAAGGCCGAAGTCGTACATGAAGCCGTTCATAGGAGCTATGGCCGTAGGGCTGATCTTCGGCCTTGCCGCTTATTTGTTGCCCTCGGTGACGGGCGTTTACATATTGCCGTTACCTTATGTCGACTTCACCTGGGTGATTCAAGGTATACTTCCCGGGGCAGCGCTTGCACTTCCAACCCCCTTGGGATCCTACGTGGGCGGCTTCATATTCCCGTATGACGCGGCGCTCGTGATGCTTATCACGGCCGTGATCGTTGATGTATTCCAGTCCCTGTTCATTACGAAGTGGCCAACGGTGTTCCCCAAGTGGAGTAGCTCTTACTTCAGGGGAATGGGATACATCGCGATCTCCACCAGGTCCTTCTCTACCCTTTGGTTTGCCCCTCAAATAGGCTTCATGATCGGCGGGGCCATAGTGATATCTTTCTTGGCCAGAAAGGGCATAGTGTCCGTTTTCAAGAGCATAGTTCAGGTGAGCAAGAAGTCGACTTCGATCTTGGGCTTTCCATCGGTTTTGACCCTTCTTCTAATGTACTTGACAGCCACGCTTTCTTCCGTTGCCCTGTTTCACTACTTGATACCGGGGGTGCCCCTTTGGTTGCCGTTGATCATGTCAGTGGGCTTTAGCTTCTTCATAGCCGTCGTTTTGGCTTCAACGCAGGGTACTTTGGGCTTCGGAGCCCCCGGTATACCTGGCTGGGCTTGGCAGGCATCTGTTTACCTGACGCCTTATCAGGGCTACGCGGGTTTCACCGCTCCGCCCGTGATGGCAGGGGGAGCAGCGGGCGGATTCTCCCAAACGATAAGATCCGCTCTTCTCACGGAGACCAAGCCCATTGACTTGGTCAAATTGTCGGTGCTAACGGCCATACTGGGAACCGTGATGGGTTTGATAATGATTAACTACTTCTGGAGCGTCGCGCCCATACCCTCTGCGGTTTACCCTTCGACGATTTTCGCCTACCCAGTCAGTGCGCAGACCGACTCGCTCATAGTGACCAGGGGATTAACCTTTACTCCCCAGATAGTTTTGTTCTCGGCGCTCATAGTTATAGTTGTGATGATCGTTGGGGAAGCATTGCATAAGTTCACCGGTGTGCTTTGGTCATCTTTTGGCTTTCTGTTCGGCCTCTACGCCGGCGTTGCCGGTGCAACATCGCTTTTTGTGGGCTCGGCTATAGGATACTACTTGATGCCTCGCTTTGTGGGCGGTAGGGAAAACTGGAACAGGATGAGGGCCCCGGTAGTAGCTGGGGAGGCCTTCGGTGAAGGTCTCGCGCTGTTCTTTGCGGTGGTTTTGGCCATGCTTGCCAAGTCAGCATGGCTCTGGCCGTGGTGATTAAAATGGCGTTCAAGTACTTTGTTGCGGTGATTTTGCTGGCATCCCTGCTACTGCCTGCCGGCCTAGCTTACGTTGCCACGGCGCAAGCTTCGCCCGCGCAACCTAACCTTTCATCCTACTTAGATTCCGCTGTGTCATCAATAAACGTAACTCAGATCAGGGCTTACGCGGAGAAGCTTTCCTCGTTCCAGAGCAGAGTCACCGGGTACCCCGGTAATATCGAGGCTGCCAAGTACATCGAGGGCGTGTTAAAGGCGGACGGCCTGACGGTGATAAATCAGAGTTTCACCTCAGCCGTCCCCGTGGATACCGGTTCTTGGGTTTACATCCCGGCTACGGGTCACAACTACACGGCGTACGCCCTCTGGCCCAACGGACCGGTTCCCGGAGCTACGCCGACTTTCGTGTCCGGTAGGCTGGTTTACGTTGGAAACGGCAGCCTTAGTGACATGAACGGCAAGGTGATAGATGGCTCGATCGTGCTTGAAAACTTCAACTCTGGGGATAACTGGCTTTACGCGGCTGAGCTCGGAGCTAAGGCCATAGTTTTCTTGGCTCCCTCCGAAACCACCTCCCTGCAGAGCAGGCTCAAGGCCAACGTTGATCCGCTCTATATGCCAAGGGTTTACGTCTCTGGGCAAGGTGCACAGGCGCTTCTGAAGGCGGCTGAAAGCGGTCAAATCGTCGACGTGCATGATGGTATGGAATGGAAGAACGTAACCTCCTATAACGTGATAGGCATAATCAATGGAACAAGCTCTAAAAACATAATAATAGCTTCGGCTCACTACGACTCGTGGAGCGTTGTTCCAGCTCTGGCCCCAGGAGGCCAAGATGCCCTAGGCATCTCAACCCTTTTGAACCTGGCGGGGTATCTGGCGCAACACAGGCCTTACAGGACCGTGTGGATTGTGGCGTACTCTGGGTACTGGGAGGGCCTGGTTGGCCCCTACGCCTTCGTTCACAAGTACCTTTATTCACCTGAGAACCTAAACGGAGCCGAGAAGATCTGGATGGACATCGACCTCGACCTCTCCTCCGGATCTCCGAGCCTAGATGGGCTTTACTACGGCTACTTCAACGGCTACAGCCTTGGCGGATATGCGGTCACCAAGTACCAGGGCTACCTCGAGCCAACCGTTGATAGGTTCTTCTCGGCCGCTGGGATAAACAACACCACTCCCTTGGGCCTGCCTGCCGTTACTTTTTACATGCACGGCGCCGAAGACTGGGGAACTCAGCCCTCGCTCTACATGCTTGACGTCGAACCCATAGTGCAGACTAACACGATGGCGTTCGCCCTTCGCACGTCGTTTGCCACTAGGAGCACGTGGCTCACTCCCATTAACAATCTGAACTCAACCAATTGGGCTAACGTTTACCAGGAGGCCAAGACGGCTGCACTCATAATATCGGGCTTTGCCGACACGCAGGATCTGGGTATATCTTGGCTCTCCGACGCGCCCGGCATAATGGGCAGCAACCCAGGCGGGAACTACGGTTTTGTCACGGTTGTGGTTAGGACCGTTCAGTTCAGTCCAAACACCAGTTGGTACGTGCCCGTGCCAGATAGTTTGGTGCAGGTGCCCAGGGGTCCAAGCGGTAACGCGAACTGGTGGATGTTTGGCAGTCAGTGGTACTTCACCAACGAGAACGGGACCGTGAACTATTACGGTGCCATACCCTACTGGGGATGGGGTTTCTTGGCATGGAAGATAAACGGTTCCTCGGGGCAATTGGATTACGCGGTTAACTATGGGATCTACGGGACAGCTCACGGAGTATCTGGCGGTCTCAATACCTACATACCGTTCATAGTATCTCAGCCCTCTTACGTGTCTGTGCCGATGTTTCAGGCCGAGCCGGTCACGGCCTTCAACGTAATTGACCCGAGGACGATGTCTCCAGCTGCCATATACGATCCTCGTAACACTTACATGGCATTCTTCTCAGAGCCGGCCGTCATGTCTGTCTACAAGGAAACCACAAGGGCCACCCCGGTCTACTGGGGGCTTTATTACATTCCCAGCGATACCGTGGCAACGGCTTTTGTGCAAAAGGGGGAAAGCATCGTCCTGACTTACAACCCCAACCCCACTCAGGTTGGGCCACTGATAGTCCTCGATAACGCGAGCGCCGTTGATCCACGCGGCTACGGCTACCAAGTCCAAGCTCCCTTAACGCTAACCGATACTTTCTTCTCCGAGGCGAGGGACATGTACTTCCTCGTGGAGGAGAGGTATGCGCGCCTTAGCGCCCACTTCGCCACCTCACCGGGCTTGGTAGTCCTCATGAGCAAGGCCAAGGTATACCTTGATTACGCGCAGGGTAACCTGACAAAGCTGAATTACTCTGCAGCCTACAACGACTCCATGGTATCGCTTGCCTACTCATCGCAGGCTTACGATACCCAGCTCATGCCCATGTATGGACAGATTTCGGGCAGCATGGTATTCTTCAGCTTCCTCATAATCCCGTTCGGGTACTTCTTCGAGGAGTACGTCTTCCACTTCCGCGGCCTTAGGAGGATAATCACGATGTTCGCCATAATCATAGCTTTAGTTTACGTGTTCTCCGTGATCAACCCCGCTCTTTCCGTTATCAGTAACTCAACTATGACTGTCCTGGGGGTTGGGCTTCTGATATTTGCTCTATTTGTGGCTTGGGTGTTCTACGGAGAGATAAGGGAGATGCTTGCCGCAGGCGCGAGAAGCAGGCTCGGGATACACGAGATAACTGGGTCCACCGTTGCCGCTTCAACGCACTCGGCTGCGACCGCGGTAGAGAACATGAGGAGGAGGCCGTTGATGTCCGCGCTGACGGTGCTTACCATTGTGGTGTTTGCGGCCGGAAACGTTGCCCTGACCTCCACTTCCAGCAGCATAGGGATATCTCAGGCCGCGGTGCCTTCTACGGGTATCTCGAGGGAGAGCGCCATAATGGTGAAGTGGTATCATGGCATGCCTCCCGAGATCTTAGGCAGTTACATAATGAACTACCTCAGCGGCGTCGGAGGGAATGCGTTCCACTACTGGCCCACTTACCTGTATTACCCGCCGTTGGTTTACAGGTTGGGCGTTTACTCCACTGAAACGGTGTTGCCCGTGCAGCTAACTGGCACGAACATTACCAGCGACCAATACCTGGTGTTCATGGGAGTATCTTCCGGTGAGGCGCAGCAGTACTTCTCAAAGGTCCTAATCTCTGGAAGCACGCAGCTGGGCAGCGACGGGGTTATCATTCCCAACACGCTGGCACAGGCGCTTGGAGCTAAAGTCGGAGAAAACTTGACCTTCATGGGCGTTGGCACCTTTAAGGTGGTTGGCATACTCAACTCGAGCTCATCCCTGTTTACGGACAACGAGATCAGAAGCTACGATGGCTTTTCCATATTGCCAGTAAGTCCATTCTACAACGCGCCAGCAAACGAGGGTTACTCAACCCCGTACTCGTCTATGGAATTGCCGGAACCGGTTTTGCCAAGCCAGTTTGTCGTGATTCCCTGGGAATCGGCCAAGGCTCTGGGAGGTTTTCTGTCCAGCGTCGAAATGGTACCAAAGGGGGAGATGAGCGAGGCCCAGCTTCAGAACTACGCGGACCTGATAAGGTATGCGGTCACCCCTTCGGTCTACGTGGGCTACAACGGGACCTCAACCGGTTTGTCGGTCGTTTCGACTTACTCGTTGCTAGGCTTCTCCCTTACCATCGTCCTCCTGCTAATCGCTGCGCTTGCCATACTCAACGCTATGTACGAGAGCGTGCTCATAAGGAGGCGCGAGATCTACACGTATGCGTCTCTGGGGCTGTCCCCGAGCGGAGCGTCCATAATGTTCATAACCGAGGCGATGGTCTACGCTCTGATCGGAGCAGTGCTCGGATTCTTGCTAGGTTTCTTCCTCGACTACGTTTTCATAAGCAGCCACATATTGCCTTCGACGTTCACGTTCAACTTCACGTCATGGTCCATGGTCCTTTCCCTGCTCATGATACTGGTAGCTACTCTAGGTGGGAGCATCTATCCAAGCCGCATATCAAGCCAGCTGATAACGCCGTCGCTCACGAGGAAGTGGAAGCCCACGAAGAGGGCCACGGGCAGGGAGTGGAACATAGAGTTACCCATGAAGCTGTCCGTGAAAGAAGAGACCATCGGGGTCTTGAGATACCTGCGCGAGTACTACGGAGGGCTTGGTTACGAGAAGCCGAGCTTCCGCGTGGACGGCGAGCCACAGCTTGACGAGCAAAACGGCAGGCTCACGCTGACGGTCAGGATCGCACCTTATGAGATGGGCATAACGCAATCGGTTACTCTGGACTTCGTCCAGGGAGCGAGCATGGAATACACGCTGTTTGCGAACCTTAAGCTGATAACTGGGGATCCAGGGCTGTGGCAGGCCAGAAGCGCCGGCTTCCTAGAGGACCTCAGGGCGCAGGTGCTGCTCTGGAGATCGCTTAAACCCGAGGAAAGGAACAAGTACGTGCACGGGGAAGGCGGAAAGCCTTCGAGCGGAACGGCGCCGACCTCGAGTTAGCGCGGAGATAGGAGGGCTCTCTTTTGAAGACGAGCTTTTTTGTACTGATGACGATGCTCCTCATCATGCCACTTCTTCCGGGCGCATCGGCGGTGAGCTCGAGGGGTGCTCAGGAGGCAAAGCTTTCATCGATATCGATCCTAGGTTACTATCAATATAGGAACCCGCAGGACGCGGCATGGTATCTTTCCCATTTCGGAAGCGACTTCAGCGGCTTCTTCTACATGAACGTGCCCCTCGGCGACGTGACGGAATACGACCAGATTAACTCTCTGGCGGCCCAATATCCGGATGTGACGTTTTACGTTCAGATAGTCATCCCCTCCAGCTATGACCTTTTTAACGCCACCCAGTATGCTGAGGTAGAGTCTGGGCTGAAGCAGGCGCTGATGCTTCTGAACTCCACGAACGTAAAGGGAATCGAGATATCGGCGCTCTACATGGGACAGTGGGCAATACCGTGGGTTAAAAATCCGCCGGGCCCAGAGCTCCAGGCATGGTACTCTTGGTTATCGGAAAACGGCTTGCCTCGGGTGCCCTTTGCTCAAAACGGCACCGTGTACACGCCCCTGTTCGCGGAATGGGCAGTGAGCGCCGCCGCTCAGCTGGCAGCTGGGTTGGTCAACTTCTCTAGGAGCGTGAGGCCAGATCTGGAGTACGGTGTAAGCCAGTACGACAGCCTTGCGATAGACGACGATTCCGTTCAGTCTCTGTACACTTTTTACGAGGTGGTTAAGCCGAACTTCATCATCACCGACGACTTGGCCGTCGCCAGACCAGTCCAGGGATACAGTAGTTACCCCTTCTCATACCTTGTGCTCGTCACCCCCATGGCCCCCTCTTATTACCGGGCGGTGGGCGCGAGGATGATGGTTGATGACTCCTTCGCCGCCGTGACGTCGACAAGCGGGGACACCATAGGCATGGCCTTGTTCAAGTTCGAGCTAAATGAGCTCTCCACGTATCTCATGGGGGCCACCCCACTCGTGGATGCCATGTTCGTGGGGCCTCACGGTAACTACGTTCCGCTGCAGGAGTTCGTGCTTAACCCCTCGCTGCAGATAAACATTAGCTCGTTGCCGAAGCCTTCGGTGGCGCCGGCCCCAGTGCTGGTCATAAGGCCCACCTTTTCCGTAGGAAACATCAACGTGTCGGGATACTACCAGCAGGAGCTGTTTTATTCGCTTATCCGCATGGGCGTGCCTTTCAACTACGTCTCGGAGGCGTACGTTTACTCAAACCCAAGCGTCCTGAGAGACTACAGGTACGTCATATATGCCTCGGATCAGATAACGCCGCAGATGTGCTACATATTGTCCCATGACAATTCCTCGATAAAGGTCGGACTGAGGTCGACCTATCTCGGCTACATAAAGTCGAGCATGCCGGGGACGACGAAGATCACCTTTAACGTGTTTCTGCAAAATTATAACGCGACGAGCCTATCATTTTTGGGCCGCGAACTGCCCGGCACGCTTCACCAAATCCACTTCGGCGATAATGTGCTGTCGTGGAACTCCAGCGGCATTTACGTGAACGGAGTAGAGATGAGCGTGAAAAGCACAGATTACCTGGGGCTGATGGGTACTTGGTTCACGGCTCTTCACGTGGCAATTCTCATGGGCGTGTTCGGATTAGCCATCTTGGTTTTTTCAGCTTACAGGGGTTACATCAGGGCCGAGTCCATAAGAAAGGTCTTAGAGCGCACGAAGAGTCAGCCCGAGGAAGCGAGCTAAAGTCAATCCGATGAGGGCCCGATTGAACGACGCGCCTGGAAGAATGGCCTAGCCGACCTGAAATCTGTGGCGACCCGATGGAATTTTGTTTGATTGAGCTAAAGCATGGGAGCCAAGTCAGTTTTTCAAAGGGAGCAGCGCCGGCCTTCAACGGCCTCCGAGTCAAATGGCGCACAATCGACGTAGGGCTCCGCGGATTACTCGAGTGTGCTAACGTTTGACGTTTCGCTGGTCGGAAGCGGCGTCATCGCCCCGGGATCCAGAAGCGTTTGACTCACGTTTGGCTTCTTCAGCGAGTATCACCTTAACGATTTGTTCTATAAGGGCAACCGCGCCCTTTACAAAAGCTCCGTTCAGCGGGGAGGGGACATAGAACAGCGATAAGCTAACGTTGAGATCTCTCTCCTCTCCTTCAGCCTTTGTTTCAACGTCCACCTCTAGGGGCTCGACCAGCCGGATGAGTTGACGAATTACGTCATCGCCGTTTAGGGCTTCAGCCATGTCCCCTCTGAATTCCGCCTGCCGTCTGACGTGGCCTGACCAGATGAGCTTCGAGGATATCTTGGGCGCGAACTTTTTTCTTATACCTATCAGGACCCAGTTAACGTCGCCCAGCGTGAGCTCGACAGGGGCGGTGTTAAACAGCAGCAAGTCCAGCGGGGAGTCGCGCAGGGTCATGGTGATGAAGTCCTCATAATGATCCCAGCGCTCGATCTTATCGCCTAGTAGGGTCACGATGAGCGGTTTGTAGCTCAAGTCCTTATCCCGTAAGAGGGTCTGGTAACTTTTAACTTTGCTGTTGGTCTTTTTAACTGGTAGGGGTTAAGGGGGCGAAAGTCCCTTGTGAGGTAGGGGATGGATAGCCCCCTTATAGAAAGGAATGTTTCTAATTGAGAAAATATCGCATTGTTGATGCCCAACCCAGAGAAGAACGCCAAGATCAGGGAAAAGAGGAATCAAACCTTGGTTAGGAGAAAGTCTCAGAAGGCTAGAACGTTTCAGTTGAAGTTGGTCAATAACAAGATCCCCAAAACCGCGCTTACCATCCTTAACCGTCTCTTTCTTGATGCTAAATGGTTCACTAATTACATCGTAGAGAACGGCATACTCAACGTGGAGTCCCACAGGGATTACAAGCTCAAGACCGTTCCAGTTAAGGTGGGCGATGTTTTCCAGGAGCGGAAGAGGAAGTCCGCGTGTTATCATCGCAGATGAGGCAGGCTCTGATCAAGAGGCTTCAGGGGGACGTGATGGCGCTCTCAAAGTCAAAGAAAAAGGCGTAAAAGTAGGGAAGATCAAATTCGTCAAGGCCGTGCATTCAGTTCCTTTGGCGCAGTACGGCGTGACGCATTGGGTCAAAAAGGACAAAAGGGTTCACGTACAAGGCATTGGAAACTTTAAGATATCTGGGCTCGATCAGACACCCGAGAACGCGGAGTTTTTTTACGGCAGGCCTCGTAGAAAGGAAGGCGGGGGAGGGGGGACTACTGCCTGCAAGTTACACGCTTTCTGCCTAAAGAGGGCAATCACGAGAACGGGAAAGCCATAGGTATAGACCTAGGCGTGAAGAACCAACCGACCTTCTCCAATGGGGTCAAACTTAAATATTCAGTACCCATGAGCCAACGCGTGAGGAGGCTCTACCACTTCTTCTGACGCGCTAAACCGGGAATGAACGGGGATAAACTCCTCTTGAGGATCAAGAAGGAGTTCCAGAAAGAGAACGACGTAAAGAGGGACGCCACAAACAAGGTAGCTCGCCATGTGACCAACAATTACTCTCACGTGGTCTTCTAAGGCGATAGCATACACTCGTGGCAGAAGCCATTCGGCAAAAAGATCTAGCAGACCTCGATAGGGGGAATCCGCAACGCCTTGAAGAGGAAGGCTAGCACCCCTGTTGAGGTGGGTAGATTCGTGAAGACCACAGGTGTATGCCCGCACTGTGATTACGAGGTGAAGCTGAGCCTGCAGAACAGGGGTTCGCATCACGTGCCCCTCCTTTAACTCCACGTTCGACAGGGATGTGGCTTCCGCAATCGCGATATTGAAGGAGGGGCTTTCCCTATGGAACGCGGGTGAGACGCCCGAGGATGAAAACGCCTTTGCGATGGTGGAATACCTCTTGTGTATTCCCCGCGTAAGCGTATCGATGAACCGGACAGCCCCGTCCGTAAGGGTGGGGTAGTTCACCTGCTCCTGTTCACCTGGGCGCGGCTTTGGGAAGCCCCGGCATAACCGCGGAGGGATCTTCTGCGAGACTCATGAGCAAATTCGCGGGCAGTCCTAGTTAAGCGACAGTTGCGTCACCGTAAAAATCGAAATCGCGTACAATGGCGTTTCCAGGGTTGCATTGCCGACCGAGGATGAAGTTTTCCTTGCATATTAGGTTTAAAACCTTTTTCTAAATTTGATGTCATGACCGGTGCTGCGCTTTGCGTGTTGGTGCTAGATTGCGTTGCTACGCGTCGCGGATAACTCATGTGATGTCGGTAAGCAATCCTTAAAAGTACCTGCGGACTTATTAGCAGAATGTCACAGATCAAGGAGAAGGTTGCAAGCAATCTGACACCCGCTGTAATAATAGCGTTGTTGATAATAGCGTTTCTCGCCTTCTTGGCCTGGACGGCCATGTACACCATGACAACATACAGCCCTCCGGAGGACTACCACGCCGTCGCTAGCAGGTTCTTCGTCCCCTTCATATACATAATTGTCTTGATGGAGGTACTGGGACGTTACAGCAAGAGGCTTAGGCTGAACCCGACTCAGTACCTGTTGTTGCTGATACCGCTGTGGATGGCAGCCGGAAAGGCGTACATAACCGATGGTACCTTTGGGGAGACCCCCTATCAGTTCCTGGCGGAGACCTCAACTTTTTGGATCGGCGCTGTCGCCGCCCCTGGTGCGGCCAACTGGGTTCCTGCGTTTAACTTGTTGCCTTCCTTCGTTATTCCTCATTCGGTTTCCGCTGCCCTCATAGAGTGGAACGGCCTAAAGGCTGGTCAGGCAATTCCTTGGGGAACCTTTATCGGCCCCATAATATTCTGGTCGCTGTTCGTGATAGCGCTGGGCTTTATGAACGTAGGTTTCTCGTTCACCGTGACGGGACCGGAGTGGACCGAAGTCGAAAGGCTGGTTTTCCCGCTGATGGTCCCTCCGATCTACCTGATCAACACAACGACCACAAGGGATGCCAACGGGCACAGCGCGCTGCTGAGCCTAAAGACGTCCAACATGAAGGTCTTCTGGATCTCCGCGGTTATTGGCCTTCTGGTTGGCGGCGTCCCGATAATGCTTGGCTTCCTTCCGTCGTTTGAGTCACTCCACGCCGCGCTCTGGGGAGAGATCCCGTTCACGTGGGGCTCTTACATTGCTGGCATTATGCCGGGGGCCTACATCTCTCCTGACTTCATAATACTGCAAGCCGTACTGATGATACTTCTGCCTTACGAGGTAATGGTGACCGCGTTGGTCACGTGGCTGGCCATCCCCATGTTCTACGACACGCTCGCCGTCAAGATGGGCTGGGTGACCTACGTCGCTGGCTCCGAGAACTATGGGGCATGGTTATACGGTGAGGAGCCACCTTTCCCATATCAGATTTGGTCCGCGCTTGGCCTTACCCTGGGCTTGGGCCTTTACTTCGCCTGGAGGATGCGCGGCAGGATATCGAAGGTCCTCAAGACCCTCACCGGCCCAACCTACTACGAAGGCGACTTCTCGGTTAAGACTGGGGCGTGGGTCCTAGTTGGCTCCACGTTGCTCTTCTTCGTGCTGATGCTTGCCATGGGCGTCAACTGGCTCATTGGTATAGTTTGGCTGATCCTCTACTTCCTGTACGCTATATACAACACTAGGGTATACGCGGAGATCTGGTGGCACCCGGCGATAATGGCCAACACGTTCTGGCAGCTTTACTGGCCCATTGGCGCGGGGCTGGGCATATGGGGCAACGTCCCCGCGCAGAACAACGCATCGCTTATGGCCATAGACACGGTCAACACATCGGCGGGAATATGGTGGGGTGTGAGGTCCATGTCTCTGCTATCACCTGCCTACAGCATGGGCCTGTTCAAAGTCGCGCATGACGTCAAAGCGAGTATCAGGGACGTTTTCGGGCTCACCATGATACTGACGGTCATAATGATACCGGTAAGCGCCATATTCTTGGTGTACTGGTACGCTCACGTGGGCATGGTAAATACCTATCTGGGAGGAGCCCTGTGGAACCCTGGCACTGTGCTTGGAGACGGCATAACGGGCCTCAGCAACAGCTGGTACACTGGGGATAGCTTTGGGGCCGTCTGGGGGTGGACCATAGGAGGAATAGTCCTTATATTCTTCCTGATGTGGATTAGGGGGTTGTTCCCCTGGTTCATGTTCAACCCCACGGCTTTCGTCGTGACCCTATGGCTACCCGAGTACATGTGGCTAGCAAGTCTCGTTGCGCTGGTTTCAAAGTACGCTCTCTCCAAGAGCTTGGGTCCGAGGCGCACCGAGGAGTACGTAGTTCCCGCGGCTACGGGATTCGCCGTCGGTTACGGCGCGCTGCTTCTGGTGGCCGCTCTGATAGTGCTGTCGACGTACGTCTGGCCTCTGACTGCCAGCCTGTGGAAGCCATAACCCTAGGTTAAATCGTTTTTTTGACCAAAGTAAACCGATTTTTTTTAACTTAAGCTTTTAGGTACGAGCTTATAGCCTTTACTGGAATGCGATTGAACAAATGGCCTTATGGCCACCTGTGATATGGATGCCCGATTGGATAAGCTGAAGGTGGTGCCCCGAAGCTCCCTCCCTTGGTCAATCGCCAAATCCTTATTTCGAGCTCCGCCTCTTTATTATGGAGCTCAAGCCGTTCTCCTTTGAAGGGTTCTCCATGTCGATCCCGAAGGAATGGGACGTGTCGACGGTGAAGATCGCAAAGGAAGGGACCACAATAGGGATACAGGACTTGGAAAGGGGTAGGTTAGAGATAAGCTGGCAGGTTGCGGGCTGGAAAAAGGCCAAGGACCTGGCTCGCAGGACTGGGAAGCCTTTGGAGAAGAAGTTGCTGGAACCGGAGGAGGTCGCTGAAAAATACCATAAGGACCTTAAGAAGAAGCTTAAGGATCTTGAGTACGATGACGAGATGACTCAGGGTAAGGTCGATGGCCATCGTGCGGTGATCAGCAGGTGGGAGGAGGCGGGGCAAACCGGTTACGAGGCCATATGGTACTGCGGGATATCCGATCGCTATTACTATCTCAGGTATGTGGACGGTCAGGGCATTGACGCTTTTAAGGTATTGCTTGGTTCAGTGGTTTGCCACTCCTCTCTTCCGACTACAAAGTGGCAATACCTTGGCCTGGACCTCGAGCTTCCCAGGGACTACACCATAGACGAACAAAAAGCCGAGGTCGGCAAGCTTACGGTTGTCTTTTACGGGCACTGGGAACTGCCAAGAAAGAAGCGGGGCTTGGCCTCATGGCTCCGTCCCCCTCCCCTTCCGCCTCCCAGGGTGCTTGTGGTGAGCAGGTGGAACCTCCTCAGGTATGGAAACTCCAAGCTGGAGGATTGGACCGAGGCGCAAGCCGCTTCGCTGATAAAGAAGTACGTGGGAAGTTGCAGAAAGGAGCCAAGAGAGGGAGAGGTTCAGGTCAACGGCCACAGGGCTTGGTTCACGGTGTTTTCACATGGAGGCGGGTTACTGAAAAAGCCCTCAGTTTACTTCTCCGTTTACGGTTGGGTGTGCGACGTGAACGAGACCGCCTATGTTTTGATAAATCCGCTTCCACTTGGTGAGCGGTGGGGAGACCTGGCGGGCGAGCCAATACCTGCTCCCGAATATGTGCACTGCCATGGCTAGGCCCATTAAAACGCGGGCACGTGGATGAAGCAACGGATCGGCGCGCCACGGATTCCCCCCTGGGGCACCGTGCTTGCTAACGAGTTGCGCTTGCTAACGATCAGTTTTTGCTATCAGAAGCATGCGGAGCGGCTTTCAAAGTCCTGTCAATGCGCCTTTGTTGGTCGCCAGCGAGACCGGACTTACCACAGGGAGGCTAAAGCGCTGCGATGGATTAGCGAAGTTCGCAGCTCTTTGTTTCCCCGCTGCCTTAGCTGGTCGCCTAAGTGGAATTGCGCGCGTTTGCGCAACCAGCGAGGGCGGATGCGGGGTTTGCGAGTACTTCCGTGTAGATTAACTATGCGCTAGGATTCCTTTTCATTGTTCGAGATTAAACGGAGGACGGGTGCTAAGGCACCAAGGTTTAAAAGCCGCTGCGACATATTGTTTGAGTTTAAATGACATCGGAGAAAGCCGACTACGGCAAAGTTGAGTTACCGCTGGGCGAGGCTATCCAGGTGTCCATCGATAACATAAAAAGAAGGTTTAATAGGACTTTGGTCTTGCTCCTTGGGAACGTTATGGGCATAGCGTTTATGATCTACGTTATAGCCGGCGGCGACATAACCGCTGCCGTAGAAGGCAGCATGGCTGGAGGCATACATGCGTACCAGCTTTGGATGGTGAGCATAGCGCTCTTGGTCACGACCATCAACATAGTTAACGTCATGTTGATGTCGGTCACCGAGAGGTACAGGGAGATAGGGACCATGAAGACGCTGGGAGCGCTCACCGGGCACGTCGTATTGCTCTTCATGATAGAGGCCAGCATCGTTGGCCTCATAGGAGGATTGTTGGGGTCGATCATAGGGTATCTTGCAGCCGCGTTGGTTTACGGAGTCCAGTATGGGTTTAAATACGTTGCCGAAGCGGCGGTCAGGCCGTCTTCATTCATGGCGTTTGGTCCCAGCGTCATCAGCTACTTTGCAATAGGGGTGTTGTTCGCGTTGGTGCTGAGTGTTGTAGCCACGGTTTACCCTGCCTATAAGGCGGCACAACTCAGCCCCGCCGTGGCCATTAGATATGAGGCTTGATCAAGATGGCAGAGGCGCGTACCTCTCAGGAAGGAAGAAAGGAAGCACAGGACGTCATCCAGTGCGTCTGCGGAACCTACATAAAAAATCCAAGCGACTACGGCCTGGTTTTCCTGAAGAAGGACCAGATGGAGATAGACGTGATCTGTCCTAACCCCGATTGTTATCTTCACGAGCTCGGGTTCATCAAGTTCGACATGAAGGAGGGAAAGCCCCAGCTCGTAGATGCCAGGTTCTACTCCCCGTTCTGCACTTGGAACGCCTCCAGGATGGGCAAGGAGAACATGGAGAAAAAGCTGAGAGAACACCTGATATGGTTGGTCGAAGAGGGCGTTAACTGGAAAGACGTAGTGAACAGCCTCAAGAAGTATGAACAAGAGAAGGCGGAGGCCGAGAAGGTTAGGCAGCAGGCCAAGTCGAAGGCCTCGGCTTCGAAGGAGGTGTGACAAATGGTAGTGGAGTACTCCGTGGAAGTGGAGAACCTTTCGAAGGTTTACGTGCTGGGAAAGGGTGGCTCCATAAGGGTCACGGCGGTCGACGGGGTCTCGTTCAAGATGAAAAGAGGGGAGTTCATGTTGCTCATGGGCCCCTCGGGTTCCGGCAAGACCACGTTGTTCAATATGATAGGGGGCTTGGACAAGCCCACAGAGGGTACGGTATATATCGACGAGGTTGATATCTCCAAGCTGGACGCTTACGAGCTGGCCTGGCTTAGAAACAAGAAGATAGGTTACATATTCCAGACCTTCAACCTAATCCCAGTTCTCAGCGCTTTTGAAAACGTCGAATTGCCCATGGTCTTTGCAGGCGTTGACAGGGAGGAAAGGGAGAAGAAGGTAAGGGAACTGCTGGAAAGGGTGGGCTTGGGAGAGAGGATGTTCCACAAGCCAAACGAGCTGTCCGGCGGCCAACAGCAGAGGGTGGCCATAGCCCGCGCGCTTGCCAACGACCCAACCCTCATACTGGCCGATGAGCCTACAGGAAACCTAGACCTGAACACGGGTCTGGAGATAATTGGATTGCTGAAGGAGCTGAACAGGGAGAAGGGTGTTACGATAATGACCGCTACGCACGATCTGAAGATGCTGGACGTGGCCGATAGGATCCTGTGGCTGAGAGATGGGAAGATAGAGAGGATCGAGGAGAGGGCGGAGGTCACCGTGGAGACCAGCACCTCCGCCGAGGAGGCAGCGTGAGAAGGTGATAAATGTGTCGCAGGCGCAAGAAGAGTTGCCTCGGGGCGAGGGGGAATACGTCATAGAGACGATTGATCTCTGGAAAGTTTACACTTTGGCCAGCGGCATACAGACGGTGGCGCTCAGGGGGATCAACCTTAAGGTCAGAAGAGGAGAGTACCTCACCGTCATGGGCCCCTCGGGTTCCGGCAAGACCACGTTGTTCAATATGATAGGGGGCTTGGACAAGCCCACGAGAGGAAAGGTGATGATAGACGGGAGAGATCTGAGCCAATTCAGCGACAGAGAGTTGAGTTCTTTCAGGTCGCACAGGATAGGTTACATATTCCAGACTTTCAACTTGATCCCGACGCTGACGGCGCTCGACAACGTAGCACTGCCCATGGTGTTTGCCGGCGTTAGCAAGGAAGAGAGGATCAAGAAGGCAACGAAGCTTCTGGAAAGGGTGGGCTTGGGAGAGAGGCTTAATCACCTGCCAACCGAGCTGTCCGGCGGCCAACAGCAGAGGGTGGCCATAGCCCGCGCGCTTGCCAACGACCCCAGCATAATTTTGGCCGATGAACCTACAGCAAACCTAGACCTGAACACGGGCCTGGAGATAATAGGATTGCTGAAGGAGCTGAACACGGAGCTTGGAGTAACGGTGATAACCAACACCCATGACCTAAAGGTCATTGAGGTGTCCGACAGGATAGCTTGGCTTTCAGATGGGGAGTTCCAGCGCATAGAGGACAAGATCGAAGTCGCCATAGGGCCTGCGGATGCCAAGATACCCTTTGATTGAGAGATTGACCGCTTTTGACTCAAAGAGAGCACTTTTCCAAGGTGATCTAGGGGTTGCCCCTGGGTAAGCGCAGAGATGAAGCAGCGGAAGCCGAGCAGAGGCAGCGCTTTCTAAACTCTTATCCCGTCAGGAACCCGTCGGTGATAACGAACGTGGACGACAAGGGAATGGTCGAGCTCCAAATCCCGCTGAAGAAACCCTCGCGCCTGCTGCGGTTTTTCATCACACCACCGCAAAAAAAAGTCATAAAGCTGGACAGGCTAGGCTCGTTTGTGTGGCAAAGGTGTGACGGTAAGCACAGGGTGCAGGACATAGTCGACGAGATGTCGGCCCAGTTCAAGCTGACGCACGCGGAGTGCAGCGCGTCGCTAAGCGCCTTTATGAAGGATCTCTCCAGGAGGCGCTTGGTGGCATTTCTAGTCATGGAGATGCCCCCTGCGCAGGCCGCTGATGGAGCTGAAAGCAAGACGGAAAGCGAGGCGCCAAGTCAGCCGACTGGGCAAGAGAGCGCGGGCGACCAAAGGGCCACGTGAAGCGGCCAAAGCTGGCGTGATGTATTTTACGAGTTCTCGTGTTCTGGTGAAAACAAGCCCAAATGGTCTGCGGCGTTGCGCCACGGCGCTGACGCATGAAGTGACGAAAGTTAAGGCTGCAAACCGCATACCTATGAACCTCCCTAAGAGAGCCGTCGTTTTTTTGGCATTGATTAGGTCAGCTGAATGCTTAAATCCAGCGCAGGAGTGTAACGCGAATATCCTTGTCGGAGGGAAACCAAAAACTTACGCGCGCTGCTGCGTCGGCTTTGTTGCTGGTAATGGTACTCGAATCTCAAATTTGGGTCGGAGCAGCGGCTTCCTCGCAACCCGAGTTCACCATCAGCTTGGGCTACGTCTCTCCCGAGGGGCGGCTCGCCTACGCGCTTGCTGCCTCACTCTCTGCGGTTGGCGTACCAGCTCAGCCCGTTCGGTTTAGCTGGCTCACGGCTTACGCGAGGGTATTTTATCAGCAATCTCTAAACTACTCGCTTGGTGGATATGATGCCTTTCTATATTATGAGGCTACTCCTCCGTCCATTAATCCCCTGGGCCCGAGTTACTCCATCAACGCGAGTTCGGTTAACGCAACGCTTAGCCAATACGAAAGAACGGGCAACATCTCATACCTAGCTCTTCTAGAAGACGAGTTGGCGAACAACTATTACGAGCTGCCCCTGTTTTACGCGGACCCCCTTTGGGCGGTGAGCCCAGCCCTAAGGGGCCTTAACCCTACCGTCTCCGCCTTCTACCCGCAGCCTTGGGATTGGAGCGGAGTGACGAACGTGACCTACGTCTCATATGGACCGGCGCCCAGCACCGTGCTCCCGCTTTACGGATCAAGCGGCCTTCCCGCTTACGCCGTATTTCAACCGCTGATCATCCCCACCTCCTCTGGCTACGCGCCGTGTTTAGCGGTGAACTGGAGCCGCGTCAACACTACCACATGGTACGTGCAGTTGAGAAAGGGAGTTGACTTTCAGGACGGATTGCCCATGACCGCCAATGACGTGGTGTGGTCCGTGAGAGCCGCTCTTGATCCCCTCACAGGCTCTGAGGTCGTACCTCTATATGAAGAGGTGTTGGGGAACAGCGTTGAGTTCGTGCTTAGCAACGGTAGCACGTATTACGTCGGTTCTCCACCGTTCAAAGGCCTCGTGAGGGCCATGGGCAACTACGAGGTGGAGTTCAGGTTACCCGAGCCTTCCGCCCTCTTCTACCCATTGTTCATGAGCAACGTGTTTGTGTACCCTATGCCCTTGCTAGCAAAGGCAGGCAGTTTCGGACTGGCCACGAGCTCTTTCTCAAGGGGATACTCTTCAGTTGGTACCGGGCCTTACGAGATAGTTTCCGTGGGAAAGGGGGAATATCGGCTTAGGGCTTTCAGCGGATACTGGAACGGTACACCAGCGATAGCGCAGCTAACCGTTGTCTACACTTCATCGCCTGCTAGCGAGGTCCTGTCGGAACTGGAGCAGGGGAAGGTACAGGTGATGTCGTTTGACTTTTGGCCCTATGACCTTAAGGGAGAAAACAGCAGCGCTGTGCGCTGGGAGATCGGCTCTCCTGATGTTTACGTTGGCATTCTAATTAACCTCAACAGCCCGTTCTGGGGAACAGGGCAGCTGCTCCCATCATCTAGTATGAACCCACTTGATAAGTCTGAGTACGCAAGGGACCTTAGGGAGACCATGTTGGTTTCCATTCCAAGGCAGTACCTTGTGGACTCGGTGTTCGGTGGTCTTGCTCAGGTGGCCACTTGGCCAATTACCCCGATTCAAGCGGGCTACTACGGACTGAGCTTGCCCAAGCCCGAGCCCTTCAATCAAACTCTGGCGGTGTCCCTTATGAGCGCGGCTGGCTATAATGTCAGCGTATCCCAGATACCGTTCACGGTGTCTCCGACCTCTATTCAACAGGGCAGTCCCTTGACTGTTTTCGGTTACTTGCTTTACGAAGGGCATCCTCTGCAAGGTGCAACGCTGAGCATCATGGCGGGGAAGCCCTTCAAGCAAGTTGGTAGGGCAGTGACGGGGCCTTCCGGTATGTTTAACGTCACGCTGACGCCTCCCTCAGGTACCTATTACGTGCAACTTACGTACCCGGGGAACGAAACCGCACTCGGCCTTGTTCCGCCCCTCTCCTCCATGGAGATGGGTCCGATAAAGGTCACGAACTTCTGGGTTTCCAATGCCATATACTTAGCCGCCCTCGCCGTGCTGCTGGTTTTGATCTTCGTCATATTGTGGCATCGCGTAAGGGCCAGACAGGCCGAGATACCGCGAGCCTGAGGAGGGGGGCTGCTTTGGTTGACGTGTTTGATGCTGGCTGATGTGTTTTGGGCAGCGCCTTCGTTTGCAACTGATGCGCGATCGAATCGCCGGTGCGCGGCACATGAGAGTTACGAAATTCTGTGATGTGCACTGTTAGCTGTTGCCTCGGTTGTTGCCGCGGCATCGGCTTGATAAGCGCCCAATGAAAACGAAAAAGAAAAAGAATAAAACCTTTCCACCTTTGCTTCGCGATGAGTTGTGCGGGGCATCCTCTTGCGCAACTGAGAGACCGCTTCTGGGCTCTACAACAGGTCGACGGCAAGACTTCCCGAGAAGGCTTTTCTAGAGGTTTTCCAGCGTATGAGTCCGAGCGCCAGTTGAACGAGCAACGCAGTAAACCCGGGGTTCGCTTCAGCCCTATCGGATATCCTGGCGCAGAGGGCTTCACTGTTGGCCGGCTATTTTTAGCCCGGTCTTGCATTGCGCGGTAATCAATGACGGGTTTACATAGGAAATCGGCGAGCGCTTGGATAGCTATTGGAGCGTCGTCTCTTGGCACTTGCCATCCGCATAAGCAATGGCCTTGGTGAACTCCTTGGGGGCTTTCCAGCGCGAGCCATCATAGTTCACGACCGACCCATCATAAAGCACAGCGCTTCCCCGGCCGAACGCCCTGAGCTCACCCTCCATTGGTATTAGCGCGTTTTCCCTGATGAAGAGGGGGTAGTCCTCGGCGGTATCAATCCACCTGGCTCCCTCTTCGATCTCGCAGCTCCAGAGGTTTGCCCACTTCCCCTTTGGTATATACGCCTTCCTTGAGGTGCCGTAAATCTGGGGAGCATAAAGAAGTGCCGAACCCACCATGTACTCGTCAAAGATACCGTACGTCTTTGGGTCATCTTGGAACTCGTAAAGCAGGGGCCTAACTATGGGGTGACCGGTCTGGTGGGCCTCCCTTGCCAGCGAGTAAATGTAGGGAAGGAACCTTTCCCTTAACGCGATGGCCTCCTTTATCTCCTCTTCGTAGTAGAGGTTGAATGGCTCCTGATCATTACCGCTCTTCTCCTTGTGGTTTCTGTACAATGGGAAAAACAGGGCGGCCCTGTAGTACTTCAGGACCAGGGATGGACTGCTCCTGCCAGCAAAGCCGCCGAGGTCGCATCCCGCGAAGGGGATGCCCGAAAGCGACAGCGATAGCACGAGGGACATCTGAAGCGATACTGCCTCCTCGGTGCTGGGGTTGTCGCCGGTCCATATCATGGCGTACTTCTGGATACCCGCATAGCCAGCCCTGCTGAGCACGAAGGGTTTGTCGTGGACTTCCTTCAATGCGTCATAGGTGGCCATAGCCTCGTAATAAGGATAGGCGTTTCTGACTAGTTCGTGCGGCAGCCGCCTGCCGTCATCCAGCCTGTGAACCACGGGCCCGCGGAAGTCGTGTTCCGGCGTCAGGGTGGATGGCTCGTTCATGTCCAACCATATGCCGTCGACGCCCTGAGAGGCCCACTTCTTTATCAGATCTCCCCACCACTTTCTGCATTCTTCGTTGAAGAAATCGGGGTAAGCGCAAGTGCCCGGCCACATTTTGTCCAGGTATATGCCCCCGTCTTCGAGCTCGCAGTAATGCCCCAATCCGCTGACGAAGACGTCGTAGCCCTGCTCCGCCTTGACTCCGTGGTCGACGATGGTGACGACCTTCACGCCCATCCGGTGTAGCTCGTCGATCATGGCCTTGGGGTCTTTGAAGGAAGGGCCCCAGGTGAAGATCTTGTACTTGTCCATGTAGTCGATGTCGAGGTGGATGGCGGCCAGGTTAATCCCCTCGTCGAAGTGCTTCTTTGCGATTTCCAACACCCTTTCTTGGGGGAAATAGCTGTACCTGGATGCCTGGTAGCCGAAGGCCCAGAGAGGGGGATCAAGGGGCTTGCCAGTCAAGGAAGTGTAATCCTCCACTATTTTTTCTACGGTGCCGCCCGTGAAGACGTAAACTTCCGCATCCGGGTGCGGGATTTCTACGCTGACCTTGTCGTACTCCTTCACGCCGAAGTCAAAAGTCAGCTTGGCGGGGGAGTTGATAAAGAAGCCGGTAGCTTTCCCCCTTTCGAGGGATATGAAGAAGGGGATGGATACGTAAAGGGGATCCCTTCCCCAGCCGTACCCATAGGAGTCCGTATTCCACATCGTCGTCGAGGTGCGCTTCCTGTCCAGTTCGTAGGCCTTCTCGCCCAGGCCGAATATGTGCTCTTCCAGACCCAACTTCTTTGTGAATATCAGCCTTTGACCTTTCTCTTCGAAAGTTATCCCCAAGATGTCAAGGGCGGATTCGCTTAGTTGTTCGCTGGGAGTGAAGTCGAATTTGACGACGGGCTCGGGTCCGTTTATGGACACGCGGTAAACATCACCCGATCTTTCCACCAAGGCTTTCATGTCTAATCCATAAAAGGCGCGTTTCCGGCTTTAAGCACCGCGGATCCGAGGGATGGGTGCTCAACGGCGGCCACTGGGGTAGGAGCGATCGCTTGTTTAGTTTTGTGCTTTTTGCCTGAGAGTCGAGGCGAGGCGTCGGTTTTTTAAGTCAACGCTGCGGCTCGCTGGGCTTGAACCCGCGTGCGGGACGAGGCACGCGTACGCTCGAATTGAGCTCCTCATTTTTACCATTCCCCGATCGCGCTCAACCTGGTGGCCTCGGAGCGCGTTGACCCGGCAGTCGCCTGAAGCGTGGAGGGTTACCCTGTATGCGTCCGTAACGAAGTCCAGCTGATCTTTCAATCCCTGGACGCGCTTGGGCGCGCTGCTCCTCGGCCGAGAGTTCCATTCGCTGAAAAATGCCTTGAGGCTGGGCTGGGCCTGCCAATCCATGCATTTCCTGTTATCGGGATCGCTTCCACCTTGAGTGAAGGACTCGTCACCGTAATAGTTCATTGGGGTGCCGATCCACGTGTAGAGAAAGGTGAGGCCCGCTTTTACTTTTTTCTCGCTCCCTAGCGCTGTGAAAGCGCGCGCCGTGTCGTGGGTTCCCAAGAATAGCCAGGAGTTGGCCAAGAAATCCATCGGGAAGAGAGAGGTTTGTCTCTTCATTACCTCGGCGAGCTCGTCACCGCTGGCCTCGCCCCTTAGGAACTTGGTCAGCTGGTCCCATAACTGATAGTTCATGATGCCGTCAACCGCTTCCCGCCATTGAAACGGTTCCTCCCACACCTCTCCTATGATCGGCTTTCCGACGTACCTCTTCAGTTCCCACAAGGCCCACGGCGGTATGCCCGAAGCCACGTCCACCCTGAACGCGTCTACGCCGATGAGCGACCAATACCTGAAGGCGTCCTTAATCCACTCTATGGCCCCCGTGTAGTTCAGCTTGGGCATGCCTCTGACCTGGGCGAACGTGTCATAACCCCCGTTGTCCATGTAGTACCAGCTTCTGTACCTGGGATCTGACTTCGCCATCTCAAATGGGGAGGCCAGCGAACTCGTGTGGTGTATGGGCATGTCCATTATAACCGATAATCTCAAAGAGTGGGCGCTCCTGAGAAAGTCGCGGTAGGCCTCCAGACCCCCAAGGTCGCGGTCTATCGAAAAGAAATCCAGCGCGTCGTACCTGTGATAAGAGGGGGAGGGGAAGACTGGGGTGAGGTAGACGGCGTCGAAGCCCATTTCCCTAATGTAGCCCAGTCTCCTAGCCATTTCCCGAAGCCCGGCCCCCTTCTTATCCCTCGTCCCTGAGGGAGCGTCCTCCTTGCAAACGAACCTGTCGACGAAGATCTCATAAATCGCTTTGAACCGCGCGACGCGGGAAGGTCCGCTTTTTAACCTTGGGTAATGCCCGTTTAAGGTAGAGTAAGGCCTTAAAAACAGGACGTTGTGGTCGGCTTTTGCGCGCGGGTCCAAGAGTTTTTCCCCGTCTATCTCGTAATAATACTCGTAAGTCCCAGGGGGAAGCACGAGATTGGCGGCGAAGCCGCGGCCGGTCCAACGGAGTTCAACCGATCCCCTTGAGTGAGCGTTGAAGCTCCCTATCACGTAAGCGGACCTCGAGTGGTTTTCCTTTCTCCAAAACCTAACGTAGTAAAGACCGTCTCCCCTTTTTCTGTATGCGACTGGCATAGGCCAAGAGGCAGGTCGCTTTTGTGGGTTATCCTATCGTGTCCTATCCCCCCTTTCATCATGTTTCTTTTTTTATTGCTTGGTCTTATCCCATTGTGCCGTCCTATAGTAGGGCCTTTCACAAAGGCGGCCATCGTAGGCCAAACGCGCGTTGAAGGCATAAGTAAACTACCCCGACCTCGCGAGCTGGGCTTTGGGGTTTCCAGCCCCTCAGCGGGAGGCCTTTATCCCCGCAGGGCCCTCGCGTACCCCTGGCCCGTACCCCCGTTAAGGCACGGACTATCAGCGTTCACGGGCGCGTTGAACCACCGACTTTACCTCCGCTTTCAGGGAAAGGGAACATCCCCACATTTAGCTGCCAAGAAGTTTTTGTGCTTGATTGACTCCCCGCCCTCACGGACGGGGTCTCTAGTGCGTAACGATGAAAGCGACGCTTGGTAGTATTTCCAAAACGGGAGGGATTACTTGCCCTAGCAAACGTGTGTAAAGAGGGAAAGGAGAGAGAGAAGAGGAGGGGAAGGGAAGCGAAAGGAAGAGAAAGGAATAACTCGAATAGCCTTCTAGCGACGTCCGGGTTTGAATTTTTAAAACGCATAAATCAAACCGACAGCTTGCGTTAGCTCCTTTCAATCGTTCACCAAGGCACACTTAAATTTTAACCTCGTAATGTTGTAAGTGGTGGTCTGTGCGGAGAGTTGCTCTAAAAGCCGCGTGTTTGTTGCTCCTGCTCATGAGCGTCCTTTCGTCGGGCTGGACTGGGGAGGCGGTCTCCTCAAGTAGTTCGTCGGCGTTCGTTTTTTACGCGGTGCCTCTCACCCCATCTGGAAGGTCGGTGGAGGTTTTTGCGTCGCAGCGGGCGATGATTTCGGTGTATGGCCAGGAGGGCTTCGTGGAGCGGGTCAGGGTACCGGAGGGGTGGAGCTCGGTAACCCTGACCACAGGAAAATATTCCCTCGTAGCTAATCCAGTCGACGCGTCGACGCCAACCGGATATGATGCCCAAGTCGTCGTCCTCCCATCGACCGATCCGGACCCCATTTACGTGGCCATCGTCTGGCACGACCACCAAGCGCCTAACTTTTACCCCAACGGGACCTTTTTCTCCGATTACGCTTTTCAGCACGTCTGCTCCGATGAGTTATCACCTTACTACCCTGAAGGCGTTTACGCTTTCAAGGCACAGGCGCTCTTGGATAATCCGTTGATCAACGTCTCTGAGGAGGTGTCGCCACCGCTGCTTTTGCAATGGGAAATCGCCACTTCCAAGGGCTGGACTTACGACGGCGATTACCACTCCCCTAACGGCGCGTGCGCGGAGGAGATAAGGTGGGTGATGGACGCGTTCCTGAACCTGAGCAAAGAGGGCAGGGACGAGTGGCTGACCAGCTTTTACGCCCATCCCATATCGGGATACATCCTGTCCAAGTACGGTTGGTTTGACTTGATGAAGGACGACCTCCTTCTGGGTGAGAACATAACCGATCCCTTTACGGGCGTTCACCAAGAGGGTATGTGGCTTCCTGAAATGGCCTTCACCATGAAGGACGTGGATTTGATCAACGAGAGCGGGATCAGGTTTACTGTACTGTCCTACGGGGAGTACTTGGGCGCGCAAGCCGCTCCCGGTTCCTCGAAGCTCACCCCTTATGCCCCTTACGTGGTGCTGGATCCTTCAACGAACAGGACTATCATAGCTTTCTTTAGGGATTCCTCGATCTCGAACTACATAGCCTTCCAGAACGACGAGGCAACCGCCCAGCAAGCGGCTGAGTCGGCCGAGCAAGTAGTGAACATGATTTACAACGCCACTGGGGGAAAAACCGGTGTGGTCACCATAGCCCTGGACGGCGAGAACTGGATATTGGACTCCGAGTACCCGTCAAATTCCGCCATCTTCCTCAACGATCTTTACGGCCTTTTACAGAAGGAGCAGGAAGAAGGAGTTATGTACACGGTCACGCTTCAGCAGGCGCTGAAGAAGGTCCCCCCTGCTGGCGTGCTGGATTACGTCCCCACTGGTTCTTGGGTAGACATGAGTTTCGCCAAGTGGACGACGGAAGCCCAGGCCATTCAAAGCCCCATGTGGGAAGACTTGAACCAGACCCATGCCTATTACAAGGCCGCGGAGTTGCTGGGGGCCAATTCTTCTCTGTTGAAGAAAGCCGAGATAGGGCTGTTTCACGCCTCCGACTCTGACTACTACTGGGCGGAGTACGTGGATCCCGAACCGGTTCAAGTTTGGTGCTCATACGTAAGGGGCCTAATGAGCGGTTTCTTAGGAGAGTTGGGGCTGTCAGCGAAGCTTGTCAGGGGAGGTATCCAGATCAACGTCTCAAATGGGTTGAATAGGCCCGTGAACCTATCGGTGGTCGTGGGAGGGGATTTCGAGGTGGCCAAAGGACGGATCCCCCTCAATTACACGCTGACGCTGGGACCTCGCTCAAGGGACGAATTGTTCGTGCCGGGCGGGGCAGCTGGCGATGTCTACGTCTGGCTTTCGGTCGGCCCTTACCCGTTTCAAGAGGTCACCTTGAGGGTTCCTTCGTATTCCTTCCTGATGGTTTACGTGATCGTCGTGGTATTGATCGTGGGTTTGCTGGCGGCTTATTCGCTTAGGGTGAGAAAGGGTCGCGAGGGAGGAAAGGAGGTCGATAACGTGAGTGAAAGAGGGAAAGAGAAGGGCAGGGCGATTGAAAAAGAAGGAAGGAAGGAAGGAAGGAAGGAGAGCCAATCAACTGACTTAAACGCGGGGGGTTGATCCGATTATGAACCGCAAAGGGAAAGCGCTAGTGGCGATCCTAGTGATCTGCTTAGTGGCGGGCTCCTCCTTCCTCTTGTTGGAAAGGGGAAAGGAGGGCTTCGTTTCTTACACCAGGTATCCCGATTTCCTTTTACTCAGCAACTGGGTCAACTCGACCCTATGGGTCTCCACGGGTAACGAAGACCCGTATTTTCCCGGTTACAACCTCTCGGTGCAGGCCGTGTACGATGGGGCCTACGGTTTGCTGCCCGTGAAGGTTTTCGTCCTCAGCGGCGGGTCTGTCACGGGCGCAACGCTAACACCTGAAAACGAGGTTTTAGTGAACCAGACATCCGGCATTACACGCTTGATTTACCCACCGGGACGGGGTCAATTCTTCGTGCATCAAGAGCGCCGCCAGGTGGGGGTAAAATACCTGGTCACGGTTTCGTCTAGTTCTCCTCCCAGGTACCTTTCTCAGGGTTTTCAGTTGTGGATATTCACCAAGCCGGCCATATACCTCTTTTCGAGAAACGCGACGTTTCTCGTTTCTTATTCGGGGGGAGAACTCGAGGTACTGGTTAAGATCCCCTCTCAAAACGGCACGCTCCTCACGTCGATCGGGGGGGCCGCGCAGCTGAGCTGGGAAGAGGCGGAAAAACTGGACGACAAAGAAGTGGGCGCTTGGCTCAACTCATCGAGGGTACCTGATCTCAGCGGCGAACTGCTAAAGGAGTACTACATCTCTCTTTTGGTCCTGAAGGATGACCAAAATCCTTACCTCGGTTGTTTTGCCGCATCTCCGTCTCCAGTTTACCTTTATGCCTGGGTCAGAGATGGCTCCTTTTCTGCCATGGCATTAGCGGACGCAGGTCACCTTCGCTCAGCGGAGAAGTATTGGGATTGGATGGCGGGAGAAATGATACCATCGGGTCCGCAAAACGGCACTTGGTACACGCGTTACGACTTCTGGGACGGCTTGCCCGACTTGAGCTGGGCGCCAACCGAGTACGACAGCATCGGGTTGTTCCAGCTGGGTGTATGGAACTACTACGCGGAAACCGGAAATACTGCGTTCGCGAGACGGATGCTACCCTACTTGAATCGCTCCATCGCGTGGGAGGCCGATCAAATACGGGAAACTGGCTTGATACCCGAGGACGCGAGCGTTTGGGAGGACGATCACGCTTACAACTTTTGGACCGAGGCGTTCGATGACGTGGGGATCCGCGATACGGCTTACCTCTATTCGTCTCTTGGCTTGAAGGCTAGCGGATTATACCTTCTGGCAGAAGGCCTCAATCAGAGCATGAGGCCTTTTTACACGGCTGATGGATTCGCCCAATATGCCCTTCCTGGTCCATCCGGTCTCGTTGCCTACGACGTCCCAGATTCGTCGCTAATAGCTCCCATCGACTACGGCTACGTGCAGCCGCTCTCGCAATACGCGGTTTATACGGTGAATTACGCGGAGTCTCATTTAACCGTTGAGGGGGGGTTAGCCCGCTTCTCCGGGGACAGCTATCACTACGGATGGGACAGCACCGGAAAAATGCCACCCTGGATAATAACCACGCTTTTTCTGGCCTTGTACGATGAAGAAATAGGGAACCACACGGCCGCGCTCGACCTGCTGGTTTGGTGCGCATCGCACTCTCAGAGCGGTTTGTTGCCGGAGGCCCTAGATCCGAATTACGGGAACCCTCTGCCCACGACTTCTCCTTTGACCTGGTCGTCCGCGATGTACGTCTTGGCTTCGCTTGGGTATCGGCCTGGCCTAGCTGAGGCGTGAGCGCGATGGATTTCCCGCTGGATAGGTATTCAAGCCAGCGTTTTTGACGAGTTAAGCGCGGTGAGCCGCCTGCACCGTTTGACTAGTGGAATGCGAGGTCAAGCAGAGCCGTTTAGGCCGGGGAAGAGGTCAAATGAGTCGACCCGATTTCAGCAAGTCGAATTGGGTTTCCTGAGGCAGTTACAGGTGTGGAAAAAAGGGAAAATGCGGTGCGCAAACTTAAAACTGACGGCGCCTTATCGTTCGAATCAAAGTGAGGGCCGTTTGGCTTATGCAACCCGGTAAGTTGGAGATGAGGGAAACCGAGGAGGTCGCTCCCGGGAGAGGAGAGGTAAAGGTCAGGGTTAAGGCCGTGGGCATATGCGGCAGCGACGTGAACTATTACAACGGG
>OGCG01000289.1_pt1 | contig 32927 bp, 48 predicted proteins | sample 1570061 | NCBI WGS metagenome assembly OGCG01 (sample SAMN06268698, study PRJEB24515) | hot springs metagenome | isolation source: Joseph's Coat, Yellowstone National Park, Washington, USA | place: USA:Joseph's Coat, Yellowstone National Park, Washington, USA
AGCAGGATATAAAACGTACAAGCTTTCAGAAATTTCTGAATTTGAGAAACCCCTTAGTTGGTTAGGATACGTGTGAAGCCTATGGCTGTGAACAACCTCGCCCTTAATGACTGGATCTATAGTACGAAAAGTTGAATCTTTTTTACAGTTTTACAAAATATAATTAACCAATATACAAAAATAAGAGATAAGGAGCATAAAAGCTTTAACCGAATCTGTTTACAATTTTTTATGGTTTATAGAAAGAACGATTTGTATACTGCTAATATCCGTTATAACGAACTTCCAGGAGAGATATTTTTCCTTAGATTAGGTTACGATGGTGGAGACATCGCGTTCACGATAAACGAAATTGGCTATAGAGTAAACGTAGAAGATTATGAGTTAGGAAAATTTCAATTAGTTAATCAAAATATTAATAACTTAAATTTTTCACAACAAATTATGAAGACTTTAAGTGAGTTTGGCAATTCTGTGGATTTAGCGTACATTAAAGCTTTTTCTGAGGTAAGAATTGATGGAAGAGAGATAAAAGTAGACAACAATAAGATGATAAATTTAATAGATAAGCTTTATCATACTACGCTCTTTTATGTCAAGAACAATTTCTCATCATATCACTTTCAGTTAAATTTTAACGAAATTATTATATACTACCAATATGAATTTAGAAATCCTTCATTAAATGGCTATTGGGCATACACTCCAGAATATATTTACAAGGTTTCATATAATTATGGGAATACATTGACTATTTTTAAAAGCCAGTATAATAATGAACCTGAAGAGGCTTTTAAAATTGATATGGGTATTTATAAATACTCAAAGAGTATTTTATATAGGGTAATAAATTTAGTTTTGCAATCACAAATAAAGACAAACAGTTATGAAATTGAGATTAGCGGGAAGAACGTAACCATTAATAATAGATACGTTAAAGTAGAAGATAAGGTAGTCAATGATGTTAAAGATTCAATAAAGAACCAAATAGAATATATTATTAACAATATAAAGAATAAATTAAACGCATTAGGTTGAAGCTATAACCTTACGGATGGAGTTTCATGCCCCCTTTAAACCCCTTGTTAAGATAAAACACCACGCACAGCAACCATTTATTAGCAGAATGCAATATTTCACCATGTACAATGAATTTCAAGTGAAGAACTTCAAGAGTATAGAGGATATTCACGTTAAGCTGGGTCATTTGAACGTTGTTGTAGGTTTTAACGGCTCTGGAAAAACTAACTTGGTAGACGCATTCTTACTCATGAAGACGCTAGCTAGACCTTTGCCTGCACAATTACCCTTCGCTATATGGTGGGGTTACGAAAATGCAGTCTTCGAGAATGACGTCTCCAGAGACATCATCATGAAGATAAGCGGTGAAATTGAAGGTTATAACTTCACTTATGATATGGAAGTTAACGGAAGCGGAGGTAGGTTGGTCTTCGTTAAAGAGGTATTGTCAACTGAGCATGACATTATAGAAAGGGAAGGGACAACTTTACGGATTAACGGGGAGGAGAGGAAGGACGTTTTGAGGTTAAGTCAAAGCATCTTGAACCATAGTTTCCAATTCTTAAGTTTTGACACGGAGAAGCGTAGAGAAGAAAAACATCAGGCAGTTTTGGTTACTAGAAAGGGAGAGCAAATAACTTTTGAGCCGAACTCACGTGCTATGGGGCTAGTCTTGCCCCGCCTGCTGAACGACTTTCACGTCCTAAAGGTATCTCCAGAGCTAGCTTCTTCACCTTATCCTAACTTCCAGCCCGCTACACTTAACTTGAATGGACAAGGACTTCCGAAGGTACTCTTCACCATGCAGCAAGAGAGAGGTATTCCTGAACTTATACAGGATTTCCTGGAAGAGGAAGGCTACTCCCTCATGCTCAAGCTCTCTGATGAAGGAAATATAATCTTGTATCTGAAGCAAGACAACGTGGTTATACCTCCTCCGTCAATACCTCACGGAATAGTCAAGATGCTTACAATCCTCACTGCTTTAGAGTTGAAACCTTTGCTCTTGGTCATAGACGAGGTAGAGAATTCGCTACACCTGAAATACTTGGAGAGGCTTGTGGACATCATAGAGTCTCAGGAGGAAACTAAGGTGATTCTAACAACACACTTTTTTCCTCTAGTAGACTTGATAGATCCTTCGCAGTTAATAATCATGTCAAAATACGATTACTCATCCAAGGCATTCACCATATCTAATCCTGAAGAAGTAAAGGATAAACTACTCCGTCCTCACGGACGGGGACTTTAGCCCACTTAACCCTCAGAAAGTTAAAACATTTAAATATTTATGATAATGTATAAATGATGATGTATTATGGCAGAAACAAGTAAGACAGCATTAATAATAGTTGCAGTTGTAGCTATTATAATAATTATATTGGTCTACCTATTATTGACTAAAAAATTGCCTATTAGCGTATCGTCTTCTTATACATATTCTCCACCACCACCATCTTCATCTTATTCGCCACCATCTTCATCTTATTCGCCACCATCATCTTCTGGAATACAAGTAACATCCTTTATAATATCGAATGGTTGTACGAAAGCATATTGTTGGGGTATGGTGACTTTCAACTCTAGTATTACTGGAACATTAACACAAGTAAATACTGTTTATTCTAATGGATCATCATACTGTTGGGGTGGAAGCTATACAGTAACTCAAGGAACAAATACTATCTGGTTAGATGATATTACCCCATGTAACCATTTGAGCTGTAACCCACCAGGGCAAATAACATCACTAGTATTTACAATCAATGGAATGCAGTATACCGCGTCTGTGACACCAACAATAGGGAATCCATTGGCTACTATACCTGAATTGAACTCGCAGAAATTCGAAGGAGGTGCATGTTAATGACTTCCTCCCCGTCCTTGAAGGGTCGAGAGTTCCCTCCAAAGGGGTTCATAGTTCCCATCATTGATTCGGGTTTACATCTCTCATCTGGTGTGCAGTCGAGTGGCTCAGAGAACCACTCCCATTTGAAAGGGGGACTTTCATAATGGTGCTATACATCCCAGCCATAAAGGACAAGCTTTCAGCCACTTTAACCCCCATTTTAGTAAATTACCCCGCACTAACTGACATGGTCTCAGGTGTTAAAAGATGAATAGGCGTGAAGTTATCTTAATTTTAATAATAGCTTTGTTAGTAGCATTAGCGTTTTCTCTTATAGTTTTCGCATCAGGAGTACAAGGGAAGAAGCAATTAGGTCAAACGCAGCCTCAATCAAGCCCAATGCAACAGCAAATACTCTTCTCAACTACTCTTAAACAATCACTTCCAGGTACTTTCTCTATTAACACTAGATACTTTTTACCTCCAAACAAAATTGCATTTCAATTATTTCCAGGTTCGACGGGAGATTACGCGGTGCTGATTAATCAAGATGGATCAGTGGTAGCATTGCCAGATAATACAGGAATTTCATCAAATAATGATTACAGTAACATTACTGGTTATTCTACAATACCTGGGTTAATAGCGTTCGGTGGTGGAGAAGAGGCATCTCAGCCCTGGACATCATGTGCGGCTCCATGTTCGCCTTATGTTGCATTTTATAATACATCAACCCAACAACTTTCAATTAATAAGATACAAGGAGGAAGCTGCGATAATATGAATACATCAGCAATAGTGTCAGGTGAAAATAATGACATTATAGCTATAGGTGGTGCAAATCCTGGGACCACTACGGGAGGCACAGGTTACGTAATTTTTACTCCATCTTTTACCCCTTCATTATATGGTACTTTCTCCCTCACAGATTCAGCAGGAAATACACTGTACCTTTATAGAATGCCAAAAATAGTTGTCAATAATAATCTATACATGGTTGCTGGTGTAAATAATTCTAATAACATGGCGATGGAAGTAGTCCCTCTTAATACTTTATATACTAGGGGAAGTAGTAGCGTTAATACTTTATGCAACACTTCAAACATAGTCCCAACATACGTGACGTCTATAGCTAACGATCTGGGTTATTGCGGGGTATTACCTATATACACTGACGGGTCAAATATATATTTTGTGTATTATTCCTCGAGCGGATATGTAAAATTAGTTATATTCAATACTGCTACAAACACAGTCATTTCCACCAAACAATTAATACAATTGCCTAATAACAATCTGACGTTTTCAATTGCTAACGGTTATGTATATGTGTCAGTACAGCAAGGAAATTCACTTAACGTGTACAAGTTTGACTTAAGCGGTAATTCAATAACTTCAAAGAGTTATTCAGGTACTGGATTTGTGGACATGAATGGCTATACAGTGCAGTTTACGAACGGGCTAAACGCTGGTTCAACGATAAATGTGTATTCTCCCCTTTAGTAAACTACCCCGCACTAATGTAGGAGAACCTTTGTACCCTAAACCTCTTTTTTGTAAGAGGTTTTCAAAAAAGTTTTTTAGCTACCATGTAGCTAAGCTGGTAGAACATAAATGAGCGAGACTAATAGTAATAAATCAGAAAAAAAGAGTAACTATAGTGTATTATCGTCTGTAGTGAAGTTTTCTCCATTTATAGTACTTATCGGTGCAGTAGCATTAGGCGGTGCATTAGGATATATAGGGTTCAACTTCTTGGGTAGCCTGATAGGTGCAATAGACGGACAGACTGCAGCTACCTATTACATGGCATCATCAGTGGTTAATGCGACATCAGGTGTTAATGCATCACATACGCTTAACGGAATAGGATCATATTACTACTTATTGGCTCTGACAGTACCTAATACCTACTCTTTAGTAGGGTTGTTCTTAGGAGCAACAACTGGTACCTTTGTAGGCATCCATCATTTAGAAAGTAAGGTAAAGGAAGAAGCAGAAAGCTAATTATTTTTTACATTTTTTTTACTTTTAACTTTTTTACACTACGATTGTAGTCCGTAAGTGTGCAATAGTTCGCATTTTTTAACCTTAATGTCATATATATTAAGGTAATGGTTACCATGTTCCAGAATATTAGATATAATTACATAGGTATAAATATATTAAGGTCTGTATTATTTGGCATTATGTACTCTATTATTGAGGTTAATGTACCGTTTGATAGATACATCTCTCACAATGAGTATGTGGTACTTTATTACCTTATATTCATTATTGGGTCAATTACTCCCAATATTCGTATATGGGTTGCAAATGCATTCCTATCAGTATCTATGGAGGATATTTGGTATTGGGTAATTAAGGGTCAAACACCTTTCTCATATGCATGGTATTACCCAGTATACTACGTTGTACCAATAGTAGATGTAATTGAAATTGTAATATCAGTGTTGTTGTATACTAGATGTATGTACATGTATAACATTTTGCTAACCAACAACTACGTTAGTCAGCCACATGACGGTAATTCATTGAGTTATAAAACTAATAAATGCGACATGATATACTACTTTACACATGGAAAAACACATGATATATATGGTCTATTATTTATTGCCGCAATATCAGTATTCGCTGAGATCGTTTCGACGTCGATATATGAGAGGATATTTGCATTGGATGTGTTGATAGTAGCAGTGGGTCTTGCAGTAGATTTATGGAGCCATTGTTTTTCGCATTGAGATGATGATGCAACGTCAGTTAGGGTGTAGTAGTTGTCAGTTAACTAAGAATTATTTAAAGAAAACTTTAAATATGCATTATCAAATAGAAGATAATTGAGTACCCCAGCGTAATAGATGAGGAAACACCTGGCGTAGCTGCCACGTGTTTCTGATCATTTAACTTTTGCAAAAATCGTCAAGTTTGTAATCTTTTTACACCTGAGACCCCATCCATGAGAGAGGTGAGTAAGTGAATCTTCTAACAAGGAAATGTTTTTTAAGTTTTGAATATGGTAACTCATGTGTTAAATTCTAACTATGCATTGGTGAACTGTTATGGATAAGAAGTATATCTATGTGATTATAATAGGTATAATTATAGCCGTAATTGTGGCTGCAATATTACTATACTTATCACGTACCAAGCAACAATTAGCTGTACAAGCAACCTTAGGTCAGTCTCAAACTGTTACATTAAGTAATAGTAACCCAAATCAATCGGTTACTATAAATATACCTTACGGAGATAATGTAACGTTCGGGATCAGTATCTCTAATGCAGCACCTAATTCCAGTTACACTGTCGCATTGAACGGTAGTTCTACGACAATTTCTACTGATTCGAGTGGGTCTGGTAGTACAACATTAAGTACTGGTAGCTTAACATCGTCTACTACGGAACAACTAACTATATCTGGACCTGGTATATCATCTACATTCACACTATCAGTTGATTTTCAGGTACTGTATAATCCACAGCTTAACGTCGTAGTTAATGCTAATGGCTCATCGTCTAATTATAACATCACAAATAATAGTAATTCGGCAACTTCTTCGGTATCTGCATTTAGTGCGAGTGTTGGTTATACCTTATCGGCAGCAGTGCCTAATGCTAACTATAGTGCCGTACAAACTATATATTACTGTACAGAGAGTGGATGTAACGCAAATCCAACTACTTCCAATGTAACATTAAGCACGAACAGTAGTGGAACAGCGTCTTACAGTCAAACATATAATGTGCCATCTAACTATACCTTAATGAGAGTAATATTCAAAGTTACTGGAACTGGAATAGCATCTGCGTTAACGTTCAATTTAAACATAAGCTTGCCGATATCTCCTAATGCACAAGTTGTAATAAACTACTGATGACGGCTGTATGTACACAAAAATAACCCATATGATATTAATGTCAAATATGATAATAGGTATATTTACTGTACCAATTTACCTACTATTGAAACAATTTCCATTCCAATTAATCTTTGGTGCTGGCATTGCCACAACTCTTGCTGTACTTGTGCTATTTTTCTACTTCTTTGGAATGAGATTTGTAGGTACATGGGCGATCCTTCAAAAGATTGTGGTAACATTACCAACATCTTTCACGCTTTCGCATCTTGTAAAGGTACTACCGTATAATATAGTTGCAGAATATTTTGCCCTATTTGCAGTAGGATACGTAATTTCCACACCGTTATTATTCACAACGTATTATATAACAAGGTGGTTGCATGGGAAGAAGAGATGATTTAGTACAAAAAATTTATGAGAATGGTAATTACGCAATGAAAAAAATATGCGAGATGCAACCTGACGACAATATGGCAAACTTTTCCGCCACTGACTGTGTTATAGGTACTACAAATACTCATCTAGCGTTGAAGTTAGCAAAAGAGAAAGGATATCCACAGGATGTGGTAACGTATATAGAAAGACAAGCAGAACAGGAGAAATGGCATTGCTCAATGCACTTAGGAAGACCGCCTAAACCTTATGACTTAGTCGTAGCACAAAAACACAGGAAAATACTGACAACGTACGGTATATATGTATGGATGGGTGTAATGCAATTACTTGGTGAAAAAATATCACTAGCTAAAGCGATCTGTTGGAGGAGAAATGACGATCCACATTTCGCTAACAAGTTTGCTACTACAGACGAATACTACCATACGACGTACCCACTACTTGTCCTGTATAAATACGCAACAGAGGAGGAATTGGAGAAGATAGTTGAGTTACAAAACGAATATTTAGAAAAGATATTCAATTTCAAGCAGCCGTGAAACGTAGAAACTAAATACCTAACATTTGTGAACTACCCAGCTCTAATGGACGGAGTATTCCGCTCGCCGACCCCCAATATTTTTAAACTGTAATGTATACTCCCTGTCATGCAGAAATCCACTGTTATTATTGGAGTTATTATTATAGCAATAGTTGTTGTCATTATTTATCTTTTGAACATGGCTGGTCTTTTAACTACCACAAAGACATTTGATGTGGGCAACGGAACAAGTCAGACATCAAGTGATTACGTTTATGGTTTCTCAGCACCTGGAAACATAAAATCCATCCAGGCTAATTTTAGTGTGATAACACCACCTAATTCATGCCCAGCTGATGGCGTTGTAATATTGTTAGGAGAGAATTCCGTACAATATACTGGTGGTGTGTATCAATGTCGTATAAATTCGTCTACATGTAAAACTTATGGGTTGGGTCCATCAATAAACTTTAACGGCATATTAGCTGGTATCGAATTATATAAGTTACCTCAAAATGTAGCACAGCAGGCGGGGATCCAAGCACCACCATATGCGTTTATATGTTCTGCTAACAGTCAATGCGTATTTTCTCCCATTTCTTCATTGCAACCAGGTCAGAATTATAATGGAACACTTACCCTAACAGTAACAAATAGTGGTTCTACTCTAACCGTTAATATACCAAATGCTGGTTTGACAGCCAGTGTGAATGCTCCATTTACGTATAATTCTAATCTAGGTGAGGTAATAGTAACTACTGGCAGTAGTTATGCCACATGGACAATAAATAGTGTTAAAGTTGTTTCTAATCTATTCTAGACCCCGATACGTTTTTGCAGCAATACTTTTAACCACGAATATAGATAACGTGTCATGCCATTAGTAACACATAAATTTATACAGACATCATCCCCAACTACAATACCGCCAAACTCATCTCTGCATATTATAGCGGTAGGTATTGGAAGTATAACGTTAAAGTTTGCATCATCGATACCTTCTACTCTTTCACAGTTTGCTGTTAGTGGAAGTAACAATACTGTAACTATACCAGTTTACGGTAAGCTGATATTAGACGTTCAAGGCGTAATTTCTGTAATACCTAATAATGTAGTGTTATCAATGACGCAGCATCTACAAACGCTTAGCGAAGTAACACCACAGGCACAGTTTACTGCAAACGTAGTAGGTAACGTTTCTATATCGGTAAATAATAACACTGTCTCATCAGTTCTGCACGATAATATACCAATACCAACTCCAAATACATTGGTATATTTTGTCTCATCAAAGAAAATTCAGTTTGTTGGCTACGGTGTAACATTTACAGTAAGCGACTATGACCCAATTAATAAAGTACCAGCTGGCAACCCATTGACAATACAACTTAATGGCACTCAGACTAACTTTGCAGAAGCCCCTTCAAACAACGGTTTCTATAAGACAGAAAGTTACACTGGGTATATCATAATTTCTAATATATCTGGTACTGGTCAGATGAACCTATTTCTAAGCTAGGCTAAACTACCTTTACCTCACGGACGCGGTCTCGAGTGTCAAGGAATGAAGAAAATTTTTAAGCAACCTTTTTGATATTATATTGATTTTTATGGAGGAGTGCAGACATTTCGTTACTAACGCGGTGGGAGAAACAGTTTGCGAGGATACTGGAGAAGTGATGAATGATGTGGTTTTAGACGATAATAACTCTTGGTTTACTTATGAAAATTCTGTGCCTAGAATTTCATATAAGAGGAAATCAAGGCATATAAAATTGTATAAACCACTACATAAAAATTCAGAAAGACGTTTTTACGAAGCGGTAAATCGTTTCGTAGCTGAGGCAAAGCGTATGTCGTTGCCTAGTTACGCGATAGCGGAGGGGAGACAAATAATACGAAAGATACTTGAGAATGTTGATAATACGAAAGGCGTAATGCGTAGTTTAAATGATGTAATACGGGGAGTAATTTATGTGTTAGGGAAAAAGTACGGAATATACATTAGCAGAGATTATTTTGTAACAAGGAGAGGCAGTCTAAAAATGTTAGCTTTTATCAACCAGTACGTGGACATAAAGAGTGGGAAGGATATATACGAATCTGCATTAATCATGCTAGTACAGAAATACGATTTATGGAAAGCTGTCAAACTTGCTAAAGAAATTCATAATAAGGTGAAACAAATAAAAACGTTTACATGTACGTCAAGTGCTGGTGCATCTCTCTACATTGCTGCTAAAATGTCTGGTTACGATATAACTACTGATATGATTTTTAAGACAATAGGCGTATCTCAGACAGTTATAACAAAGTACGAAAGAGTTGTATTTAATGAACTAGGTCTTAGGTATGTATGTCCTAAATGTGGCAAGGCTTATAACCCACGTTATAAATTTGCTGGGATAATTCAGCCACAACGCATGCATGAAGTGTTTAAACAAAAAAACTGTGAATGCGGCGAGCCGTTGTCTAATGTTACGCCACGATTTTTGAGTATCTGACTCTACTGACAAAACTAACGACAAGTCTTACCCTTCCATGGGTGGAAGGAAGCCAGCATTAGTGTTACTTCTTGTATGGAAGCAATATGCTTATTTTTGTATGTTGTTGAATAGTTAAGGAGTATTATGAACAACAGAACTGTCATATTGTCTCTCATATTAGTTTCAGTACTTATCATAATATTCCTACTTTATTTACTTTATAAAAATACAAAGACTTTGGTCGTTGTAACACCATCTACAACATCTAGTACTATGAATACATCATATGCAACGCCATATTCTAGTAGTCCTAATTATTCAGTATACAGCACCAGCGTAATTTCTGAACAGAAATTCCTAGTAATGCCGTATGGTAGATACGCTTTATTTGTAGAGCCAATTAATACATCTAGTTCAATAAATACCACGTCGTCTTCACAACCACAACTATACATTACAGTTTATGTATCTATGACTGGTCAGGTAGACAGTACTGCTATAAAGATAATAGATGCAATGCCAATTAGTGGACCAACACCAGTTCTAACATCCGAGACAATGCAGAATTACTACGGCTATCCATACATAATAATTGCTACATCTGGACCGATAACAGCATATTTCAGTGGAGGCGATTAGGAGGTTCACTATGGATCAAGAGCAAGCATGGGCTGTTGTTTTATCTGTAGCTTTATTAGCATTTGCAATAGGAATGTTGGTCTTTACTCTTATATTAACATTGAAAAATATTTGAAAGTGAAATTAAGTTTTTATAGTACCTTGTCTAACTTTGACATATGCCAAAGCTAGGAGATATCGTACATGATAGTAGTGATCAGGAACAAAAACCAAAACCGAAGACTTCTGATAAACTTGAAGTACCACCAGAAATCATTGGCGAGATGATAGCTACAACAAGGAATCATATAAGGATGTCAATAGTTGATGCGGGCATGCAAGAATTGCCAGATCAATTACAGCAGTTTACCGAACTGTTGAATGCAGCAAGCTCATTAGCTAATATGTCCCCGAATAAGAATTCTGATGATAATACAAAACTAATTCTACAAACTATAGGATATTTACTTAAGACGCCTGAATTACGTGATAAGATACTTTCTATAATAAAAGGTCTTCCAAAGAACCCTCCACCTAAAAGTTAGGTTTATATGTCACCAAACCATTTTTTTATTTATGATAAAACGTAGCTACGACGATGGGTGTGTTGGTTTTAAGCTTACCCAACAAGAGTCAAAACCAAATAATATAGGGAAATATCTTAATGATGTATCTCCACTTAATATGACAGACACAGAAATTTTGGTAAATAACATCATAATGGCTGAACAGAGTTCTAAAGTATTTCCATCTTCTGGTTATAGGGTAGCGTGGAAGCGTTCACCAGACTTTGGGTATGTGGCAATAGTTTTTTGTCCATTACAAGAAATATATGAAGATGAGAGTGGTCAGTAATGATAATCGAAGTTAAGATAAAAAAGAAGAAAGGTGAAGATCTTACAGAAGATACATATAATCTAATAAGTACACGTTTAAATGGCGATAGAGACTTCATGGCGTTGTTGCAATATCCATCGCCTATGCAAGGAGTTACAGATGATGGCAAGCCCTACACTTTGTTAGTAGGTGAAAAAGTAGCAATAGTCTATCTCAGACAAGACGATAAGAACGTAACTGTGTCCTTCATAAAAGGCTATGGGATTAAGGACATTGACCGTGAAATTAGGACTAGATACAACATTTATGCATTTCGCGGCAGAACATCTCCGTACGAATATAACATTAAACAACACCTATTATCGCTCATAGCTGAGGACGATGAAGACAAACCAAAGGAAAATCCAGATATCGAAGATGCTAGGGATACCCCTGACAAACGTACAAAGAAAGATAAAAAGGATAAAAGGGATAAGCCAACAGTTGAGGATGAGGATACTGTATACCATGAACTTTTCAAGATGTGAGATATGGAGTTACGTATTTGTAACAACAGGTACATTTTTCTGAATAATATTAAATACGAAACACTTAACAATCAAACTATAGAGATAAAAGGCAAACAGATACAAGTAAACTTGCTTTATCAGATAAACATATACAACCAAGAAGGCGAATTCCTATTAGAGGATGGCTTTACCGACGTATTCCTATTCGGTTATGAAAACCATTCAGTACTTGTGATACGTAGGATAGAATCTGATAACAAAGTGCATGTATATATAATAAAAACGCCATGTGTAGGCACGACAATAAATTTCGACCAGTTACTTTCTGAACTTTGACTTCCTCCTCGCTTGCTGTGCTTCCCACTCCCTTAACTCCTTTCGTTGTAACATGTAGAAATGTTTTTATAACCTTCTATTGAATGTCAATTGATGCTTCCCTTATTATATTTTGTAGTTCCACCATCATACGGTTCTTCGTTATCAACAGACATTATTAATGATATCGTAGTAATAGTAGGAGCTGGTATCGTATCCTGGTTCATTTCAGTTTCAGTAGTTAAGAATTCAATGAAGTTGATATCATCTGCGTTTAACCCAGACGACCTTCTCATAGTGATTAAACGTCTATTACGACTAGTTTCAGAGGACGACGAAGTAAAGAAATATACGTCATCAGCTGTTAAGTCAATAGGAAACTACATTTCTGAGAATCCAGAGCTGGTTTTACGTATTCGTTCTATCTTTATAGACGCATTACAAGATGACCAAATAAAAAATAGTATAAAGAGAATATTGTTGGAGATAATAAATGATGATAACATTAGAGAGAATGCCAAAAAGTCTTTAATTGATATTGTAGAGCAATACCCAGTGCTTAAGAATTTGCTAGGTGGTAGAAAGAATGCCAAAAAAGTCCAACAAGACGAATGAGGAACGGTTACTATATGATAGTTTATATAACTCATTAATTCCTTTATGTACTGTAATATATCGTACTGCTGATTCAAAAAATAATGTTGTAGCACAGCGTAAGCTAAATAACGGAATATCAAATTTGGTATCTACAGCATCTATGGCTGCTTTTGCAGCACTTTGCAATAACTGTACCGATTACGCAAATAAGTTAAATGAATACGCCAAGCGTGTAGACCAACTATATAAAATCATTAATATGCAGAGCAGTTCACTTGGCGAAGCAGTTGAGATTTGCAATGAGGTGTTTGATAATTATGAAACAGACCCAGAATTCATAATAGGAGTAGGACAGAAACTACTTGACCTGTCAGATGATATAGTGGACGAGATATCAAGTCTCTACTATACTAACATAAAAAATATTGAGGAAAAACTGAACGTTGATTTAAAGTATACCTTTTCATATGACCTAATGGTATTCCTGATAACTATTGGCGTTTTGAAACCAAATCAGGTAGGTTTTAGATTTGACATGAATGACGCATCGGTGTCTAGATTATTTAAGACAAACGTTATAGACTTGATCTATGCGAATTCCCGTGATATAACTGATACAAACATAACACAACACCTTGTTTACATAGATGATGCTATGTTAAGCGGTTTATCGAAAGTTGAGCAGCCTACCAACACGTCTAAAACGCCTCCTCCTTCAAATGTAGAGAAACCTTTAGAGACACCACCTCCACCTGCTTCTACGACATCTAGTAGTTCTATCTCATCCCATAGCTATGCTAAACTAATAGGTTTCACAATATTAGATATTTGTGGTGACACTATTGACAATAATAATAGGCTGCATTATCTGACATCGTTACTGCGAGATCCATCGTTTACAAAACCAATTGATCAATATATAGAATCACTTCAGTTGCCAGATAGTAAAAACGACGTTATAGCATTACTTGACAACATAGATTGCAAGGTACTACTATCATATCTTAGCTCGAACGGTAATATGTTATCTGGTGTTGCATTAGCCAACCGTTTTGCTTTCGTCATAAAACATGCAGCGTACTGTACGAAGTATGGTAACCCAGAACAATTCAAAAAATGTTTTGAGACAGCAGAGCCACATGAAAAGAATACTGTTACAGAGGAAGAAATGGAAGCGATACAACAACATCAGGAAGATATTGAGCGTGCAGAGTTTACTGATGTGATGGGTGAATTACTGGAAGAGGAAGGTCTGACACCAGTAGAAAATTATAAACAAGCATCAGATTTAGTGAAATATTTCGCTTCTTTAATGAAGCGATATGGAGTAAACACTACTAACTATTACGAATTATCTAAAAAACTATCATATTCAAACCTATCTACGTTAAGTAGCGTAAAAGAAGAAATTGACAAGCTACCACTTAATGACAGAGAGAAGGCTGAGAAATTTATTGTAAACTTATTAGCAATGTTTTCCCACTATAATTTGACTAGTGCTGCAAGAGAACAATTGTTTCATGCTTTGAATATAATAGTACTTGAAGCAATATCTTCGCCTGACCCAGGTAAGTTTATATCTGTACTGAGCGGCTTAACGATGAATATACTTAATGTTGATAAGTCAGAGCAAGTGAAATTATTAACAATGCTTAATAGAATAGTGGAATATACACTGTCTTACCCAGTATTAGAGCAAGAAAGCATCATAAACTCGTTATCCCTTACACTAGATAAACTGATAGAGTATAAGCAAAAATACCCAGAATTCTCATCTACGTATCTCAAGACTGCATTAGCAAAAATGTTGGCATCTTTAGAAGGTACAGTCTCTTCGCATGAAGAAATGCCTACTCCATCACAGGAATCCTCAGTCACCGTACAACCAAAACAAGTTGAAACTAATGAAGAAAAGGTACAAGCTGAACCAGAGATAGAAAACGGTATTCCAGTAGTTACACGACAGGATATAGTTGACTATATTAAAACTGGCTCTCCATGTTCATTTGTTATAGAAGGACACAAGATTAGCGGTCAATGTAGTTCCATTTTATACATGAAGATATCAGACCTTAACCTGGTATTCTTACCGTTCAAACGGCAAATCTACGTATTACCAAACGACAAATTTGGCGACGAAGCAAGTAAGAACTTTGAGGCTCTTGTAAAGAATGTAAGGAATGTTTACGCAGAGAAAGGGATAGTAGGTACAAAATTGGGTCTAATGTTAGTATCGGACGGCGGTAACATCTTACCTAAAGGTGCGTTATTTCCATTCATACCATTCATGAGACCAACAATGATCTCTATGAATCCAGTGTACGTGTATACACCACAGACATTGCCAATAGCATATTATCATACTAAATTTATAGATATGGTAGACTTTGACGAAGATTCCCATCTACTATATTCTGATGTCAACCATGACATATTGCTGATAGGTACTGGTAAATTCAGCAAAGGAGATGTAGTAGAGTTATACATGACAATGGAAGGACCAAAGTTGGGACTATGGGGCGAAAAAATTACCCAAGAGGGGTTGAGACGTAGAATGGGCGAAGGTGGTATCTATAGGTGATATGAATGGAGCGTAAGGTACTAATGTACATATTGGTATCTATCATTGCTGTAGGTATAGCTATAATATTATACTTGCTTTACACCACGCTGTCATCGAATAACTTCAGTGTTACAACTGGCTCGACATTTGTTTCGTCACAGCAATCAACCCCTATTTCATGCCAACCTGGAGAGGAACCAGACCCAGTAACTGGACAATGCTCTCCTATAATACCAGCTTCTATGGTAGTACAACCATCACCGTCTATTCCTGTGAACTTATGGTTAGCATTAAACCTGGCATCTACTACATGTATGTACAATGGTTACCCAATTTTAACTAACCCATATACCGCATGTCTAGGTACACTTAATTCAAGTACATGTCCTACAAATTACCAGTGTGACTGTAAGTACTGCAATCCAGTGGGGCAATATCAACCTACAGTAGCAAATACATCTGGCACTAGCTCTTTCTATGTGCAAGTATTGTCTAGCAACGGGACACCAGTACCTAATGTGCAACTAAAAATATCAAGTCCTCTACCTACTACAAACACGTTTACACTCACTACGTCGACCCCTTTTGGGAACTTCACATCATGGACTATCAACATAACATATGAAAAGCCGTCTACGCTAATTACGACGGGCAATGATGGCAGAGCATATATAAAAGTAAATTGGAACGCAGACCTAACATATGTAAATTGGGCTACGTTACTCGGTATATCTGGTCCATTTAACTACAATTACACATTTCCTCCATTAACCTTCAACATACAGATCGTAGGATCTGACCTTACAACATCTGCAGTTGCATCGTTTCCTGTAACAGTTTGTGGTTATCTCAGCACGACTTTACTCTAAATCTATTTTTTGCTAACCGCTTCGCATTTTTGTGAACTACCCAGCACTCAAGTACATGATCTCTAATCTGACCTCCTCTCTGCCCGTGCGGAGGTGGTCAGCTATTTCAAGCGTTGGAAAGCCAACGTCAAGTTTTATAATATATTCTGTGAATTACATTCAATGGATATTGAATCAGTGATACAGCAGATAGAGAAGATTAAAATGGAGTTGGAAGCATCTTCTTTTACAATCAAGGAATTAGAAGATTTAAGACGAGAAGTATATAGACTTGAATCTTTGATATTCACAAAGATACAAGCCGCTAGTAGCGGTATAGTAACGGCAGCACCTAAAGGTATTTTTGAGTGCAGTATATGCGGCATGGAGTTCATGTCTAAACGTAGTATTAACGCACATATAATCCGTCATCATCACTTGAGACCAGACGACGATTATATAATAAGGCGTTAAGGGGTCGGAAAGCCTCGCCCTTTAGTGCGGAGAGGAAGTCCAATAATAAGGCGTTAGTACCTATAGCGGGGAAGAACACGCAAAAATTTATATACATGTGCCTCCTAACCTACAGTTATGGAAAAAATACGTGAAGTTTCAAATTTAACTAAACCTAAATATTCTTTTTACCTTGAAAAAACAACGTATAGCAATCCAATAATACATGTCATAGATGACAACGGTAAGGACATAATGTTTCGCATGACAAGTGAAAATTACATTAAGAGATTAAACCATTTGACAAAGCTTTACGATGAAGTGTTAAGCGATACGAAGGAAAGTATCGCACGTGAAATAATAATACTTGCTACAGCTCTGATTGCCAAGTATACAAAGTTGCCAGAAGGCGAATGGAAGAAAATCACCGAAGAGGATGACAAGTATTATGGATATGATTTTCCAGAATAGTGAGTAAGTGATGATGTCGTTTTTAACACTAGTTATTGGTTTTTTGTTAGGATTGGCAAGTGATACCTTAATAACTATGGTATTCGTTCATGGCAATAAAAAACTACGAGATGACATAGACGGTATTTTTTATGCCCTTGATAGGATAGAGGAGAAATTGGACGACATAACAGAGCAATTAGACGATATGACAAGGGAATATAATAAGATTGATTATGGTGAGTGAGGAGATGAGTGATTACTGCGGTGTGATAGAGGACGAGATAAAAGTATTCGTTAACCTGTTTGGGTTAAAGCATTGTGTCGCATTTACCATGGACATTGTAAGTGACATTGACACTTATGTCAACAATTCGCTGAAACTAAAATCAGACATTTTCTTGATAGTCGCTCACGCTGATAGACGCGACCTTTTAGACTTGACCCACGATGCTTTGATAAAAGTCAACCCAGACGCAAAAATATATGCATTATTTTCGCTTGCAGTTGATGATAAAGAAGTAATAATCTTCTTGCAAAACCCCCCTAGTATGCATATTTAGTAAACTACCTCGTCCTCACGGATGAGGCTCGCCGTTTGCTTTGTCAATTCCATCTTGTTAAGAAAATTTTCAATCAAATAAATGAGTAAAAGAACGCGGTGAAAGATTTTTATCCATGCATGAATAGATGTGACATACAATGTTAACGGACGATCAAATATTGATGATGTACGAACGTTTTGGCTACGGCATACCGTTCTCAACGTTCCGTATTGCAGCAAATGTATACTACCTGATGGTCACACGACGAATAACATTAGCATCTGCTGTACGAATAGTAACACATTCAAACATAGGATATAGATTGTCAGAAGTAGCCTCTGTATCGTCTCTTTTTATGAAGGTAGGAGGAAGATATGCACCACTAGGTTATTACGTCATTTATCAAGTCAATATACCTAATGGACGAATGACTTTCAAGGTATGGGTACCATTCTATTTCAACGATTTCTTCAATTTAGGTAGGCTAATGTCGCGTTCATTCTACAAGCTAAGTGGTGCATTCTCATATACTATGACATATGCACCATATAGAAATCATGACATGTTCACATACGTATCATTGAGTTCACAAGTAGAGGGTACTTTTCTATATCAGTGGGGAGATAATCTATGTTACTTCCTGATAGAGAAGGCAGTTAGTTGCTACACTGGACGCAGAGTAATACGCAATAGGTTAGTAATTAATAATTGTGTGTTCATTCCTCCAAAAATACCTCCAAAAATACCAACCTGTGTAAACGTACAGCCGTTAGAGAAGGAAATACAACAATTCAGGTATAGTCCAGTACCTTGGGAATTACCAGATGATATAGTAAGACAGACATATACGTTATTAAGGAGATATTTGCCTGTCCCGAGTTATGATCTTTTCAGGGCTGCACTCGCGGCATACCAATTAATGGTTGAAAACGATGACTCACTTTATTCAGCATCTGTTAAGGTATCAAGGTTTGAAGGTATACCTTACACTGTAATACGTTCATATTTGATAAAAGCTAAAATGGTAGGTAAATCACAGGTGATACGGCATCCTAATAGGTCGTATGACCCAGTTGGTATAGATGTGATGTATGCCGCCTACACAGTTGAGAGTAAAACGAAGAAAGGTAAGGGAACAGCACTTGAGTTGAGGTTTGTAGTATGGCAACCATTCTACGCAAAAGTACCGTTCAGTAATATCTATGAGGTCATAGAGACGCTTTTCAACAGTTTAGGTAGTAGTGGTGAGATCGGAGACAGTATAGTATTAGGAATAATTCGTTCGTATGGTGGTAGTAATATAACAGATTTGCCCACAATATTGAAAAAAGGTCCACAGGGTATAAAGGAGAATAGAGGTATCTTCAAAAACCGCAACCGATACGTTTTAAGTCTTGTAAAACATGGCACTGACGGTTGGCAGTATAGGGGCATATTTAGGTACCAGTGGGAAAAAACTAACATATGCTACTTAGAAATAGAGACGTTACGCCTATGCGGTCGTACGCGTGATGGTAAAAACTGGGCTTTGGTTGAAGGTAATCAAAGTTTAATTACAGATACTGGGTTTGCTATATGCCCTTGGCATTTCGGTGATTTTGTTAGGTACCCGTTTAACACACTCAATTACGGCACAGTATGCAGAGGAGTTTGACTCCATCATAACCCTAACGGTCGGAGTCTTCCGCTCCCTTAACCCCCGATATTTTTAAATTCAGCTAAAGACATATTACTGTCATGGGTATTATTAGAGACATTCTCTTTATTTCTTTCATTATAGCCGCTACCATACTATACTTCACGTTAGACGAAGAAGACCAGAAAAATGTTGCTAACGGTACATTAGGAGGTATAGTAGGAGGTATAATAGGATTCGTAATAGGTAGAGTGTAGTAGTAGGTGTTACAAGTGAGCTGTGCATATCAATACCTTGAATTAGTAGTATTTATACTGTGGGGTATTGCAGCCTATTTGGGTTATTTACTCTACAATGAGCTTAGATCTGTCTGACTTCCTCACCGCACTTAGGGATTGAGTCTTCTGTCACTTTTGAACCCCTTGGTTAGATAATACTTATTACTATATATGCAACTTAATACTTATGCAGGTAGCACAACAGAAGGTTAAGAAGGTCAGACCTTTTATCCATCACATGCTAAAGGCATCTATAACATCATACTCTAACAATGATGTGTCATTGACACCACAGTATCAGGGATGCGTTGTAAACTGGGTAATCAACAATGGTACGTCGCAGACAAAATACTTTGTAATTTATAGGGGTGCAACTTTTCAAAATTTCACTATAGGTCCATATCCATTTGGTAATGCATATTGGGTCGATTATGCAGGACAGATACAAGGACAGACAGCGAGCTATCCTATTACGTCTCTTAGCAACATACAACCATATTCATTAGGCATGATCAATAATTCATTTATAGCATTCGTGTTTCAAGTACAACCAAATTCATCCTTGACAGTACCAGAGGGTGGATTTTCAGGGGCAACTAAGCTAACATATATGCTTGTTGAAGTAACGCCAGATAACTTGTACCCATATGTTGTTTTTTGGCAATTACAGCAATACTTTGACTATGTACTTCAGACTGGGTATTCAGTAATTCCAGTATCCTACCCATATGTGACAACTATGTATAATTTTAAAACTAACGTAAGGATGAATCCAGAGTTCATAGATCCAGTTATTAAAAACTATATTGCAATGTTACTTAGGCGTTAAAGTGCGGGTGTTCTAAATGAATCAGGAAGAACGCTTGCAAAAGATAGAAAAAATGTTGTATGGAGACGGGTTCAATAACGGTCTAATTTCAAACATGATTGTGATGACAAGTGAAGTAAAAAATCTTACAAACGCAATAAAAGAGACTAATGAAGAGCTTAAGCAATTACAACGCGAAATAGAAACCAGGCTTAATGAAATTGAAGAAAGAATTGATAACCAAGCCAGGGCAACCGATGAGAAGATAAACTTTACAAACACTGAAATAGCTAACACAAGGAGCTTTGTAATTAAGGTAGCAAGTGCATCTGCAAGTTTAGGATTTATAGCAGGTGTAATTATAACTCTGTTGTTAAAATTAGTCTTTCCGTAGAGAAAAAGGAACAAGTAAAGACTGTGAGGAGTTAAGCAAAAACGCACATGTTTAAATGGTACCATGTTAATTTTTCTACAGGATGCTATATCTTAGGTCTTACCAGAAAGAGGCAATTGATGCTATACTGAAATACAAGCAGGGTATAGAGATCCTACCAACAGGAGCTGGGAAGTCAGTGATAGGTATAGGGTTTCTTATGGAGTTAATGAAGCAATATGACTTAGTAGAATATTACATTTTAGTGCCTACAAGTGCATTAGTGACACAGTGGTATAAGAACTTAAAGAAGTATAATGTACCTTTGACAGGGAAAATAATTACGTACCAAAGCTTTGTAAATCTGACGAGTAGGTCTAATTTATGGGGGAATATTCAAATAGAGCATGCCATGATAGGTTATCAGCCAAAGACGGTAAGGGTAATAATTATAGATGAGGTACATCATGCTCATATCGGCTCAAAGTTATTGAAATCGGTTTCAAATTCCAATGCTGATTATATTTTAGGTCTTACAGCTACAATAAATCCACATGCTCATTACACATTACCTATCATTTTTAAGAAGAGTATGGTTGAGCTACAGGAATATTTAGCTGAAATGAATCTACGCAAAATTCCTGTTGAACTTGACGAACAGAATAAACAACAATTCCTTGACACTGTATTGCAGGTACGTAATACAAACGTTGCTATGTCAGTGGCATTGAAACGAGGAGATATGGAGAAATATAATGCGTTATCTTACAGGCTTCAAACATTACTTGGAATACTACCATACTTTATAGCTACAGATCCACATGTAATCGATATAACCACTGAACGTGCTTTAGCAATGCGAGGGAGGACACTTATAAAAACTAACAGGAAAGTAGCAGCACTTACTATTTATACCAATTTACTTTCTAACGGTATCCCCAATGATAAAATATTGTATTACCAAGACAAATCACAGATAGATGCTATATCTAATGAGGACTGGCAATACCTGATAACGGTAAAGGCACTAAGTGAAGGCATAGATGTACCAGACATACAAAACGTAATCCTGTCCTCTTATGACTATTCGTATGTTCTTAACATGATTCAGACAATAGGTAGGGCATTGAGACCATCACCAGAGAAAGAAAAAGCAGATGTATATGTATTAGTGCCTGATGTCCCTCAGTATATTAATGCCTATAGCAAACTGGAAAGGTATCTGAAGACTGGTAGTTGAAATCTGACTTTTCCCCGTCTTTACGGTCTCTGTTGTCAAGAGATGAGGACAAAAAAGTAACTTTTATATAGAGTGCTACAATCATTTTATTTTGAGAAACAATGGATACGAAAAATAATAAACTAGATAAATACAAACCATATGTCAGTGCCAATGAGTTGGCTTTAATCAGCCGTGCCAATTATCTGGCAAAACAACGTGGCATCGACAACTTATTCGTAAAAGATAATGACATGATAAAGCTATATTTTGACAGGGAGAAGGCAATAAATAGGCTTATAGACGACGATATTAATAGGACATTAATAAGTATAATGGAAGGTTTCTGTAGTAATGCCAACATGGTTTTAAGCAAAAGTGAAGGTGCGTATTGTCTGAAATATATACCAGAGGGGTTATTGTAATTGGTTTCGTACTTTTTTCCCTCTGCTTAATCGCTTGACATGTTCGATACCCTATTCATCTTTTTACGCCTTAGACCTCGTCCGTTAGGGCGTGGTAGTTTACCGACCTCCTCCCCGCTTGCAATGCTTCGTTATCCCTTAACCGCTTTCTGTAAGAGCTGATAAGAAGTCTCTCTATTTCTTTTTAGGCTTCCTAAAATTAGAAACTTTTTTAATATACCTAACCCAACTTATTAATGATAACTATGAGTCTCGAATATATAGAAAACAAAATGAATGATTATATTGACAAAGTGCTTAAGCCTGTCATTGATAACGGCAAGACATTGATCTTTTCCTCTTATGACAAAGAAAGAACGGCAGCCATGATAAATATGGCTGGCGTGCGGTGTACAGAGGATATCATGCCATATAAAACCAGCTATTTATCAACATGTTATGTGAAAAACCAAGAAGACAACGAGGAGAGAAAGATAGCTGGACTATTGATAGTAATGCCAAGCATTACAAACAAGACTGCATATTTGTACACCATGTCAGACTATCAGGATCTTTACGAAGCAGCCTTCAAGTTCTTGTCAGCGTCATTGATGGTAAAGAGTAGGGACTATATGAGGAAATATATCCACCTATGGCTAAATACGTTAAACCCTGACGACACTACAATCATCATGCCATCCTTCTTCTTTGATAAATTGCAGGGAATTAACGTTAGGATGATTGATTTCGGTGTGGGTTTAATAATGATCAACCATAATAGACAAGAACTCTCAGAACGTTTCAAACATGATTTTGCAGCTGGTCACGTATACATGATGACATTAAACATGCCAGCGATCTTTGCTAATTTGGGTATTTCTCCCCTAATACAAGAACTGACAGACCTACCATATGTAGTGATTGACATTACAAATACACTTGACGAGAATATAGACTTGATATATGACATCATGACAAAATTAGTTGACGTGAAACTTGACCCAGAACTTGACGCACTTGTTAGTGACTGGTTGAAGAGCAATGACTGGAAGTGATTGACCATGACAGACCATGATAGACTGAAAGACAAAGTAGAAAAGATTCTGGAAATGTATCCAGAGTCAAGAAACGATGACAGATATCTTTGGTTGCTCCTAATAAGAGAGTTTTACCCATGCGGAAGTAAGTACATTTCTTTTATCCCTTATGACGTTTTGAAGAAATTGCCGACGTTTGAAAGTGTGACAAGACTCAGGAGGGAAATTCAAAATGACGAGGGCAGATTCCCTCCAAATGAGGCAGTAAGGAAGAGACGTGGCTTAAAAGAGACAGAGTATCATAATTACTATGCGGACAAAAAGCCAAGGAAGTGACAAAGCGAACGGCAAGCCTTCCACTTCGGGGCGGGGAGGAGGTCAGTTATTATTTAACAAACCGTAACTTTTATAAACCTCCTCACACATATACAATCTTAGTGAAAGCAAAATGGTGTTCAACGTAAACGAAAATCAAAATGGTAAAGTAATCGTGACATCTCCTGACGGATCAGTCAAGGAGGAATTGTCACTACCTGCGTCAAGGTCTCAGATACTTGACGCAGCCATAAAGGTGGCAAAACAAATGGGCGTTGCCAAATTTGTCTTAAAGACAAGTGACAATGCAACGTGGGAAGACATTGACGACATACCTGACACAGTTAATAGCCCAATGACGTTGACAGTTAATTCCCTGAACCTAGGGGCATGACATAACTTTTTCTTTCTTCTTCTTTTTCAGGTGAAAAAAATGGTTCTAGACGTTTACGGCAGTCAAAATGTCAATCAAGCTGTTGGCAACATAATTGAAGGTAAGTTTGACAGGATAAAGAGATTGCCAGGTTATGTCAATCTGCATTCATATGATGACACTACAATTGGAATAATTGGATTAGGTGGCATAGGCTATCATATTGCCAAGTCGATCGCCATGACACTTAGAAACGTTGAAATGACGCTAATTGACCATGAAAAAGTTGAGGATGTCAATTTAAACAGATTTGACATAGACCCATTGGACATAGGGAGATATAAGGTAGATGTCGCAGCTGATATGTTGACAACGCTTAACCCTACAATAAGGGTAGTGCCATTTAATGGCAAATTGCAAGATTATATTGTAGCTGCCAACATGCACTTTGACCTTTGCATCAATGAGACTGACAACCCAGAGGTTGACAAGTTAATCTATGAGAGGTGCCACATTGACAATGAAGGCGTATATTTGTCAGTAAAATATGACGGGTTGAGGGAAGTGACAGTACATGTCAATTCGATAGGCTTCTCGTCAGGTGTACAAGTTGACCCTTACACAATTATGCCATCTTTTTACCCCAGTGCTGTCATAGCAGCTAATATACTGACGCTTTTAATGACAAAATACGATCTTGACGAATTGGCTAGAATGAAAAAAGTATATAAATTTGACATTTTTGACATGCTGAAGGTATGACACATGCACATCGGAACATTTTTAAAGGGGTGTGAGAACCCCTCTATTGGTGGAAAAATGAGCAATAACCAGACAAATCAAGAAAACATGACACCTTCTGACAACGAGATGTCCTCTGTAGTTGACAGGATTATGGCATCTGAAGAGTCTGTCTATATAGGCAGTCTCACAGCTGACCAATTGAAGAAGACAGGCTTCAAGGCTCTTTGGGAGCCTGAAGACGAATGGTGGCAAAAATTAGAATACGTTGACATATATTACCTGCCAAAAGACGGTGTAGAGTACGTCTTCAACGGTGACAATTCTGACACATACATATCCCACGACAATGTTAGAGAAGTGCTGATGACAATTTTGGAGGTACTAGGTAGAGGTGAGTGACATGATAAAGCCAATGCTATGCCTTGTCAACAGCGTCACCAACAAAGTGTTGACATACGACTACTTCCGTGACAATTATAGGGAGCTGACAGAGGATGAATTGAAAATTTTGTCAGAGATAGCCAATATGCCAAAAGAAGACGTACTAAAGTACATCGATGACTTCAAGTCTGACATAGATTTTTATGACGGGGACATGTGCTTTGACACGAAGGCTGATGACAATCGTTTGACAGTATATATGGTGTTGGTAGACATGCTATATTGACAGCAAGCACAGGGTGATATATAGATGAACCCTCGCAAGTTTTTACGCAACTACTTCTTTTTTTCACCTTAAAAATAACGTGACAACAGGGGGATGTAAAGATGACCCCTCTTAAATACAGCTTGTTTTGACTTTACTTTTGGATTTACCCCTCCCTGACCCCGACAGGGGTCACTTGAAAGGGGATTGCTTCTGTTACTGTCTGTTTCTTCTTTTCATTTTGTACATATGTGTATTTCCTGTTTCTTTTCGTTCTACTCATATCAAGTCGTGTCATGACTTTTTCTCTGGCAGCGTTGAGAAAAACTCCTGCCCTGTAATGTCAAATACAACCGAAATATTTTTATAGGGGTGTGAGAACCTCTATATCGGTGAAAAAAATGAACAACAATAACCAAAATCAAAATCAAGAAAACATGTCATCTTATGACATTGATGACATTAAGACTTTGACAGATGAACAGGTAATTGACATATTAAAGAGATTGACACCTGAATCGACGGAGAGACAATACTTCCTTGACCTGTCATTTATGACTAATAATTGCCATCCAGTGTCAATTTACAGAGAGGATTACGATGTCATACTTGGCAATGTTAAATCTATTGTCAAACATAGACGACAAGACCAGTGCTATGACATAGATGACATCGTATTTATTCCGATGACAAATAAGGTTGTCATCCATGTCTACTCGTCAGGAGGACAACCACAGGATAGGTTTGACAGGCTTTATGTCTTTTCCTTTGACAAAGGTTGGCAGACAGTTAGGTGGTGATGTCAATGACGATGGTCGAAGCTATGTTGTCAGAAGTAAGAGAACTTGCCATAGAAGAGTGTGGCTTTAATGACCCAGCCACATTCCGTGTCAACTGCTATAAGTCACTGTTGGCAAAAAGTGATGACGAAATCTTTGACAGGATATACCAGTCAATATTTTTCTCTGACAGCGAAAGGAAGTTGTTGCCACAGTATAGACGGACGGTGATTGACACATATCGGCGTGCCATGAAGGACGAGATTGACTTCTTAACTGACAACGACGAGATGAGGTGACGACAATGATGGCAATGAATGACAACTTCTACATATATGACGTGACAATAGAGGTTGTCAGACCATGGTACGCCCCATTTCTGTCAGACCTTAAGCCTGTCAAGAAAAAGCAACTTGACATGCTAAAAGAGTGCTATGCCAAATTTTACGATGACACGAGTGTCATAGAGAGAGTGACACACCTTGACAGTGCATTCCACCGTGACAGTGAGTGTATGCCATTCGTTGACGGTGGTGTCATGTCAGGAGCATTACGCTCCATAGGTTATAAGAATGCCATTGTCAGAGGTGTCATATATCTTCCCGTTGACAGCATACTAATTGACACGAGATCGGTGTCAGTGGGGACGAAGAGGACGGCATTTAATGGGGAGTATGTCATGCCTACAGCTGTCGTTAATGCCAAACTCCAAATAAACATGACAGATTTGACAACTGCCCAGCTATACGTTGGGCAGCGTAGGTCAAAAGGCTATGGCATGATCAATGCCAAGTTCAAACGGTTGACATAACTGTGACATTCAACAGGGGGATATCAAGATGACCCCTCTTAACCTTACATTAGTCTACCTATTATCATTATTTTGTCTATTTGACCCCTAAAGGGGTCACTTGTCAAACAGGGGGATGTAAAGATGACCCCTCTTTAATTAGGATAACTGTCAAGGTTATAATTCTCATTTTCATGTCAACGACCCCTTTCGGGGTCATTGACAAACAGGGGGATATATAGATGACCCCTTTTAAATCCAGATTATTTTGTCCCTTTTTGTGACAATGACCCCGAAAGGGGTCACTTGAAAGGCAAATATTTCTGTTACTGTCTCTTTCTTTTCCTCCTTCTTTTTGTGCGTGTGCCTGTCTTCTCCTTCTTTCTGTTACTGTCTTCTTCTCCCTCTTCTTTTCTTCTCTTTTCCTGTCACGTCATGCCACGGCATGACTTTTTTAGGAGCTATGAGAAAAACTCCTGCCCTGTCATGATAGTGTCACACTACTAGGTTTATGTCACTTTTCCACATCGCAAATCACGTTCTAACACGTGCCTACTAGTAATTACGTGTCTATTGTCACTGTCTATACATTGACAAACCAAAAGATTTATAAGGAAGCTAAGATAAAGTTAAGGAAGGTGCAAAAAATGAGCAATCAAAATCAAATAAATCAAAATTTGACACCTATTGACAATGAGAACATGACAAACGAGAACATGACAACAAATAATATGACACAAAACGATAATGACAAAAACTTTGTTGCCATTAGGGATGTCAAGTACTTTGACTACGAACCTTTGACACAATCATGTGACAAAGGTGCCGTAGTGTATTTTGTCAGAACGTTTTTTGACAATTATAGTGCCAACAGCCCCCTGTTGGAGGCCGCTGTCAAAAAACTTGGCATTGACAACAAGGATGACATAAGTCGCATACAGCCTCTGGTATGTGGGGGCTGTGGCAACTACTCCCAACTTGACAAGTTTTATGGCAGGACTACTGTCAACGCACTTATGACATTAGGGGGCATGACAATAAGGCTTGACAGTAAAAACAACGTCCTGACAAACATATATACTGACATTGGCAGGTTGCCATTATTTTCTAGAATTGTGCCAATGAAACAAAAAATTGCCATATATGAGGTGCCAAGTGACGTTCATGCCAAATATCCATTCCTGTATACTGGAATGGACAAGGTTGTCATAGTTAGAGAGACTGATTTTGACACACGTGTTATTGTCATGAAGAAGACAGAGTATGACAACTTGTCTGACATTTATAACCTTAACAGTGACATGGAACATGGTTATGACGATGCAACCCCTGCCATATTTTTGTCAGCATACTTTGACAGAAGAAAGTGGTAAGGGTGACAACAATGACGGTCAGTAACATAAAGCTGACTGTCAAACCCCTTGATGACAGGTTTGACGTTATTATATTGTCATATGACTATAGACGTGACACACGAAAGTTGCCACTTGCACCGCTTGTGCCAGTGGCAGAGTTTGCCAAAAACCTTGACAAGAGTGACATACAAGCTGTCAAGCAGGCTTTGCCATTATTAAAGCCATATGTGACACGGTCACCCCTTGTCAACACCATTGTCAGTAACTTTGGCAAGTTGTATCAGGCGTGGCTTAATAGCCATGCTGATGAGGTAGATGACAAAACTGTGACATCTACAGGTGACAAACAAAAGGCGGTGACAGGCGATAAGCCTGACACCAATAAACAGGTTGTGACACCTTCTAGTCCTGCCACTTCGCAGTTGGCACAAATGAGTCCTGTCAAGAGTGAGGTCAAGAGTGACACTCAGAAGCCTGACATCAAGCCGACAACTAACTATGACATGGTAAGCATTGTCCTGACACGGGAGCAATATGACACACTTAACAACGTCTTGACATTCGTTACGTCACTGTTGTCACTGACAAAAATGGGTGACAAGATAAATGACATAAAGGCATTGCTTGACACTGCGGTTGACAAAAAGGAAGAGCATGACAATAAGGCACATGACAATAAGACAAAGGAAGTGACAGCCCCTATGACACCAACAACTGTCAAGAGTGACACTAAGAAGCCTGACACAGAGGTGAAAAATGTCATAGTACTTGACACTGATGACGAAGATGACACTGACAGCGAAGAAGGTGACGCTGACAATATTCTTGACGAAATACTCTGACACTTCTTTTTTTTATTATCATTTTCCTGTCATGACAAACGTCTAAGCACTTCTCTCGTTTCTCCTCCTCTCCTTCTCTCTTTCTTCTTCTCCTTCTTACCTGTCTATTCTCTCATCCTTCTTATTATCATGCCTTGACTTTGTCACTTTCATCTCATGTCAACGTTGTCTTAATATGCTATGCCCCTGCCACGTCATGTACTCTTTATACACCATGTCAAACTGTCATGACAATCTTGATGAAGAGAATGATAGAAACATTTATTAATGACCTTTGGAAAGTATAGGGTAGGTGCAAAAAATGAACAGAAAAATAAGCAAAAAGTTAAATGACAAAAATATGACATCTTTGACACCCTCTTTGTCATTTAGTATTGACATGCAGAAGCCTGACACTAAGGCGTCTGACATAAAGCAGATGACAGAAAAGAAAGATGACATTAAACAGCCTGACAACAAACAGGTGACAAACAAAAACCTTGACATGATCCCTGTCAAACTAAGCGATGACAAGATAAAGCAGTTGTCAATAGATGATGACAAGCCTGACAACAAGGTTGACAAACCCGTTGTCAAGCTGAATATGACACTAGTGACAGCTGACATCAAAAACGTGCTGACAAAGGAAGACTTGTCAATATTCAATGTCAGAAAGCATGACAATGAGATTTGTCACAAAGTTGTCAGTGGAAGTGTCAATTCTGTCATTTACGAAGTGACACGCGTTGACAAGAGAAGTGACAACGTGTATGAAGTGACAGTAAACGTTTTGACACTGCCAGACCTTACGATAGTTGACACCGTGAAAATGACAATAGTAAGACCTGTCACTGGTTTGTCAAAGGGCAAACATGACAACAAGATTGACAACTGGAATGACATGGAGCTTGACAAGGTAAAGTCCATTGCCATGAGATTTGGCTTTGGTGATGCCATATGACAACATCTTCCTTTTCTTTGACATTCGGCTTTGACAATCGTCATCCTGACACTCATCAACCTGACAATGAGGGGCGTGACAGCCCCTCAACACTGACAGAAGAAGAGAGGAATGACATCCTCTCTTTTGTCATGACCTTGCCAAAAGAAGACCTTGACAATAAGACGCATGTCATAAGGTTAGGTGACAATAGTCTTTATGTCATGACAACTAGGTTGGCAAACAAAATTGTCAATGTAATTGTGTCAAAATATGACATTACTGACAATGTCAAAGACCCACTGACAAAAAAGGTCACTGACATCCTCTCTTTTGCCATCTGACAGTTCTCCTTTTTTTATTGTCACTTCCCTGTCATGACACACGTCTATGCACTTCTCCTTTTCTTCTCTCCTTCTCTCGTTTCTTCTTATGTTTTTCTTCTTCTGTTTCTGTCATTCACATGTCTCCGTTTCTCCTCTTCTCTTTTCTCCTCTTTGCCTTCTTGTCTTGCCATCGACATGCCCTAGTTTGTCTTTGCCTGTCTATTTTCTCATCCTGTCTTGACACGTCCTAGTTTCTGCTTACCGCCTGTCCATTTCCTCCTTTTTGTCTTCTTGTCTTGACACTGACATGTCTTAGTTTCTCCTCCTTCTTGCCTATCTATTTCTTTTTCCTGTCTTCTGTTCCTGTCTTGACATTGTCACTTTTCTATCATGTCATAGCAGTGCTGTTTTATGTCGCTGTCCTGACACTGTTACTTTCCTGACTATGTCAAGAGTCCGTGACAAAAAAGGTCAATGACATAAGGTCTTTTGGTCATCTGACACTTCTCTTTTTTTATTGTCATTTCCATGTCATGGCTCTGTCACATACCACGTTTTCCTGACATATGACCACTGACATGTCGAGGTCTCTGGTCACTTCTTTCCTGTCATGTCATGACTTTTTCTCTGGCAGCGCTGAGAAAAACTACTACGACACCTGTCATACGACATGTGCCACGTGACATATGACACGTCATGACATACGTAGACCACTGTAATGACAATACTGATAGAGAGAAGGAACAGAAAGATTTAAATAGGAGCGATGCTAACATATAGTTAGGTGAAAAAAAGTGGCAACACAAAACACCAAACCAAATCCAAGTCAGCCCGCACAGCCTGCGGGTCAAACCACCCCCCAGGGGAGTCAGGCACTACCTAAGAAAAAACTGGTATTGACAAGCAAGGACTTCGGCTTAATTGCAGAAGCCTTGTTGACATTGATATCCTCCAGCCCTAACGGGATGGAGATAACGTTGGAAGGGCGAGGACTAGGTATCCTAGCCTCAGTTGGCATAATAAATCTCCTCAGGAAGGACGGGGTCAGTATGACCCCTACGACCATATCCGTGGGTGAATCCCACGGACACGACGTATTAGTTATGTCGTTCATCGCGAAGAAGTGACTTTTTTCTTTCACTTCTTCGCTCTGAAAAAAGTCATTTCTTTTTTCCTTCAGGGCAGTGGCGTTTTTCGCGTCACTGCCTTTTTTTATTTTCTATTTTTCTCTTCTCTGTATTACTATTTCTATTTCTTCTTTTTCTGCTGCTTCTTCTCTTTTCGTTTCTGTCATGACGTTGTTACTTCCTGTCACTGTCTTCCTCTCCTTCTTCTCTTTCCCTGACATGTCATGTATGTCATGGCATGACTCTTTTCGTACGTCATGACATTGATAGAAAGATTTATATACCCCATTGACAATTTGTCTATAGGTGAAAAAATGGAGAAGAAGGAAAAAGGGAAAGAAAAGAAAGAGGTAGTAATTACGTATAAGGAATTGGTGACTAAGATACTGACGGGGGGAAAGAGACCTGCTATTAAGTTGGTAGGGAAGTTTTATGTCTCTGAGGGGAATATTATTTTCCCTGCCCTCTTGAGAAGTGAGAAGGGGGAACTAAGCGTTATGCTTAGCTTCTCTCGAAGTACTGTCCTATTACCTGTCATTTTATTGAACTGTTCCCTTGGCTGGTGCGTACCGATCTCACGTACTTCACGCACGGGCAGGGAGTACGTGACATGGATCCCCGCTACTTCGGCGGAGAAAGTGGAGGAAGAGGCGGAGGACGAGCTTAAAGACATCCTGTAGGCTTTTTTTATTTTCTATTTTTCTCACATTTCATATATTATTTCTACTATTTTCTTTTTCTTACTTCGCTGTCTCGCTGTCATGGCATGTCTATTTTATCGACTATTTTTCTCTTCTTTGTCTTTTTATTACTATTTCTGCGTGTTTCATGTCATTACACACTTTTACATTTTCTTTTGGCACTGAAAAAAATATTTCGTTTTCGTTCTGAAGAGTGAAATACATTTTATTTTGTCTTACTTCTACTTTTACTATTTCGTATTTCATGTATATACTATTTTGCTATTTGTCTTTTATTTCTATTTGCTCAGTATTACGCTGAGATTATTACTATTTCTATACGCGTTGTGTTTTTCTCATCGTTGCTAGGCGGAAATAGGAAATTTGGACGGAAGAGGGGAAAAATT
>OGCG01000294.1_pt1 | contig 32714 bp, 32 predicted proteins | sample 1570061 | NCBI WGS metagenome assembly OGCG01 (sample SAMN06268698, study PRJEB24515) | hot springs metagenome | isolation source: Joseph's Coat, Yellowstone National Park, Washington, USA | place: USA:Joseph's Coat, Yellowstone National Park, Washington, USA
TAATGGGTAGACATCACCACTCGTCCGAAATACGTACTGAAGACCATCAACAACATCCCTATATAGCCTATGGAAGTATGGTGATCTATGATCAACAACCCTCATTAATGCCCTCATAACCCTAGGTGGTATCTGTGAAGGTCCCGGTACTACAAGTAAGGGGTCAGGTGCCAGGTCTAGGTTCACGACATTATCAATTTATTGATTGTTTTAAAGTTTTATCGATTAGATATATAGTCTAAGTTTCAGAGGATATTGAGTATGTATATGAGTAGTAATACGTAAAAACAGTATTACCCATTACCGTGAAGCTCAACATTAATAAAGCACTACCGTAATCGCATACTGTGCTGATAACGAAGTTGGCAATTAGGGGATTTTATGGAATGAACATTGGCTTTGACCTGGGTCCGTTAACGTTAATCACAGGATCACCTGGCTCTGGTAAATCCATAATACTTGAGCTAATATGGAGGGTGTTTAGGGGATTAAGGAGTAAGGTCATTCTCAATGACCTCTCTAGGGTTGGAGATGCCAGGATTGACTTAACCATAACTCTGGACGATTGGGTCAAAAGAAGGCTTGGTGAGGTCGGTTTCACGGGCGATTTAGTCACAATAAGTGTTGGGGTTGAGGACGATTCTTATGTGCAAGCGGTTAGGGTTAATGATCGTGAGGTTTTAGTTAGTGAGTATAGGAACGGCATTAGTAGAGTTAAGTATCCCGTGGATGTTGAAGTTCAGGATTCGTCAATATTACTAAACCCTGATGGATTGACACCAAGAGAGCAAGCCCTCCAGCTTGTTGGTAGTGCATCTGAGGATTACGAATCAGCATTAACGGTGATCAAGGTGATTAGGGATTACTTACTATCCATAGGGGCTTATAGGATAGGCCCATACATAGACTTTAGGGGTGAGAGTCAAAGCCTCAATGAGGTTGATAGGGACTACGTTGGCGAACATGGTGAGCATGTGGTTGAGCTTCTCTCCCAACTATTCACTGACCCAAGGAGGGATGTGGATGTGAGGTTCCTGAGGAAACTCCTGGGTGAATTGGGGACTAGGAATTTCAGGGCTGGTTGGTATGGTGGTAAGCTCGTTCTATCCTACATAGACCGAAGAGGTATTGTTCATATTGGCGATGAGCTACCGTGCCACGTAAAGACAATACTGGCTCTAACGACGCAATTAATGATGGCTAAGAAACAGTCAGTAATACTGCTTGAAAATGCTGATTACTGCCTTGGCGAGGGTTTGGGGCAGATCATTACCAAGTTGTTGAGTGGTTATGTAGATGGTAAACAAGTCATTATGGAAGTCAGGAGTAAGTGGTTGATTGATGAGTTAAAGATGCCCCACGTAGTTCTATACAGTATTGATTAAGCGACCCTGAGCCGTACTAGCATTGTATGTTCGCGGCCTTAACGAGATCCTTAAGAACCTCCCTAACCCTATTCCTATCAGGCTCACTCAATGAGTCCCAATTATCAATTATGTACCTGGCAAGGGATACAAAGTCATTAATTGCCGCTGTAGTCTTTTCAATACTGGGAAGCCCTAGAAACGCCTTACCACTCTCGGTAACTTCGTAATACTTCTTCGTACCCTCAACCCGAGCCACCTTAATTAGGCCATCAGTCTCGAGCTCCTCGAGAGCTGGGTAGACGGAACCTGGGCTTGGTCTCCAAAAACCCATGGATAGCCTCTCGATCTCATCAATAATCTGGGCACCCGTCATTGGACCTCTACTATTCAGTAAGTAAAGTATTAGGTACTTCAAACCCCTCCTCTTTATGAACCAGTGGGGTGGTGGTCCGTGCACCGATTATCGGAATCAATAACAGAGGGGGATTTATTTAACTTACTATTGAAAATAATCATTTTGCCTAGGCATGGCAATTAATAGGGGCCATGGAGGTTTTGGGTGGAGGTATGGACTACTTGACTTAAGTTCCAATACGAACCCACTGGGTGCCCCTAAGGAGCTTCTTGGTTTAATAAGGGAGGCTGTGGATCAGGGGCATTTCCTACATTACCCAACAGAGTTGGGTGATGAGTTAAGGGAGGCCTTGGTTAGGTATGAGGGTGTCGATGCTGGCATTACTTACGTATTCAATGGCGCAAGTGAAGCCCTACAGCTACTCATGATGTATCTAAAGCCACGGCGTGTCATCATACCAATACCCAACTATGGCGATTATAAACGTATTGCCGAGTTCGTGGGTGCAAGTACGGAATATATCGAATATTGGGGTTCCCAAGATTTAATTAATGCCATAACTAATAAATCAGGACTTAATGCCCTTATCATACTATCGAACCCAAACTCACCAATGGGCTACCTAATTAGCCGTGATGAGCTATTGGCGTTAATTGATGAGTTAAGTAGGCATGGTACCTATCTCGTGATTGACGAGTCCTTCATGGATTTCGTAGAGAATAATCAATCATTAATCAAGGATTGCGTTGGGTATGAAAACCTCATAATCATTAAATCATACACGAAGTTCCTAGCCATACCTGGGTTGAGGATTGGTGCCGTATATACAAGGATTGATATAGAGGATTTAGTGCCCACATGGCCTGTGAACTCAATAGCTGAGTATGCCGTGTCACGATACATGAGGTATGCACGTGATTTTAGGGATATGACGATCAATTTCGTTAGAGAGGAGAGGACTAGGGTCCTTAGGGCGTTGGAATCGCTTGGTATTCATCATTATAATACGATGACGCACTATTTCGTTATTAGACATGAAGCATGGCTTGGTGATGAATTGAGGAGGCGTAACATACTAATTAGGGACTTATCCAATATACCGCCCCTAACGAAGGGTTATTTCAGGATCAGCCTTAGGAATAGGGAGATCAACGATGAGTTCATTATGGCCCTATCAGAGATAAAACAAATTAAGTAAGTGCGCTCCGACTTTTTAATGGGTAGTGGAGGTTTGAGGAGTGGGCTTCCTGAGCTCGTGTCAAAACTAATTCAAATACCCAGTGTTAATCCTCCTGGCTTTACGGTAAATGTGGCAGGTTTCATTAAAGACTGGCTTAGCACGCATGGCCTTTCAAGCAGTACTTACGAGTACTCCAAGGATAAGCCTAACGTAATTGCTAAAGTCGGCAAGGGTAAACCCGTGCTTATACTCAATGGTCACATGGATGTCGTACCACCCGGCGATGAGTCTAGGTGGACTCACCCACCATTCTCTGGTAAGATCGTCGAGGGTAGGGTCTTTGGTAGGGGTTCTACGGATATGAAGGGTGGTTTAGCCGTGATAATGACCATGTTCGCCGAGTTAGCGCCTATAATTGAGGAAGCTGGCGCTGGGACGCTTATTTTCTCGGCGACAGCTGATGAGGAGGTTGGTGGTCACACAGGTGTTGAGGCACTGGTTAAGGATGGCGTTTTGGTTGGTGATGCTGCCATAATAACCGAGCCCTCAGGCTCGACCAGGTACTACGTTGGTGAGAAGGGGCTTTGCCAGGTTAGGATTGTGGCTAGGGGTAAACCTGCCCACGGCAGCTTACCAATACTTGGGGATAACGCAATAATGAGGCTCATGAAGGCGATCGAGAAGGCTCAGGAGGTAATTGATGGGTTCAATAAATCCATAAGCATACCCAGTGAGCTTGTTGATGCTGTAAGGAACTCAGCAGAGGCTTATCTAGAGGCTGTGGGCGCCTCTGGCGCCAAGTTGTCGCTTAGTGATTTCGAGAAGGTCGTCGGTACAATATCCTTCAACCCAGGCGTCATTAGGGGTGGTTCAAAGGTAAACATGGTCCCCGACTACGCAGAGCTAGAACTTGACATGAGAGTACCGCCAGGCGTTTCTCCGAGCCAGGTAATTAACAGGTTAAGTAGTGGTTTGGGTGGATTAGCTGAAGTAAAGGTTATGGACGTGAGCGATCCGAACTATACAAGTCCCAGCGAGGGAATAGCACAATTGGTGCATGAGGGTATCAATAAGGTTCTTGGGATAACGCCGAAGCCGATAATAGTCACAGGGGCGACGGATGGTAGATACCTAAGGGCTAGGGGAATACCAACGATAGTCTATGGACCTGGAGAGTTGGCGCTTGCCCATGCATATGATGAGTACGTAACAATTGAGGACTTGTTTAGGGTTCACGACGTATTGACCTACGTAATTAAGAAGTTCTTTAACCTTGGTGGTTAAGGCGCAATTGTTATTTTTATCCTCATAGACCTTTAGTCATGCCAACGAAATTTCTTTATTGGTGGGATTCGTATAGGAAGGAGTTCGATGCAGTCGTGACTAGGGTTGAGGGTAATAGGGTTTGGCTTGATCAAACCCTATTCCACCCAAGGAGTGGCGGTGTAGCTAATGATACGGGAAAGTTGGTTTGGCAGGGTGAGGAGTATGTGGTTAGTGAGGTTGTTAAGGAGGGGGAGGATGCGGTGCACGTACTTGATAGGGAGCCTAGGTTTAGGGTTGGGGACTCCGTGCATGGCATGATTGATTGGGAGAGGAGGTATAGGTTAATGAGACTCCATACTGCAACCCACATAATAGCAGCCCTAGCTTATAAGAAGTATAACGCAATGGTCACGGGCGGGGACATAACACCAGAGTATGCAAGGGACGACTACAACCTAAACCTAAGTGGCGATGCGCTTAGGAAGGCTTTTCAGGACCTAGTAAACGAGGCAAATGAGGTGGTGAAAAGGGGCTTACCAGTCAAGATATACTTCCTAAAGAGGGAGGAGGCGCTGAAGATACCTGGAATAGTGAAGCTAGCCGAGAGGGAACCGCCACCAGGTGATGAGTGGAGGATAGTGGAGATAGAGGGGATAGATGTACAGGCCGATGGGGGACCGCACGTAACAAACACGAGGGAGATAGGGGAGGTAGTTTTCATGAAGAGCGAGAGCAGAGGCAAGGACAAGAAGAGGGTGTACTACACGGTCAAGCCTTAATGAAGGATGCAAAACAACACCCTAGGAGTAATGAAACTCTCGATGAGACCAGCAACGATTATAAGCACAACACCAAGCAATAAGGACCTGAGGAAAGCTTCACCACGGGCAAAACCCTACCAGCAACCTCGGCAAAACCGAGCAATTCAAAGGCACCATGAGGTAAAACACCCACGAAAGAAATCAACGGTGGCGCATAAGATATCAATAGGCCATCATATAGGAGGGGCTAAGGCAATCACTAAATCCTGAATAAACACATAATGCCCAAGCAGGAAAACCACCAACGCAACAACAAAATTCTTACTCAATATTATAATTAGGAGCAACATTGCCGAATTCATGACCGCTGGATTAATTACAATAGACATCGACCCAAGACCCATTAAGTAATAACCGACTAAATAACCAACGGGGAGACCCAGTACCTCAATGCCGTGGACCTCAATCAATGCACGTACCATAGGGATTCAAACCAATGCAGTGTTATGGGTGCAGTCACGTGCATTATGAGCAATAACACGAGGTTCACGACGAGGCAAATAGCCATTGTGCTTAGGGCAAAGTCTTTGGAAGAATTGTTATAAGGCTGTTTATTACGTAAACCGTGATGGACGTTAGGATTGTGCTTAGGGTCAGTGGTTTTGTTGGTTTCATCATTTTAGCCGTAACCACCTACTTCCTAACTACATACTTTGTGTTGCCTAGGGTAATGCCTATCGTGATTCACGAAGTCGAGAGCAGCCTTGAGAGTGAGGGTATCTCCGTGACACCATCGATGCTTTCAAGTATTGAGTCAACCATGTCGTTTGCAATCATTGTTGGCTCGACCGTTGGTTTGCCGGTTGGTTGGTTGATTATGTCTGCTGTTATGATGGGGTTGCTCAGGGTGTTTAGGGTGGGTGCTAGGTTTCTCGATACGTGGTTGATAAGTGGTAATTACTTCTACATAGGTGTTATTTTTAGTGCCATCACAGCCCTGACCCCATTATTAAACTATGAGGTTAATGCCATGGCCGCACATAAAAGTGTTCTCCTTATGCCGCCGCTCCTGGGCCTAAACATAGCCTCAGCAATCATAGGCTCACTACTCCTCGCCTACCTGTTCTCGAGGGTCTATAACGCGGGTTTCGTAAAGACCTTTGTGCCTATCCTCATATCCCTCCTTATATTCATTGTGATTTCCGTAGTCATTTAGTTTTTTAAAATTAAATTTGTATTTATTATTGCAATGAGTTCTATTGATTGGGATAGGCTTGAGGAGGTTGTGGAGAGGGCTGTGCGTAGGGCTAGGTCTGAGGAGCTTAAGGAAATGGCTGAGGCCGTTAAGGCCCTAGCGGAGTACATGAGGACCGGGTTCCAGGAGATCCTAAAGAGATTGGATGAGCACGATAAGAGACTAAGCGAAATAACGGAGATACTAAGGAGACATGAGGAAATACTAAAGAGGCATGAGGAAATATTGAGTGGCCATGGAAAAACTCTTAATGAGTTGGTTAAGGCCGTTGGTGAATTAAAGGTGGCCATGGGTTCGCTGGGCAGGAGGTGGGGTGTTGACCTTGAGAAGACTATCCTCAAGATTTACAAGGATGCGCTTGAGAGTAGGGGTATTGAGCCTGGTAAGGTTGAGAAGTTCATCTACACGGATGTTGATGGGAAGTATTATAGGCCGGGGGCTAGGTTGGAGATTGATGTTTATATCCACGATGACAAGGTTTACCTAATTGAGGTTAAGTCCCACGCTGAGCTTGATGATGTGGAGTGGCTCTTTGATAAGGCAGCAATTGTGGGTAAAATACTGGGTAGGAAAATTGAGAGGGTGATGCTGGTCGCGGTCAATGTGGATAAGGAGGCGTTTGAAAGGGCTAATCAATTGGGTATAGATGTGATATACGGCTCAATAATTGAGTGAGCACCTAATTAGGTGCCCCTTACTTATGCCCTAGGGATGCGGTATTCACACGCTCATTAATTCCTGTATTAATTTACCAATGTCCTCTTCCGCCTGTGGTACTTCGTATGTCCTGAGTATTTTCCCGTCACTTATCCTCGAAACCCTGTGGCAATTCTTAATTAGTTCTAGGTTGTGCGTCACCATGACGATCGTCATACCCAACTCACTATTCAACTTCCTGAATATGTCCATTATAATCACGGCATTTCTTGTATCTAGATTTCCCGTGGGTTCATCCGCGAGTAGAAGCCTTGGTCTGGCCACAATAGCCCTGGCAATCGCGACCCTCTGCTGCTCACCACCACTAAGCTCGCTGGGTCTCCTACCCGCCTTCTCCCTCAGCCCAACCATTTCTAGGGCCTCAAGCGCCATTTTCCTACGTTCACGGGGATTAACACCCCTCGCTATCAGTGGTAGTTCCACGTTCCCGAGAACGGTCATCCTCGGTATCAGGTAGTATAGTTGAAATACGAAGCCCACGTACTCGTTCCTAAACTTATCAAGCTCAGACTCGCTGAGCCTGTGCAGTTCATAGGCGCCGACCCTGATGTAACCCCTGGTAGGCCTATCCAACCCACCGAGTAGACTTAGTAGTGTTGTTTTACCACTACCGCTAGGTCCAACTATGCAGTGGAACTCACCCTCGCCTATTGTTAAATCAATACCTCTAAGGGCTGGGTAATCACCATAGTATTTCCAAGCATCCTTAATCTCTATGAAATCCACGGTCGATTAGGTGAGTATGATTTATATAACCCTTACTCTCAGCTTACCCGTGACTTCGATATCGAGAAATAAAATATCTAAATCGATAACTAAAGGATTAATGGCAGTACTTACGATGGCCATAGTGATGGCGATAGGCTTGACTACCATGGCCCAATCAAATACGCCACCACCCTTCACAGTAATCAGCGAGACTGCGGCTCCGCCATTAACATCACCCGGTATTTCCAAGGTAACAATAACGCTACTCTACACGGGTGGTACGTACCTATACAACACGTATTTTAAATTAATACCCTGCCCAGGAACAACAATACCAATAAGCGTGATCTCAACGAACCCAGTCTACATAGGCTGGATAACACCGGGTCAACAATTCACAGTAACATACCTCGTGAATACCACTGTACCACTTAATTGCCAATCAACCCTAGAAATAACCTGGGGCGCCCAGTATGAACAATCACCAAAGGCTCAGATACCAACGTACATACAGGTGGCTGGCTCAGGCTCGACCAGCATGAACTTCCCATTGGTGATCTATGGGGAACCAAGTATTGTAGCGATCACCAACACCACGTACCTCGTGGGCAACCTGGCAAATCCCGTGAATATTGTGATTGAGAATAACGGTAGTGGAGCCATATACAGCCTTCAAGTTAGTGTGGCTGTGCAGGGGGCATCCATGGTGCCGGGCATGAGCTCGGTAAGTATCGGCACGTTGAACCCTGGCTCTACCTATACAATCACGGCCTACCTGGTGCCAACAACGACCAGCGGTGTTGTGACCATGACCATTAGTTATAACGGTATTGATCAGCTGGGTGATACCGTAAGCGGTTCATACACGGAATCCCTAAGTGTTGTTCCAGCATCACCAAGCCAGGTCATTATTTATCCAATCAATTCCTCATTAAATGTGGGCATTGGAAAATTAGTCCTAGGAATCAGGAATGTGAACCCAGTGCCTATATACAACGTGACCTTTGTGATAACGTCAGCAAACGGACTAGCACTCGCAGGAAACACTACATACGATATAGCCCAGATAAGCCCCGGCTCAACGTATTACCTGGAGATACCCATTGCCGTACCAATAACATCAAGCTCAGCCTCAGTAACATACACCCTGAGCTACCAATACGTGAATGGCTACCCAGAGAGCACGGGAGGCACCTTAGCATTAAGTGTGGCCAGTGCACCGAGTATAACGGTCACGGGATACACGGTGGCCCCGTCAATACTTACCGTGGGCTCCACAGCCTCGGTATCAATAACGTTTGTAGATACAGGGCCAGTACCAGCCTACAACCTCAATATAACTGCCATACCAGGACCTGGGCTCACTATTGTGAACCAACCAAGTACATACCTGGGTACACTGAGCTCGCAACAACTCAGTGCTGCAGCCTTCAGCTTCACCGTTATAAGGCCCATGAACACTACCGTAACATTCCTAATAACATACACAGATCAGTTTGGGCAGGTCCATAGCATCTACTATACAGTGCCTGTGGAAATCGTTACCAATGCAACACAGTTCACAGTTCCACCCACCTCGGCTGGTAATTATCATAATAGCTTCCGAGGCTATGCCACCTTGATCATGGTATCCATGGCTGTGATTGCCGTAGTCGTCATAATCGTGGTGGTATTACTCGTTAGACGCCGTAGTAGGTGAGCTAGTGTGAGGGTTGGTGATTACTTTAGGCTTTCCTGGAGGGCGGTTTGGGAGCGTAGGGGTAGGGCCATTGGTGCCATTGTGGGTATAATAATAGCCATACTAGCCCTAGGCTTGGCGGTGGGCCTTGGTCAAGGGTATAGGGCGTTGACCACGAGCTTCTTCACCAGGGTCTTTGGAACAAACACGGTATTTCTAATACCTGGACAAAGCTCCGAGTTGACAATAACTGACGTATTAACAATAGAGAGACTGCCCCATGTGATAAATGCAGTACCTATTCTAGGAATAAGCGCCAGGGTGTACGTGAATGGTCAAGAACATGTAGTGACTATAATGGGGGTTACAATGCAAGAGCTTGAGCAGCTCTACGGCGTAACCTCAATAAATAATGCCCTACTCTCTGGCTATCCAGTGCTTGGACCGGGCCTCGTCTTAGTGGGCTATGATGTAGCTTTCACAAGCACAAACCAACAGGTTATTTATCCAGGTCAAGTGATGATACTCGATGTTAATGGTAGGAACCTCGTAGTCACTGTTGGTGGTGTCCTTCAACAGAGCGCCATAGCCCTGGCTGGCGTTAACCCGAACAATGTGGTTTTTATGGACGAGAGCACTTTCCTAAGCCAGCTGGATCCGTCTGGTGTTGCCGCTGGCGTCATAGTTTACGTTGATAACCCAAATAACGTTAATTACGTAACCAATGAGTTAAAGGCTTTGTTTCCAATGGATCAAGTGCTGAACCTATCTACACTACTTAGTAGCCTTAATCAATTCTTCACAGTGCTTGAGGTCTTCCTCGCCTTCGTATCTGGGATAAGCTTCGTCATAATTGGGATTTGGATCTTCGATACAATGATGCTCAATGTAATACAGAGGACTAGGGAGTTCGGTATAATGAGGGCTGTGGGGTTTAGTGGCAGGTCAATACCGCTGTTGCTCATAATGGAGGCCCTAATAATGGCTTTAATAGGTTCGGTAATAGGTATTGTCCTCTTAATAACCGTGGCCCACCTCCTACCATCACCAAGCACGGTGATGGCGGGTGGGGCAGGTAGGTTTGGTGGTCCATTTAGGTCTTCTTCCTCAGCAATACCGCTGCCCTTCGAATTAACACCACTTGATTACACATTATTGTTCCTACTGCCAATAGCCATAAACATTATTGCGGCCTTAGCACCTGCAACTAGGGCGATGAGGATACCACCAGCCCAAACACTTAGGTATGAATGATCCTTAACATCGGGGAAGTATTAACCAAGCATTTTTTGCATAATAAACCAATACCTGACCAATTTAATTAGGTAAATTCTTGCGCAGAAGCGTTTTAGTTAGTACTCAGCCCCCGTGAGTCTTGTGTCGCTTTTCGTTAGGGAGAGCACGGGTCTTGTGAAAAAGGCATCGCTATGGGATGCAACAATGCTTAATGTAGCCAACATGGGCGCTGGTCTGGCAATATTCATAGGCATAAGCCCCTTCGTAATACCAGGCGCCGTTTTGTGGCTGTCGAGCCTAATAACCTTCGCACTAACACTACCCCTGGTCATCCTTTATACCTACTTCATAGTTAGGATACCGAGGACTGGTGGCGATTATGTGTGGATAACGAGGAGATTGCATGGTGGGTTGGGCTCGATAATGGGTATAGCCCTGGCCTTCAACATGCCACCCTTCTTCGCCCTATCCGCCTTCTTCTCGGTTACGGCAATAAACAATGTGCTACTCGTAATAGGGTACTCACATGGATTACGGGGTTTGGTGAACCTGGCAAATACCGTATTTAGCACCGGGAATGTTTGGTTTGATTATGGACTGGCACTAATAGCCTTCGTAGTGATGATTCTAATCAACATAGTAAGACCAAGCGCTGGGTTTAAGCTAACCACAGCACTGGGAATTTTTGCAATACTAGGTACGCTGGCCGCCATGGTCGTTGTCGGTTTGTCAATACCCAACTTCCACGGTGAGATAACGCCCTTCCTGAGGTACTTCAACCTAACCAATCAGAAACCCTACACAGGGCCCTCGTTTAATCTATACACGACCCTCTACATGGTGCCATACTTCGCATCCTTCGCCTACATATGGCTCTATGCGGGACCCGCCGTGGCCGCGGAGATAAGGAGTAGGGAGGGCTTGCTCTACAATGAGATACTCGGTAGCTTATTAACCGTGATCCTCATAACGATACCCTTCCTACTGATGGATCTGGCCGCAGGCTATGGCTTCAACATGACCTACTACCCAAGCGGTATCTACAATTTCTGGACCGTAGCCATCTACCTGGCACACAACGAGGTACTACAGTGGTTCATTGGGCTTGGGCTGATTGCCTGGGAGTTCTTCGTAATGGCCTTTGGCATTGTCGTGTTTGCACGCTACATATTCGCCTTCTCCTTCGACCGCCTATTTCCAGAGATCTTCTCTAGGTTGAATAGGTGGGGTTCGCCCATGTACGCCCACCTCCTTGATTTGGCTGCCACAGCATTCTTCCTGGCCTTCCCAATAATAAGTCCGTATGGTTACGAAGCCCTTTACAGCTACACACCACTGGCCATAGTATACCTAGTCCTAGTTTCCATTGCAGGTATTAAGGCGGCTAGGGCTGAGGGTAGTAATGGCATGTTGATTGCCGCAGCACTCTCGTTTATACCACTCGGGCTACTCGGCTATGAAGCATTTACCAACCCATACTTCGGCGTTATTGAATCGTTATCACCCTTCCAACTATATTACCCAGGGCTTGCCTACGTACTCGGGCTAATTGGTTTGGGTGCCGTGATATACGCCGTTGCTAAATACATAAACCTAAAGAGGGGTATAGACATAGCGATGATTTATAGGGAAATACCACCCGAGTGAGTGGTTTTGATTAAAATAAAAATTAATTACCGCATTAAAAAGAGTTATTACTTACCCCTAGTGTAAGTAACTTGGTATATGCTATTCGATCTAGAGCCCAAGAGCACTAAGGCGGACTTGTTCGATTTCGAGATGGAATTGAATAGTGTAATTAATGGTATCACTAATGAGAGGATTATCGTGATTAGGGGATTGAGGAGAACTGGTAAGACGTCATTAATGAGGGTTGCCCTCAACGAATCGGGTTATCCATACATTTACCTAGACCCAAGATTCCCAACGAGACCTACACAATCAGATTTCGCCAAATTACTTGAGCGAGGAATTAGGAATTTATTAAAGAGCAGTGGTTCACTCATTGATAGGATCAAGGAAGCTTTATCCGAGATTGATTGGGTTAGGTTCACTATAGCACCATTATCCGTGGAGCTTAAACCCAATAAAATGCGTAGAATAGGAATTACCGAGCTACTGGATTCAATAAATGACTTGGGTAGTGAGCTGGGCATGCCTATCGTAATTGCCATTGATGAGGCTCAGGAATTAAGTAAGATAACGTGGATAAACTTCAACGCATTACTTGCATATGCATACGATAATCTAAAATACGTTAGATTCCTATTGACAGGATCTGAGGTGGGCGTTCTTGATAGATTCCTCAAAGTTAGGAACCCCCAGGCACCACTCTTTGGTAGGTATATACGGTTCATAAATACCAGAAGGCTAAGTCCAGATGAGTCCATGGAATTTCTTAAACGTGGATTTGAGCAATATGGTATTAAACCCAATGATGAATTGCTAATGTTAATAGTTAATGAGTTAGATGGGGTTATTGGTTGGTTAACATACATCGGTCATCAATTGGCAGTTGAGGGCAAGCGCTCCCTTGATGAGGTGCTCGAATCAGCAATTGAGCTAGCTCTAGGTGAGCTGAGGAATTTCCTAACAGGAAGGAGTGCCAGGTACAGGATACTGATTAAACAGTTAACCGTTAAGAGGAATTGGAGGGAACTTAAAAGTCTCATTGAGAGTGCCGAGGGTAAGGCATTAAACGACAAGTCGCTGTACGTACTGCTCAAGGAGTTGATGGATCACGGTATCGTGGAGAAGGTAAACAATGAATACGTGCTCAGCGACCCTATACTGAGAAGGGCAGCATTAAGACTTTGATAAGCGAATAAAATGCATTAGTCTACGGGCATGACGACGTTAGGTTACTTAATGGTGGGAGGACTAAGCGGGCTAAAGAGAATCTTGAATGGGCACTTAGCTGCCATTAAATCCTACCTAACACGTCTCATCATCAACCCCTAGGGTTAACCGGCTTTTTAATGAGGTTTCCACATTCAATACTTTAAACCCCAGACGCAGCGGCCTACACATGGATAAGGTTAGGATTAGGGTGATTGGGGTTGGTGGCCACGGTAGGAGTAGGCACCTAATACCCTACACCAAATTACCAACGTCGAGGTTGTGGCAGTTGCCGATGTTAACCAGAGGAGAGCTGAGGAGGTTGGTAGGGAATTCAAGGTGAGGTACTACACGGACTACATGGAGATGATTGAGAAGGAGAACCCAGACGTAGTAAGCATCGTAACTCTCACAAGCCCCCATGCTAAGGTTGCTAAGGATGTCCTCAGCAAGGGCATTCATGTGCTTGTTGATAAGTAGCCCAAACACTTAGGTATGAGTAGTGGTGATTTTGAAGATTTACGCCATTAATTTAACACTTATACCTTTTCTTGCCTGGTACGTTGTAGGGCGGTTTTTAGGTCCTCAGTCATGAACGCGCTCCTGGCTCCCCATATGTGTATTGCGAGACCTATGAGTATCGCTATTATCGTGTCCCATGGGAACGGTATGATAGGCGTCTTGAATACGCCAAATTGGCCGAAGAATGATAGGGGTAGTACTGTGAATATCACGGCAACTATCCACCAACCAGCCCTGATGTGGTTCCTCTGCTCCTCACCCAGGCCAGCCGACAGCCATAGTGTCAAACCAACAACCATAGCTAACGTAATTAACCAGAAAGCCGTGAAGTATAGCACATAGCTGGGGGCCAGCGGTAGGCCGCCTGATTTCTCATAGGGGGCAACGATGGGTTCGTAGAGTAGGAAGTACGTACTTAATAACAACACTATCCAGTAAAGAATGCCTGCCACAAAGCCCTTACTCCTACTCACACCAAACCTGCTCGGCATTACGTACATGTAGAAGAGGGGTAGGCCGAGCAATATCGCAACCACAACACCCCAAAGTGTGTCAAATGTTGACCAATAAATTATTAAGTACACAGATATTGTGGCCAGGGCGGAGAATACGGAGATCGCAGGCACCCTATAGTACCTAGGCGCATCGGGAGCCATTTTCCTCAGTGCGAGAGGCAGCGGCCCGGAGACCAGGAACGTGAAGTACCCAGCACTTGTGATGAATCCGACAATTAAACTCCAGGCTGGGAATTTGTATAAGAATAGAAAACCAACGATTAACGCGGCTATTGTACCCCACTTGGGCACCCTGTACCTATTAAGGTACATGAACCACTCAGGTAATTGCCCATTAGCGGCCATACCGTATAACGATCTGGCGGTGCCACCAGTATAGATCCACCCAGTCCCTGAGGGGGATAACACAGCATCGATTATAAACAGCACAGCAAATACCGTGAGTACGGCAATCCCAGATAACGTGAGTAACTGATAGAGGGGCCCTCTGCTTAGTATTGATTTCGATAAGCCCTGCCAATCACCGGGTGGTACACCGACCTTGCTCCAGTTCACGGCGCCCACGAAGGCCGTTTCAAGCAGGATGTATATTATGACCACCAGTGTAAAGCCGAGTACGGCACCTATGGCTATCTCCCTAGGTCTCTTAACCTCACCCGAGAATTCAACGCTCTGCCTAAAGCCTAGGTATGCAAATGCTATTCCAGTTGTGGGTATTGCCATGAAGATCGCGGCCATGCCGTACGGCGCAAAACCACCAGGCAAGCCTGAGTAATTCACCGGGTGGAGTAAGAATGCGAATAGCAGTATTATTGTGAATGTTGGTATTAACAACTTATACCAACCAACGGCAGTGTTGGTCTTGCCCATTATGTGCACACCAAACCAATTAAGCAGGAAATAGAATATAAGGAGCGCAGCAGCAACTAGGTAGCCCAGCGGACTTATCTCCATGGTCCCTGGAATTAATAACCCAGGGACTAGGGCGGCCAGGTACGTGGTCGTGGCCAGGGCCTCGGCAGGCGCCACAGCAATAACGTAAACCAGTGTCGTCCACGCGATCCAGAATGATGCGAAAAGTCCGTGGGTGTACTGTGGAAATCTAACCAAACCACCTGATCTGGGGAACATACTAGCTACCTCCGTGTATGCCTCGGCTATGAAGTACACAAGTATGCCCGCTATTAACCAGGATAGTATTGATGCAGGCCCCACCACAGACGCCGCAAGCAGCGGTGCAAACATCCAACCACTACCAATCATGGAGCCTATCTCCAGGTACGCTATATCCCAGAAACTCAAGGCTCTTCTCAACTGGGCATCATACTTAGCCGCCCTCTCCTCACCCATACAGCTAACTTGCTATTTTCAGAGTATAAGGATATTATTTTACGTTTCATGATAACTTAACAGCATCCTTTACAAACATTCAATATCCTTTTTATCAAATACTTGAGAAATTACCATTCAATTTTGAATAAAGAAAACCATGCATAAATGGACAACCTGGACTAAGCGTATAGCCCATTAACCTACAATTAACTGCCAAGACCTTAATCTTCATGTTCCCTGCACCATTGTCACGAGGTATTACGACGGCCCTACACCCATCCGGTAATGTAATTCCTGGAAAGTACTCAATAATAGCCTTCGCAATGACCCTCTCCGCAGACTTAACCAAACCCTCCTTATCATGACCCACATGCTCAATTATATCATCCATAATGAGCCTGGCGCCGCCTACTTTATCAGGCAGCAGGAGCAGCATAGACTTTGGATAGCCCAGTGAGGACACGATATTTATGCTATTTAAGTAATCAAGCCCATAATCTTTGCCGACTAAAAACAATAGCCTGAGGTAAGCCTCAACCTCTTCATCGCTAAACCCAACTAAATTCCACACTTTCTTTAACTCCATAAGCGCCAACCTATATGTCTCCTTATCAATGGCTCCATTGGTAAACAACGAAAGTAAGTATAGACCTAGTATTAATAATAAGCCCTTGTTCGTAACAAAGTACTTACCCCTGGCACCTCTCCCTACGAATCCTCCCTTAATTAACTCATTAAGCCTTCTGTAAAAGGTGGCAATGCTAATGCCAATCCCATCACTATTAAGTTGAGTATATAGTTTCAGGATTGAACTTTGGCCTATATTATGATTTGCATAAAGAATAAGCCTCAACATTAATAGCTGGGTGTAGCTGATATTAATATCATGAATGAGCAACATCAATATACTAATTAGTATACTAAATATTAAATTTTATGCCTATCGAGACAAAGAGGGTTTCCTATTTAATAATTTATTTCTCCTGAGGATAACTCAAGCGGCTTTCCCTTGGGCTCCTTTATTAATAATGTAAATACTATTCCGATCACTGCAAAGGCTACGAGTACTAACAATAGGTTTGACATTATTGCAAACCTCGCAGCCGCGTTTAGGGCATTGCTTGTTATTGGGAAGTAGATTGGTATGAGGAGCGCAGCCAATGTAGCGCCTAGCTTCCCACTGCCTGCGGCAATACCGTGACCCGTGGTCCTGTACCTTGTTGGGAAGACCTCAGTTGGCATTATGAAGGTTGTTACGTTAGGCCCAACATTCGTGAAGAATTGGGCAATGCCGTAGAGTGCTAATATGGCCGTGGGTATTATAATGCTATTCCTAAGCATTAGTGCTGCTATTAAGTATACTGTAGCAATCATGGAGAAGCCCATTATTTGCATAGCCTTTCTACCCATCTTATCCACTAGGAATGCGGCCACGTAATAGCCAGGGACCAGGAACGCCAAGACAACGTACAATTGCGTATAAATACCAGCCAGTGGGTTCTTGGCAAGACCTATGGCTGCGGTTACGAAGGGTCCGAATATGTTGGTTCCGTAGAAGAATACGTCAAGGGCGAACCAGGGTATTGCTGTACCCAATATTGCAGCTATGTACTTGGTTAATGTAGTATTGCCATTAGCATTAACTTCCGTGTCCACATCGACCTCGGTTTTCAAAACATCCTTCATCGCCTTCTTAACACCCTCAATATCCCTCCTAACGAAGTACTCAAACCTGGGTGTTTCATGAACCCTACGCCTAAAGTAAATGACTAGAGCTGGGAATATTGCACCGGCGCCAAGTATGATTCTCCAGGCAAGGTCTGTGTTTACGTTCAGGTGTAGGAGGGATAACCCTAATATGGCTGCGGTTACAATACCCCAACCCTGCATTGAGAATACCCCAGCCACAAATAAGCCGCGGTGTTTTGCAGGTGCGTACTCACTCATTATCGTTGCGCTGATTGGGTAGTCACCACCAACGCCGAGGCCAAGTATGAACCTGGTTATCCAAAGCATTGTTGGGTTTATTGAGAAGGCCGATATCACAGCTCCAGCCGTCAATAGGGCTGCCTCCACGCCATAGATGTACTTACGGCCAAAGATGTCGCCTATCCTGCCGAATATGAAGGGTCCTATAACTGCACCGAAAAGTGCCGCTGACGATATTAGACTTATTTCCGCGGATGTCAATGACCAAACCTGCTTAAGGAAGACTAGGGCTATTGATATTGCAAATAGGTCATATGCATCAGCGAAGAAACCCGCGCCAGATATTAGGAGTAGCTTTATGTGTGCCTTTCTTGGTTTTGCCCAGTCAATTGGTTCGAATGGTGTTTTGCTCGACATCATGTCTCGTGTAGCCAAAGCCTTAATAGGGCTTTTGTCAGTAAAGTACAGACCATATATATCAATATTTATGTATATGTATTCCACAAAATCCTCATAACTAACATTACCTATTATTAGCAATGCAGTGGTCCTACATCAATCATGGGTGGGGACATAAGCTTTATTAACACTCAAGGTATTGCATGAGATCGATGCCTGTCATAGACCTAGCACAGGTTGATTTAAAGTCATTAACGCCGGACCAGGTGGATTGGAGGAGATTCGTATTACCAACAGACCACCCAATGAGGGTTATTAGGATTGAGAAGGTTGTGGTTAACATAGGTGTTGGGCAGAGCGGTGAACCCCTGGAAAGGGCTGCTAAGGTTCTCGAGGAATTAACACAGCAAGAGCCAAGCTATAGGCTGGCTAAGAGGTCAATTAAGGATTGGAATATCAGGAGGGGCGAACCCATAGGTGTTGCCGTGACACTAAGGAGGAATAAGGCTGTCTGGTTCCTTCTCAAAGCCCTCGCCACTGTTGACTTCACACTTAGGGAGGGCGCATTTGATGATTGGGGCAACGTGGCCTTTGGAATTAGGGAGCACATAATGATACCAGGTACCAAGTACGATCCAGCGGTTGGTGTTTGGGGTATGAACGTGGTTACGGTATTAGCAAGACCTGGACTTAGGGTTATGTATAGGAGGAGGACTAGGCACGATGTTGGCAGGAAACAGAGGGTTACGAAGGCTGAGGCAATGAAATTCTTCCAGGAAGTACTTGGCGTAAAGATAGTTAAGGCAACCCAATGAGGCGTTCCGCAATTATTTATAAGGGTATAATCCTAATTTGACATTAATATGAGTGAGTGCGCGGTTGGTGATGGTGTAGACCTTATTGATTTGGCCGACAAGTTTGGAACGCCGTTACTAGTTTATGATCTAGGTAAGATTGAGAAAAATTATAGGGCAATTAAGGAAGCCCTGGGCGCAAAGGTTCTCTACTCCATAAAGGCTAATTCAAACATAGCCATACTCACGTTCCTAAGAAGGCTAGGCTCTGGCGCTGATGCAGCATCGCCTGGCGAAATCTTCCTTGCGTTAAAGTCCGGGTTTAAGCCAAGCGATGTCCTATACACGGGTGCCTACTTATCTAATGATGATATTAAGTACGGCATTGATGCTGGCGTAACCCTCAACTTCGACTCTAGGAGAACCTTCGAGAGGGCTCTATCCCTTGGTTATAAACCTGAACTTGTGTTTTTCAGGATCGACCTAGGTTATGGGATTGGTTTTCACCCAGGCGTTACCTTAGCAGGTGAGGAAAGTAAATTTGGGATGCTTCTAAATGATGCCGTAGAAGCCTACCGACTAGCAAAGCAGGTGGGCGTTACGGAGTTTGGTATTCACGCCATGATGGGGAGCAACGTGCTAGATCCAGGTTATTTCCTTAAAATTGCGGAATTGCTCAGGAACGCCGTCAACCTCATTGAAAGTGAGGTTGGTATTAATATTAGGTATTTTGACATGGGTGGTGGTTTCGGGATACCGTATAAGCCAGGCGAGAAACCCTTGGATTTAAATGCCCTGATAAACCTAAGGAATTTCTTTCATGGAGAACTTTGGATCGAACCCGGTAGATTTATTGTTGGTGATGCTGGTTACCTACTAACGAAGGTTACCGAGGTCAAGAGAAAGGGCAATAAGACGTACGTCGGTGTTGATGTAGGCATGAACGTGTTATTGAGGCCCATGCTCTATGGCGCATACCATGAAATAATCAAATGCGGCGATGGTGATGATGAGGTCGTAACCGTGGATATCGTTGGACCAATATGTGAGAACACCGATAAAATAGCAGTTAATAGGGCAATGCCCAACATTAAGGAGGGCGATGTCTTAGTGATACTAAATGCTGGAGCCTACGTATACTCAATGAGCAGTAACTACAACGGCAGGCTAAGGCCTGCTGAGGTTATTGTCTATAAGAATGACTATGCCATTAGTAGGTTTAGGGAGGATTTCGATGTATTGATTAGGGGGCAGGTAATTCCAACGTTTATTTAGACTTATTGACCACTATTTAAATGTAAGTTGCGTCTTGTTTAAATATGACCCCCTGCACACAGCACTGTGCCTACGTGGGATGAAATAATAAAAAGCGTAGACCAGATCACGAGCATTAGGGACTTATTCCTCAAGGCTAGGGCTGCTAATTTAAATGTTGTTGAGATCATGAATGATTACCTACGTTCCGAACCACTACTTAACTTCATAGGGCTTGAATTCGTGGAGCTTGGTGACGGTTTTGTAAAGGCTAGGTTCCCGTACAAACGTGAAATACTTAGGCGTGGTGGGATGGTTCATGGTGGCGTCATCATGACCGTAATAGACACGGTATTGGGCACGGCTGTCATGACCGTGAATGATGGTATTGACCAATACACCGCAGAGCTTAAAGTGCACTTCCTAGAACCATTAATCAATGGGCCATTCACGGTTGAGGGTAGAGTAATCAGGGCTGGTAGACATTTAGCTGTTGCCGAGGCCCACGTGTACGACGTCAACAATAAACTGTGCGCATTGGGTGTAGGCACGTGGTTCATGGTTAAGAAGTAACCAGGTCCAGGGCAGCCTTTATCACCGGTACCCTACTTTTAACGGCATCAATACCTATCCGGACCTCATGAAAACCATTAACGTGAAGGAAATACGCAGCATCCCAAGCCCTAAACACGATATCACCCAACTTCTGTGCGGCACTATCAAGTAACACCACACTCCACCTACCTCTCTCAAGTGCCTCAGTAGCTTCGGGCAGGCCCCTCCTAATCGCCAACGCCTTTATCGTCTCTTCAACAGCCTTATATAACTTCTCGCTAGCTTGAATTACATCACCTTTGTTTAGGTTCTCAATACCTTCATTGTACATCCTAAGTGCCAACTCCTCATGAGCCTTGGACACATCGTTTAGATCTAGCTTTAACTCCTTTGAGAGAACATCGACTATGAAGGACTCATCAAGCCCCCTCTTAATCAATTCCTGAACCAACACCTTCGGTAATTCAATGGACACACCTATTAATTAGGTGGTTCACCTTATATCCCTTTAGTATGGTTAGGGTTCTCGACTTAACGAGACTTTATCCAGGTGGTGTGGCAACCAGGTTATTACTTGACCTTGGTTTTGAGGTTATTAAGGTTGAGGATGTAGAGGTCGGTGATTACCTTAGAGAAATATCGCCACTCCTCTTTGAGTGGCTGAACGCAGGAAAGAGGAGCATAGCAATAAACCTAAAGAGTGATAGGGGTAGGGAGTTATTTTATGAGTTGGTTAGGAGGAGTGACGTTGTAGTTGAGGGCTTCAGGCCGGGCGTGGCTGCCAGATTGGGAATTGACTATGAAGCCCTGAGGAGAATAAACAATAGGATTGTTTACTGTTCAATAAATGGTTATGGAAACAACGGACCATACAACCAACTACCAAACCACGACATAAATTGCGCGGGTGTATCAGGATTGCTCGATCCAGGGCTTTACGGTGATAACGTCCCAAAGCCATTGACTGTGCAGGTTGCTGATGTAGGTTCGGCACTACTCTGCGTAATCGGAATCCTGGGATTGTTGATTAGGGGATCGGGAGGTTATGTGGAGGTGTCAATGGCGGAGGCAGCGATGCTATTCAACACGCTGAACATGGCCATGGTCTACGAGGGTTCCGAACCAACACTGACCGGGAAGTACCCATTCTACAACATATACAAATGCAGAGACGGCTACATAAGCATCGGGGCAATAGAGGACAAGTTTTGGAGGAACCTATGCAAGGCACTCAAGCGGGAAGACCTAATAAGCAGGAAACTCGACAAAAACACCATCAACGAATTAGCAGCAGAATTCGGTAAATACAACGTCAAAGAAATCCTAAAACTACTATGGGACAACGACGTACCCGCAGCCTCAATAAATAAGATAGACGAGCTAGATAAAGATCCCCAATTAACGGCTAGGGGCTTCGTCAAGGGTAAATTCCTAACCCCATTCGTAATCAATGGCACGAGACCAGCAAGCAACGGTAAGGCGCCTAGGAAGGGCGAACACACAATAGAAATACTCAGGGAACTGGGTCTAGGGGATTATGAAATATCGCAATTAATAAAGACCAATATCATATCAACACAATGAAGCATCCCACCTAACAACCAATGACGCGCACCATGGACATACCGACGCTTGAAAATAAGTATTTAAGTTGGTTCAGCCCTCTTATTATGGCATAATGAGTAACCTTAAGGATGAGTTATTAAGGTTGCTCAGGGAGGATGAGAGCTTCAGAATGGAGGTACTGAGGATGCTAGGAATCATGGACGTAAACGTGGCACTAAGCCAACTAACGGACTCGGTGAACAAACTAACTAAGTCAATTGAGGATCTTAGGGAGGAAATACGAAAGCTATGGGAGGAGAACCATAGGATATGGGAAGAAATACAAAAAATGAGAGAAGACATTCGTGAACTACGGGAAGAGAATCAGAAGATATGGGAGGAGATACGTAAAATATGGGAAGAAATACATGGACTAAGAAAGAGCCATGAAGACCTAATAAGGATAGTTAAAGGCGTATTAAAGGACCTAGGCGGCTTGTCGAGAACCGTGGGCAAGCTTGTAGAACAGAACATAAGGCACTACCTACCAGCCTGGATAAGGGAAACATACGGCATAACCGTGGATAGGGTGAGGAGATTGAAGGTGAACAACATAGCAGAGTTCGATGGCTACGTAGAGACTGAAGACAAGGTACTACTAATGGAGATAAAGACAACACTGAGGACGAGGGACATAAAGGACATGACCGAGAAAATCGAGAAGTATAGGGCACAGGCACCAAGCGGTAAAACGATAATACCAATGATAATATACACGATTGAGGGAGAGGGGCCTGAGAAACTAATCAACACGGCAAAACTACACGGTATAATGTTGATTAAGCATTATGGTGAGTACGAGTTCGAATTAATTAACCAATAATCTTACCTTTTCTACCGTTTAGGGAATATCGACTTACAACTTATCCTCCCCACTCTCAACTCATTGATAAACTCCACGTACTTATCATAGACATCCTTAATCCACGCATTTATGCCCTTAAAATAAACGGGCTCAGAATTCACCAACTCCCAAACCTCATCAACACTCAACTTCCCAATGTAGTAACAGGGATCCTTAAGCAGCAAAACCCTGCGATATTCCCTAGCAATCACTGGAGTTACGGGCGAACCCTCAATTCCCTCAACATGCCTAAGGTAACGCTCTATATCATTTAACGAGATATTGTTTTTACGACCCCTACGCTCCCACTCATCAACAACGGCATAGAAATAATTCATAAGATCATCTATGTAGGGCCTGCCATCATTGAAGTACATAAGCACTATTGGATGATTAATCCAACCCCTCCTCCCATCATTGACGATGCCCAATCTCCTCAGTATCGCAAGCAGTACCTGCTTTGCCTCAACCCTTTGCTTACCAAGCCTTAAATCATCCAGAAACCAGGCTGACCTCCTATGATCTATATACGGCCTAAACACCTGCATCGCAGCTAAAACCACAAGTATAACCCTTTTTTATTTCAATACTGCTTCATCACTGACGTGGGTAGTACTTAAAAATACGATCCTTAGTAAGGAGCCGTATGCTAATGAATAGTGTACAACCACAAATGTATTACCAAGATCAAATACGTGAAGGTCCATCAATAAAGGAGTTCCTGGCTGGTGATAGTCATGATCATTCATAGCGACCCAATACTAATAGCCTCATTGGCTATACCCTTAATTGCCGCAATAATAGCATCATTCATGGGTAGGAGAGCCGCTGCTACAATATCTACGGCTTCTTTCTTTCCAATAACTATTTATTCCTTCTATAACTTAATCATTGGTGCTGATTATCTAGTGCCCCTTGGAGTGTTGCCGAGGCCCATAGGCACGATTTATCTAATAAATGATGGATTAAGCAACGCCTTTGCTTTCCCCATAGCACTCACCTCACTAGCCATATCCGTAGCGTCAGTACCATATATGGAACATAGATTTAAGGCACTTGGTATGCCTGAGCAATTCAATATTTATTATCTCTTGTTTGACCTATTTGGAATATCGATGATATGGCTTATCTACTCATACAATTTATTGCTTTTGTACATAGGCATTGAGGTTTCGTTGGTAGCCTCATTTCTTCTCATATATTTCTACGGGTATGATGGTTTCGGCAAGACCAGACAATGGATGGGCTTGCTGTACTTCGTATATACACACATAGCTGGTGTTTTGTTTCTCATCGGCGTAATAATATTAGCGTTGCATACGAATACTATGGACCTCTACTCTATTAGATACATACCACCATTAGCATGGTTATTCATGTTAATAGGCATGATAGTGAAAACACCAGGCCTCGGTGTACATGTATGGCTTCCTTGGGCCCACGCGATGCATCCAACATCAATAGCACCACTTATGGCTTCTGTGGTTTCATTATCAGGGTATATACTGGCAAGGCTTTATTTGGTATCGCCATACTTCATTAATGAGTACAGGGTACCACTACTTGCGTATGCATTACTAGGGGGTGTGGTAATAGGGCTTGGGGTATTTAGACATGAGTATCATTACAAGTGGTACCTTGCGTACTCTACGGCAGCCAATATGCAATACTTACTAACTGGTGTTATACTGGGGTCATACGGTGTCCTAGGGATGACACTTCACTTTATTTCTCACCAATTCGGTAAAGCCGTCCTATTCATGACCTCTGCGGCATTGATCGTGCACTACGACGTGGTCGACATGCGTGAAATGGGTGGGCTTCAGACCTATGTGCCGTCAGTTGGTTCGGTAGCGGTTCTTGGTTGGATGGCCCTCTCGGGGGTGCTCACGTTAACATTACTTGGTGAGTTCTTCATATTCTTTGGCCTCATCAATACCCTGGGCTTCAGCCTAAATACCCTCTGGGCGTTCATTGGGTTGGCATTCATGTTCATACTAACTGGTTATTACGGCTTCTGGGCGCTTAGGGAGGTGTTTTATGGACAGCCACGTAAGCAATATGAGAGGGTGAAGGCTGATCCTAAGTTGGTAGTGCCTCTATATGTACTAGGCTTGACTGCGGTCATACTCCTATTTCCGCCTGCATCAACATCATTAATAAGTTCAATATTGAAAGCTATAAGTACGGTGATGGGGCATGTATGAGCAGTTACTACCAACACTTATGGGATTAATGACAGTACTGCCGGTGCTCTTTGCATCGCCGATAGCCGTTTATTGGCTTTTCGTGCAAGATCCACGTAGGGCTAGACCTTTGGCTTACCTTGCGGTTACTGGTTTGGGTATAGCGGCTTTATCTTCAACGTACATAGCCGTGTTATTCCCAATGAGGTCCATTGTTTATTCAACCCCATGGATTGTGATACCTAGTGTTGATGGTGTTCCTGGATTTACGATTGAGGTCTCGTTCGTAGTTGATTTCCTGAGTAGGTACATGGGGTTGCTAACGGCTTGGTTAGCCTTCATAATAGGTGTTTACAGCCTTGATTACCTGGCTGAGGATTATAGGTTGGGTTGGTTCTGGTTCTTCTACAACCTCTTCGCAGCCTCAATGCTGTTAACCGTCTACTCCAATGACTTATTACTCATGTTCATAGGATGGGAGGGTCTTGGGTTTAGCTCCTGGGCTCTGATAGGGCATTGGTATAAGGATGATGATGAGTTATCCTACGTGGGTAGGTTTGGCGAGAGGTTAATACTCAATAAGCCCGCCTGGACAACACCATCTTACGCAGCCTACAGGGCGATAGCCACCATTAGGTTTGGCGATATACCGATGCTTGGGTCTATAGCAGCCATAGCTGTGCTTGGCGCGTTAGGAGGAAACACAACACCCCTTGAGTTCACGTCGATTAATTGGGCGTATATAATATCGAAGATTGGTGTCGGTGGTACCGTGGTTCTCCTCTTGGCATTCATGTTAGGACCTTACACGAAGAGTGCCCAGGTACCTTTCAATGATTGGTTGCTCACAGCAATGACAGGTCCGACTTCTGTTTCGGCGTTGCTTCACTCGGCTACGATGGTTGCCGCGGGTGTTTACATATTCATGAGGTTGACGGAGTCGTTGTACTCGGCTGGTGTTTTAAGTAGTGCTGGGGTTGAGATTGTGTATTTAGTGACTGTGTATATTGGACTGTTGACCGCGTTGTTGGGTGCTTTGTTTGCCATGATGATTGATGAGAGGAAGGTCATCCTGGCTGGCTCCACGATGTCATCTCTAGGCTTTATGATGGGTGTGACGGCGTTAACACCGTTTATTTTTATTTCGCAAACCGTTACTGTGGGTATGTACGTTGTGCCACTCGCAGTTCTGGTCGCATTCTCGTACTTAATAATCCACGCCCTGGCGAAGGCAACCCTATTCCTAGTGAGTGGTCACCTAATACATGAAACCCACACCAGGTTTAACATGGGTGATTGGGAGCTTGGTAAGAGAATGAAGGCCGCGTTCTACGCAGCCCTTGCCGCGGCAATATCGTTAGGCGGTGTGCCTCCATTGGCTGGTTATTGGGTTCACGCAGCTATGGATGAGACGGCTACGGAAGCCGTCACCGTCGTTGGTTATGGCGCATACATACTAATGCTTCTAGCGAGCCTGGCCTATGTGGCTTTCCTATCCAGGTTTGTGTCTCTCAACTTCATAAAGGGTGAGAAACCGCATACCCATGAGGAGCATGGTAGGTACCCACTTATGGTCGCTGCATACGTGATCACGGGTACGGCAGCCTTGGCTGCGTTAGCTGTACCATTCACGTTGGTGCCCAGTGTGTTTCTTAGTGCTGGTGTTGACCCTGTTGCTGTTGCCATTGGTGTTGTGCTCTGGGTGATATTCGTGGTGGCCCTTTTGAAGCCTAGGGTCGGTAATCTAGGGTTAATAACCAGGATTTTTGAAAGGAGGTATTACATACAGGCATTTATGGATGTCGTTCTCTCGGGTTTTGGGTACGTACTTACGGTGGTGGCGTTCTACATATACAAGGGCTTCGACATACTCTTTGATTTCGTAATACCTGATGCCTTCACAGCCTTGTCGAGGTACATAAGGTCCATACAGAGGGGTTATTTGAGGACATATCTTGAGATGCTGCTTGTTACGCTGGCTGTCGCGATATTGATAATATTAATAATAATAGCCCTGTTATAATTTTACGACTCAGCCCATCCTTACTTCTTCAAAACTTGCTTTAGATACTCACTCTTAACGTGAAGTATTAGGTCAGGTAGGTTAATGCCCATTGGGCATACTTCCTTACAATTCCCCGAGTGCGTGCAGAGCATTGCGGCTGGTCCTGCCTCCATGATACCCCTAGTCACCGCAGTCCATGGAATACCCATCGGTCCTGTGTAGGGTGGTTTACCGAACCTCGGTCCAACAGCCCAATACGTTGGGCAGTGCATGCTGCATCTACCGCACCTTATGCATAGTAGGATTTCCCAGAGTACTGGGTCCTTTGCCGCCCTCTTCCTGCCGTTGTCTATGAGTACCATGTGGAACTCCCTGGGTCCTTGGGCTGGTGATACTCTGTACATCTCGACATCAGCCGTACTGCTCGGGCCTGCCGTTAAGTTTACATAGGTTGGTGGGTATAGCCCGGCGTAGGCTGCTTGTATAAGGGTTTCGATCATTGCGTGGTAGAGCGTGGGTACGATCTTCTCAATACCGTCATAAACTATGTGGACTGAGGGTACGACACTGGTCATTCTTATGTTTCCCTCATTCTCCACGAGCAATACGGCGCCTGTGTCGGCTGCTATGGCGTTGGCGCCCGTGATGCCGATATTCGCCTTTAGGAATTTGTCCCTTAGGAATTCCCTGGCCCTTTGGGCTATGGCGACTGGGTCTGGTGGGACGTCAATGCCCAGTCTCTCCTTCATTACCTGTGCGATCCTCTCCTTGGTCATGTGTAGGGCTGGTGCAAGTATGTGGCTTGGCTCCTCATTAGCGACTTGAATGAGGAATTCGCCAAGGTCTGTTTCCCAAACCTCGTTACCTAAGCCTTGGAGGTAAGGCCTTAACTCGGTTTCTGTGGACACGTTGTTCTTGCTCATGACTATGATTTTGCCGCTCCCGACTATTTTACCCACGATTTCCCTAGCCTCCTCGGGCTTCTCGGCAAGGTAGAACCTACCTCCAATCCTCTCCACGGATTTCTTGGTTAGATCTATGTAGTAGTCGAGATTCCTTATGACTTCTTCCTTGGCCTTCCTGAGTTCCTTAGCGAGGTCGGTTAGGTACGGGTGTTTCTTGAGTATTTCGTAGACAGCGGGTATGTTTGATGACTTAGCCCTCTCTATGGCTATGTTCCAATTTGGCGGTGGTGAAACCTCCATTAATCTTACTAAACCTAGTCCTATTATTTAAATATAGAACCTAACACTTACCATACTTGACCATACCTTCGATGCCAAAGCCTCATAATATCATCCTCAATAAAACCGGAGATTTCACCAATAGTTTTGCCATCCTTCGTGAGTTCTACGGCCGGCTCTCCCCTCACGACCTCGCCAATTATCGAGTAATTAATACCTGCCCTCTCAAGTCTCTCCTGAACCGTCGCCATCGCTTCCCTAGGTATTACTGCAATGAGCATGCCGGAGCTTAGGGATTTGAGTGGGTCTAAACCCAGTGTGTTGAATACGGTCCTTGTCTCGGGCAGTATTGGCACATTATCGACATTGACCCTCAACCTAACCCCGCTTGCCTCAGCAACCTCCAGGAGCCCCTGTAATAAACCGCCCTCTGTTGGGTCGTGCATCGCATCGGCTAGGTCCGCTATCTCCAGTGCCTCCTTAACAACACTAACGTACTTAATGAAACCCTTAGCCCTATCAATAATCTCCCTCGGCACGCCCTTGCTGATTAATAAATCCCCGAAGTCACTTGCGAGTATTGCCGTACCCTCCATTGCTACGTACTTCGTAACAAGCACCAAATCTCCAACCCTCGCCCCTGACGTGGTTACGTAGCGTTCACCAACACCAACCGCTGTCGTTGATGCAATGATCCTATCAATTCCAGGCGCATACTCGGTATGCCCACCGATTAGTGAGGCGCTTAGCTCAATAAGTGCCCTATTTGCATCACCCATTATTTGCCTAACACCATCCTCATCAATATTGCTCGGCAGTAATAAGGTGAGTAGGAACCATCTGGGCTTTATGCCTCTGACGGCTATGTCGTTGGCAACTATGTTTATTGCCAACCACCCGATGTTCTCTATGGCGCCTGTTATTGGGTCCGTGTGCATGGCTAGGTATTTATCACCAACCCTTACTATGGCTGCATCCTCGCCAACCCTGGGGCCAATGATGATATCAGCATCCTTAACACCAAGGTTCGCGAATACCACCCTCCTTAATAGGTCATTACTTAACTTAACCATAGATTGGCACCCAGTGCTCAGGGTTGAGCATTTATTTAATGTATTTTTAAGTAACCATCAATTATGACGAGTATGGCTTAAAAATGAGGGCATTGGTATGTCTTGGTTTTAATCATGGTGTCTGCACGTGATGTTTATGAGAGGGCATTGGAGGCGTTGAGGGTAATAAGGGATGCGCAATCAAGGGGTTTAATACATAGGACCCCCTTATTGAGGTCCGAAACCTTGAGCGTCATTTCCAACGCCAATGTATGGCTTAAGCTCGAATCTTTACAGAAGACTGGGTCCTTTAAGGTGAGGGGTGCGTATTTCGCTATAAATAATGCTGTTCGTGATATGAAGGTCAACCACGTGGTCACGGCATCCGCAGGGAACCACGCACAGGGCGTTGCCTATTCGGCTAGCCTGCTTGGTATTAAGGCTACCGTGGTGATGCCACAGTACACGCCGTGGATAAAGATAGCGAGGACAAGAAGGTATGGGGCTGATGTGGTGCTTCATGGCGAGTCTTACACGGAGGCTGAGGAGTACGCCACGGGGCTCGCTAAGGAGCTAGGTGCCTATTATGTCCATGCATACAATGATCTTGATGTGATCGCAGGGCAAGGGACGATTGGTTTGGAGGTGCTCGAGGACCTTAAGGATATTGATTATGTGGTCGTGCCTGTGGGCGGTGGTGGATTAATATCGGGGATCGCCTCGGTTATAAAGACCGTCAGCCCCAGAACCAAGGTAATAGGTGTACAAAGCGAGGGTGCACCTGGTGCCTACCTGAGCCTTAAGAGCGGGCGCATAATTACTGCGGAGAGGGTTGATACGATAGCGGATGGCATTGCTGTTAAGAGGATTGGTGATTTAACGTTTAAATTAATGAGCGAGTTGCTTGATGATATAGTTCTCGTGAATGACCTGGAGATCGCGAAGGCCATACTCATGATCGCAGAGAGTGTTAAAGTCATAGCCGAAGGCGCCGGTGCCGCTGCAGTTGCTGCATTAATTAGCGGTAAGGTTAGGGTGAGCGGTAATGTTGTGGCTATCGTCAGTGGTGGTAATATAGATATGAACCTGCTATTCAGGGTCATTAGTAAAGCCCTCGCTATTGAAGGTAGGATTATCAAGATAAGCGGATTATTACCAGATAGACCTGGTATGTTGGGTAGGGTAACGACAGTACTTGGCGAGTTGGGTGTAAATATACTGGATGTTCTTCACGAGAGGTACGACCCAACAATAACACCTGGTTATGCCGAGGTATCATTCATAGTGGAGTTACCACCTGAGGAGGGAGCTTTAGATAAGGTCATGAGGAAACTTGGGGAGTTGGGGTTCAACTTTAGGGTTGAGAAACCATAATACTTTTAAGGAGGTCCTCGTTTAAAACGTTCGTGACAAAGGCGGTAATATTCACCGAAAAAGCCCCGAAACCAATAGGGCCGTACTCACAGGCTGTTAGGGTTGGTGATATGGTCTTTGTAAGCGGGCAGATACCCATTGACCCAGCAACAGGCAAGCTTGTTGAGGGTGGTATTAGGGAACAGACACGTAGGGTACTTGAGAACATAAAAGCCATTCTAGAAAGTGCGGGTTTGTCATTAAGTAACGTGACCTGGGTTTTCGTGGCTTTGAAGGACCTTAGTAAATTCTCGGAGTTCAATGAGGTATACTCGGAGTACTTCAGGGAGTCCCCTCCGGCTAGGATTACCGTTGAGGTTAGTAATTTGCCGGGTAGTGCATTGATTGAGATATCCGTAATCGCGGTTAAGGGATGATCCACCCGTGAATTCATAAAAAAGAGGTTTATATTGCATAATTGCTTATTCTAACTGTATCGTGGTTAGCCATGCTTAGATTCGGCAGGAGCTACATCACAGTGTCCGAGATAGCACAACAATTCTTCTGCGAGTACAAGCTTCACATGGCGATCAACGAGGGTAAGGTCGAAACACCATCGATGGAGGTCGGCATCGTAATTCATGATGAGGTGTTTAAGGGCAAGAGTGTTGATGCAACGGAATTCCTAAATATCGTTAGGAACAACCCTGTGGTGATAGCCACATTACCACTGGTGGTGGGTATTGGCGATGTGGTGATCGTGGGCATACCCGATGCCGTACTCTTCATAAATGGCATTGCAAAGGCGGTTATTGAGTTGAAGACTAGTAATAAGTGGTTGGACAGGGTTTTCGAGAACGAGAACGTACAGGCACAATTGTACGCATACCTAATTAATAAGCTGGGTCTCGGTAGAGATCCCCTTATCGTAATAATAAAGTCCAAGAGGGATCCTGGTGTTGTGCCGAGTTTACGGAAGAGCATCTACTCGGCGGTTGTTGATTATGTGAACAGTGCCGTTGAGCTACCTGCCAAGGTTAGGTTTAGGGATTTCACAATGTACATTGATGGTTTTGATAGGTCAATAGAGGCACGATTAAGGTGGGCTCTCGATTACTGGTTAATGCGGAGAGATGTGCAGGCAACGCCGTCGCCGGGTAAATGCTCGGTATGTGAGTATAGGGGTAATTGTCCCTTTAAGGCGTTGGGGTAATTACTCCTCGGTCACCTCATTGTACCTCTGCACCCGTTTTAGGTTCATCCTCCTCAGCACAGCCATGACCTGGTTTATGTACTTATTAACCGCATCCTCATTGAGACCCCTATCTCTGATCACGGTTTCCATCACCTTGGCATAGTTCTTATACTCCTCATTAAGTTTCTTCCAGGGAATGCCCTTGAGGGATTCCATTAGCTCCTTATTTATTGGCAGTAGTCCCTTGATCATCAGGAATGTTATTATTGGGTAGCCAATGTACCCCCTATGGACTGTGCCATTGTCGGTACTATCCACCTCACGCCTAGATACATCCAGGTATACCCTGTATGTCCTGGTCCCATCCGATGATCTTACGATGGCCTCTTTATCGTTCAAAACCTCGATCCTACCATCAGAAATGGCGCCAAGGGCCTCCAATACCTTAATCCTGGGAGGAAGCCTGAGGAAGGCACTCACAAGTGCTCTGATAGATTCCTCTTAATAAATGATCCCCTCCCCGCCTGATGGGCGGGTTTCCACCTTGGGGGTCTTGGTTGTTGTCCCTTCCTTGGGGGTTATTGGTTTCACGCCATTGCTTGTTACTATGTAGGTTAGTATTTTCCTTG